>Ga0180009_10001848_pt1 | contig 25282 bp, 18 predicted proteins | sample OS_PC_MetaG_FD_123537 | JGI IMG/M metagenome (GOLD analysis project Ga0180009, IMG submission 123537) | Groundwater microbial communities from the Aspo Hard Rock Laboratory (HRL) deep subsurface site, Sweden - OS_PC_MetaG | ecosystem: Environmental > Aquatic > Deep subsurface > Groundwater...
GCCATTGGCCTATGACGCGCAGCGCGGGTTGACGGCGCTCTTTGGTGGCTGCAGCGGTGTTGGCTGCAACGATCTGCGGGGGGATTTCTGGACGTTTGATGGCCTGAGCTGGACCGAGCAGAGCAATGTCGGCGGTCCCCCGGCGCGTGCCATGCACGCCATGACCTATGACGCCAGCGCCGAGGAGCTCGTGGTCTTCGGCGGCGTGACGGTCGCCGGTTACCGAAGCGACACCTGGCGGTTCGATGGTGCCCAGTGGCGCGCGGTGTCGGTCGACCCGGCACCCTCCCCCAGGGTGCTCTCCCAGATGGTCTACGACGGCGAGCGCCGGGTGGTGGTGCTCTTTGGCGGCCTCTCGGCGTCAGGCCGGTTCCTGGGCGACACCTGGGAGCTCCGCGCCGATGGCTGGCGCGAGATGTCCCCGACCCTTTCGCCGCCGGCTCGGATCGGTCACCGGATGATCTTTCACGCTGCCCGTGGCCGGGTCCTGGTCTTTGGCGGGTATGCGGATACGACCGATTTCGTGGATGCCTGGGAGTACGACGGCGGCTCCTGGACCTACATCAGCCTGCCCGAGGGAGCCCCCTTCCGTGCGGACGCCGGCCTGGTCTACGACGTGCGGGAGCGTGAGGTGGTGCTTTTTGGCGGGGGCGTGAACGGCGACGAGTCGTCGCGCGACACCTGGACCTACCGGTACGAGAGCAGCTGGCCCGACGAGGACTGCACAAACGGAGGCGATGAGGACGGTGACGGGCTTGTCGATTGCGCGGACCCGGACTGCGACGGCCGGCCCTGTGATGTGGGGTCGCGCTGTGTCAGCGGGGCGTGTCAGTAGCGCGGTTAGGTGGAGGCGGAGTCGGCTCAGCGCGCCATGAAGTGCACCAGCAGGGTGAAGCCCAGCAGAGCCAGCACCGCCGCGAGCACAAACGCCGCCAGGAGCGCGCCCCGTTGCGCCGTGCGCCGTAGCTTCCAGTTACCGAAAAAGAGCCGTTCACGAATCGCCTGGATGGGCTCGGTCACCCGGTCGGCAAAGCCGAACCGTGCCGCCACCGCCAGCCCCGCGTCCAGGTGGTCCGGTCGCAGGCTCAGATCTCCGGCCAGCTCGGCGTAGGCCGCGGGGCTATCCCCCTCGTCGTGTCCGAGGGATCGCGCCAGATATCGTGCCAGCGAGGCCGGCAGGCCGTGCTCGGCCTGCACCTCCAGCAGGAAAGCCACCGCGGTCATGGCGGTCCTGGCCCGCTGTTCCCCGGGTAAACAGCCCGGGTGTTTCTTTCCAAGCTGCTCGGCCAGCTGATGAAAGTTGAGTGCCACGCGCAGGTTCCCGCGTCGCAGGGCGCTGCAGCGGATGGCCTCCAGGGCCTGCCCCCACACCCGCGCTTCGTCGACGGTCTGCGCGGACCCGACAGCTTCCTGTGCCAGGACCAGTGCTCGCCCGTGCCGCAGGAGCCGGAACTGCGCCCAGGCCTCCACCGCCGGGATCGCTCGCGTCACGAACACCCGGTCTCCGTCGCCCCGCGTCTCGTCCTCGCGCAGCCACCGCAAAAGCAGTCGCGCCCCGCGCCGACCGGCCAACTCGCGCAGATAAAAAGTCGCCACCACGCCTCGCTGCTTCCCGTCGCCGATGAGCGGATCCACCTGTCGATGCGCCTCCTCCTTCTTCCCCGCCGCTGTCAGCGCCGCCAGCTCTTCGGCCTGCTTGTGTTGCTCGGCGGACTGGAGTGGATCGCGCACCAGTACCAGCGTTACCGGCGTGAAGGGAAGAGCTTCCCCGTCCTGCGGCTTGTCGTGGTGAGTGCCTCCCATGGATCCCTATCAGCGCACCCGGAAGTCCGCGCCCAGCTCGGCGGCCAGGTCCTCGCACCGGTGGATGGCTTCGTCGTCCAGGGTGAACCCCACCACCGTGAGCACCACGCGATCCACGCGCCCCACGCAGGTCTGCGCAAACTCCACCACGGCCTCGAAGGTCCCTTCGCCAAAAGCCGGCTCGCACAGCTCCTCGTATTGGGCCGCCGTCGGCGCGTTCAACGAAATGGAGACCGTATTTACCGCCCCGGCCACCACGTCCACAATCTCCCTGACATCTCGCCGGTTTAACAACGCCGCCTGCCCGTTGGTATTCAACCGCACCGCCACCCCGCGATCCCGAAGCCAGCGCCCCACCTCCCCAATCAGCCTGAGCCGATAGGTTGGTTCCCCGAAGCCGCAGAACACCACCTCGTCAAACGCCCGGCCCCGTTTCCGTTCCCGTTCGGCCGCCCCGATGGCCTCTTTCACTTCGTCGACCGTGGGCTCGGTCTCCAGCCGCATGTCCACCCCACCGAGCGAAAACCCCGGCCCCTGTCGCACGCAGAACCCGCAGTCGTTGGAGCAGCGGTTCGTCACGTTCAGATAGAGCACGCCGGGCCGATACTCGTAGGCGATTGTCATGGGCGCATAATGAACAGGCGCTGCTGCGGATGCAAGGCCACGCGAGGAGCGGGTTTGCGTCAGGACCCCGGATCGTCCTACAACATCGCCATGCGGGATCACGAGCTCATGGACCTGGCCCTGGCCGAAGCGGCGCGCGCCGCCGAGGAGGGGGAGGTTCCCGTGGGCGCGGTGGTGGCCCTGGAGGGCCGGATCATCGGCCGCGGCCGGAACCAGCGCGAAACCCTGGCAGACCCCACGGCCCACGCTGAGATCCTCGCGCTGCGGGAGGCCAGCGCGCACCTGGGCACCTGGCACCTGGATGATGCGGTGCTGTGCGTGACCTTGGAGCCCTGCCCCATGTGCGCCGGCGCCCTGGTCAACGCCCGGGTGGCGCGGTTGGTCTACGGTTGCGCCGACCCCAAGGCCGGCGCTGTGGACAGCCTCTACGAGCTGTGCACGGACCCGCGGCTGAACCATCGCCTGGACGTGATCCCTGGTGTGCAGGCCGACCGGTGCGCTGCCCAGCTTCGGCAGTTCTTCGCCCGTCTTCGCGCTGGAGATCGCCCGCCCAAACCCCGGCCTGGTTAGCGGCGTGTCTTCAGAGGCTTTCGGCGGCTCTTGCGCTGGCTCTTGCGGCGCTTGGCCCTGCGGCGTTGGGCTTTGTGGCGGGCGCTGGTCCAGCGTTTGACGCTGCGTTGCCAATGGCGGGACTTGACCACGAGCTTGGCCGAGAAGACCCGGGGCACGTCGAAGACCGGCTGCTTGACGTCTCTGAGCACGTTGTACGCAAAGGCGCTGCCCAGCACGCGCTTGACATAGTAGCGGGTCTCCCGGAAGGGGATCGTCTCGATGAAGTGGTCCACCGGCAGGTTCCCGCGCTTGCGGATCCACTCGAAGATCTTGGTTTCTCCGGCGTTGTAAGAGGCCACCGTGGGCACCAGGTTGCCTTCGTATAGCTGCAGGAGCCAGCCCAGGTAGCGCGTGCCGATGCGCACGTTCAGGTGCGGGCGCTTGAGCGTCGCCAGGGTGATGCGTGGTCGTTTGCGGCCGCGGAAGCGCGTGGCGGTGGTGCGCAGCAACTGCATGAGCCCCACGGCCTTGGCTCGGGACACCAGCCGCGGGTTAAAGGCGCTCTCTTCGCGCATGAGGCCCCACACCAGGGAGAGGGGGAGCTTGTTCCTTTTGCCGTTGGGCTGCACCAGGGCGGCGTAGGGTTTGGGGAAGCTGATGGACCAGCGTCGGTGGTTGGCGCCCCGGGGGGGGTGGGCCGCGTAGCTGCGCAGGGACCAGCGCACGATCCAGTGGGACTTGTGCTGGAGGCCGGCGCGGTCGTAGAGCACGGCCGCGGCCCAGAGTTGCCCAGTGTGTTCCTTTTTGGGGAGAGTTTTGGCATCGTCCGCGGATTTTGGGTTGGGCTCGCCGGGGATGCGCTTGGGTGACCGGATGCCCAGGCTGCGCAGCTCCTGCGCCGCCAGGTTTCCCAGGCCGAGGCGCGCCAGCTCCACGGCTCGCAGAAAGCCTGCCGTGCGGTACACGGGGTTCGGACCGAAGCGCCAGGCGCGGCGGGCCGCCTGGGCCCGGAAGCCCGCGACGAGGGTGCGGGCCTGCTCGGGCGCGGTGGTGCGAAGCCGGGACAGGCTCAGCAGAGCGTAGAAGGTGAGGGGATGTCGCTTCACCACAGCGGCGTAGGCGTTGAGCGCGTCTTTCGCCCGCCCGAGGCGAGCGAGGACCCGCGCCCGCCAGTAGCCGTCTCGGCCGGCGTTTTCTATCCGGGCCGGGGCTCGTCGAATCTTCCAGGACTGCTCCAGGTAGGAGAGGGCTTTTTTGTGCTGCGCCTTGGTGTAGGCGATCCAGGCCAGGCGCCACAGGGCATTGTGCTGCATGTCACCGGTGGGGTACCGCGTGGGCAGCTTGCGTAGCCTGGCGTAGGCCTTGGTGGTCTTGCCCTGCTTTTCGAGCAGGATCGCCGAGCGGTAGCTGGCGTCGTCGGCAAAGGAGTGCTTGGGATGCTCCCGCTCCACCCGCCCGAAGAGGGCGAGGGCTTGCCGGGTGCGTCCCAGGGCGGCGTTGACCTTGGCCGCCACGTACTTGGCCAGGGCCTGCTGCGGACGGAGCTTGGCTCGCTGGCAGGTGCGCAGGGCCACGCGCAGGGTCTCCAGGGCCGCCACGCGGGACTTTTTCTTTTTGGCCTGGCGGCGGGCCAGGGCCGTTGAGGTGCGACACAGGTCGGCGACTTTGCACTGTCCCACCCGGCGGGCCTGGGCGAGGCTGCGGGCTGCCGCGGTCAGGTGCCGGGCCTGGGTCAAGCTCAGGGACCGCTGGAGCAGGCTGGCACAGCTGCGTCGGGCCAGGCGCTTTTGCTTCCGGGCGTTGGGCTCCCGTCGGAGGACCTGCGGCAACAGCTCCCGCGCCTGGTTGCCCCACACCTTGTGGGGCGCGAGGGTGTCCACCTGGTGCAGCAGCGTCACAATGCGCGCGAGGGGCGGATTGGGGAGCCGGTCGAGGGATTGGGCCAGCCGCAGCCGGGCCTCGGCCTCCCCCGGCGCGCCGAGATGGGTCTTGAGGAAGGCCTCGTAGACCTGCGCTGCCCGGCGCCACTGCAGGCCGCTGCGCAGGGTGTCGCCCAACAGCAGGCGGGCCCGTGTGGTGAAGGGTCCCGGCCCTTTGACCTGGGCTGCCAGGCCCTGGGCGAGCACGGTCTGGTGGTGGTGGTAGGCGCAGCGCGCTGCAAAGAAGGTAGACTCGTGATACAGGGTCGGGTAGGCGCTGCGCAGCTTGAGAAACAGCGTCAGGGCCTCGGCGTACTGGCGCTGAAGCATGAGGCTGTGGGCCAGCACAAAGCGGTGCCGCGCCGCGTGGGCCGGACGCTGCTTGAGCGCCTGGCGCAAGGACTTGGTGGCCGCCGCCAGGTCGCCTCGAAGGAGCTGGGCCCGGGCCTCGGCCGCGGCGCCCGTGGAAAAATAGGGCACCACGCGGTCGGCGTAGAACACGCTCTGTACCACCACCGGCTGGTTGGGCGCAGATGGCTTGAGGGTCGCACCTGCCCGCTGTCCGGGGCTGGCTGTCCGCGGGAACGGTCTTTCCACTGACAGCGTTGGGGGGTTCTCCGCGGCTCCGTGCCGCGAGGGCGGCCCCACCAGCAGCACCCCGGCGGTGAAGGCTACCAGGGCCGGTCCGAGCAGCAGAAAGATGGTTTTGCGAATCTGCACGACGCCTCCGTGGATCTGATACCGGCCAGGGAATGCGCACATTCCCAATGATCGAGATCTACCTTGGCGGCCGCCACCGGGCAAATTTATGGCGGGGTCCGGCCTTGGTCTTTAGGCCCGCGAGACGTACACTCGCGCCCGGAGGACCCCCCATGCCACATCGACCTGGGCCCGGAATGACCGGAATGCTGCTCCCCCTGTGTGGTCTGCTCCTGGCCTGCCCCGGCCCGCCCCCGGGCCGGACCCCGGGCAACCGCAACCAGCGCCACGCCAACCCCGATGCGCCGGTGGACCGCGTCAAGGCGGCCCTGGCCAAAAACCTGGGCCAGTACCGCCGGCGCCTACGCCGGTGTCACGAGCTGGCCATGGCTGAGGACTACCGCATCGGCGGCCGGGTGGCGGTGGAGCTGCGCGTGCGGCCCCAGGGCGTGGTCACCCACGTCAAGGTCCTGCAAAACACCTCGGGCAGCGCGCTGTTGGCCACCTGCGTGAGCCATGTGGTCAAGAGCTTTGTCTTTCCGGCTGGCGACGCCGATCTGTGGCTGCCGCTCAAGCTGCGCTTTGCCCAGCCCAAGACCAAGCTCACCGTGCGCATGGACGACGTGCTCGCCAAAGCTAGGCTCGGCAAGGGGCTCATGGCCAAAGTGCTGTTGCATCCCAAGAGCGTCTCGGGCAGCCGGCTCTCCCTGGTGGTGCTGCGCCTGGCGCCGGGATCCAAGCTGCCGCTGGTGCGCCACGCGGTCCCCCTGGGACTGTACGTGCTGCAGGGCGCCCTCACGGTCAACGGCGGAACGCAACGGACCCTGCTGCGCACGGGAGACAGCGCCGCCATCGGGGCCCATGTGGCCCACGGCCTGCAATCGGCGGGCACGGGCCTGTGCGCGGTGCTCGTGTTCTTTCTGCCCGCCGGACCCGAGGCGTTGTTTTTGACGGGCAAGCCCGCGGCGGGCAGCGCCTGGCAGCCCATGGCCCAGCCGGTCAGGGGCTCGCCCGTGGCCATTCGGGTGCTCACCACGCCCAGCCCGGGAGATCTCACCCTGAGCGGGGCCGTGCTGCCCGTGCCCCAGGTGGTCACCGTGCCCCGAGGCCGCACCGCCTGGCTCAATCCCGACGCCAAGGCCATGCACCACGCTCTGCTCGTCACCGAGGGTGCCTTCTACGTGACCATCGGGGGCATCAAGCTCCCCGCCGAGGCCGGCATGTCCATCTACGTGCCCGGCGGCCAGAAAGCCCTCCTCACCCCGGCCGGCGACCGCGCCGCCCGCCTCGTGGTGCAACCCTGGCCCACCACCGGAACCTGGTCCAAGTCCCTTACCTACAACCTCATCAAGCTAAACTAGCTTTCTGCCCGCTCGTCTCGAGCAGTCACGTTGCGGGCCACACCGGCCATTTTGGGCCAGACATGCGTCGAAAACAGTGAGCGCAGGCCCCACGGAGGACTTGGCCGCAGCCGATCTTGGCCGCGTCCTCGCGGTCAGAGCGGCCAAGGTCAATGTCCTTCGGGGGGCCGAAGCGAACGGATCAAAGGCTCTCACGTCAACCTTTTCGCACGATGCTCCAGGCATCTCGCGGGAGATACAGGCTAGACGGGGACCGGCGGGGATACTAAGATGTGATACAGCCATGCTCAGATCCACAGGTGCCCCGTATGACACGACCACGCGTTACAACACAAATAGCCTTTGTTTTCATCCTCTTTTCCATGATCTATGCCGGGTGTGCCGAGTCAGGTGAGCTGGAGCTCGGGCAGCAGTCCGCCCCGGTGGCGGGGCTGGCGTCGCCGGCGGTGACCGGTCCGCGGGTGGGCCATCCCATGGGCGGTTATCAGATCGTGACCCGGACCCACACGGGTAGCTGCATTGTCGTGATCCCCGATCCCCAGCCCTATGCGCTCCGTCCCGATGGCACCCACATGCTGCCCCACGAGATCATCCGGCCCAAGGCGGGCGAGGCGCACACGCTGTATCTGCACTTCGGCGGCGCCAACATCTCCGTCGGTCAGGACAACCCCGACACCTTCACAAGCTTCATTCCCTGGAGCGACTCGGTGATCCCCGAGTTTGACCACACGGCCTTTACCCGAGGCACCATCGACACCCGGGAAAAGGTCATCGAGGCCATCCGGCAGTGGGTGCAGTACTTTTACGCGCACAACGATCTGCGGGTGGTCACCGTACAGCCCGCCGCGGGCTCGAACTACGGCATGATGGTGGTGGGCGGCGCCCCTGGGGATCTGGGCAATCCCAGCGGAGTGCTTGGCATCTCGCCCTTCGATTGTGACAAGTTCGAGCGGAACGTGTCGTTCACCTTCTCTGAAGATCACGGCACCATGCAGATGCTCGTGCAGACCATCACCCACGAGGCGGGCCACGCCTACGGCCTGGCGCACATTTCCAACAACCAGGCGATCATGAACCCATCGGCTTCCAACGGGGAGGTCACCTGGGGCACGGGCACGGTGCCCGACGGCCAGGCGTGCGACGGCTCCGGCACCCAGGACAGCTTCGAGGCGCTCAAGGAGCATGTGGGCGTGCGCGAGGACACCACGCCGCCCTGGGTGGAGATCTACAAGCCCGGGGACGAGGCCATCGTGCCCAACGCTTTCCAGGCCCTGGTGCACGGTACGGACAATGTGGTGCTGTGGTCCGTGGAGTTCTTCGTGGATGGGGCCTCCATCCGCAAACAGACCCTGCCCGAGTTTGCCTTCCAGGTCAGCGACCTGCCCGAGGGCGCCCATCAGCTCTGGGCCATCGGGGAGGACGCTCACGGCAACACGTTCACGTCCGAGCCCATCGACGTGACGGTGGAGGCCAACTGCGGCGCCCTGGCCGAGTGCACCGAGGGCCTCAGCGGCGTGGGCGAGATCTGTGCCTCGGCCGAGGACTGCATGACCGGTCTGTGCGCCGAGGACGCCATGGGCGTGTCAGTGTGCTCGCGGGTGTGCGACGTCGCCGATCCCTGTCCCTGGGGCACCGAGTGCACCCCCTCAGAAACCGGAGACGGCTCCGCGGTGGACTTCTACTGCGCGGCGGGGCCGGCCCCGGTGCACATCCTCGTCAACGCGAGCGGCTATGAGCTGTCCGGCTGTAGCACCGCCCGGGAGACCGCCCCGGCGGGCACGCTGCTGATAGGGCTCCTGTTCAGCCTCCTGGTCGGCCTCCTGTGGCTCCGGCGTCGCAACCGCTGAGCCCGATTTCACTCCATTCCGCGACCCACTCTCAGGGTGACGTTCCGGTAGATCTTCGGTAGTATGCCTTCGCAATATACAACTGAAGGAGCCGATGGATGTACTCCGAGCGACGACTGGCGGGCTTGGCCTTGGCCCTGCTCATGGCGATGTCTCTCCTGCACCCCTCCGAGGTCCGCGCCGGCGGCTTCACCATCCCGCTCATCGGCGGCCGCGCCTCGACGAAGCTCGCCTTTGTGGCCAAGCCCGACGACACGTCCGCGGCGTATCACAACCCCGCGGGGCTGAGCCTGCTGGGTCCCTATCAGATCGACATCAGCGGCACAGGCATCCTGTCCAAAAGCGCCTACAGTCGTTGTTCGGCCACGGGGCCCGGGGGCCTGGGCTGTGCCACTGACGGCAGCGGCAACATCCTGTACGAGCCCACGGTGCGGAGCACCAAGCACGGCGCGCTGCCGGCGGGGTTCGGTGTTCTGCCCTACATGGGCATGTCCGGGCGCTTCGGGCTCAAGCGGTGGAACTTCGGCCTGGCCGTGTACTCGCCCCACAACGCCACGGGCTCCTTCCCGGACTGCAAGCGGGACGCCAACGGCGCCCCCACGGACTGCAGCGGCGCGCCCCAGCGGTTTCACGCCACGCTGGGCACCATCAACACCATCTTCATCACGCCCACGGTGGCTTTCGAGCCGCACCCGGCCATCTCCATCGGCCTGGGGGTGTCGGCCGTACGCGCGGCCATCACCCTGGACCGCTCCTTGTGGGTGGGCGGCGAGGACGGCTCCGCCGGGCTCTTTTGGGACGGCGAAGGACGCGTGCGGCTGCAAGCCGCCACCTGGTCCTGGGCGTTCAACGTGGGCGCCCTTTGGCATGTGGGCAAGACCTTCACCAAGGTGCGTGCGCTCCGTGGGCTGCGATTGGGCTTTAGCTACTCGCACCAGACGAAGTTTCAGTTCAAAGACAAGATGTCTCTGTTCCAGCCCGCCATCTGGGCCACCATCGCCGAGAACGACGGCTGCAGTCGAGCCCCCGGGTCGTCGACGGAGGACGGGCATGTGCAGTGCAAGGCGAACGCGGACTTCAGGTTTCCCATGCTGGTGCGTTTTGGCCTCAACTGGGAGCTCACGCGCGAGTGGGACATCGGCTTTGATGTGTTCTGGCAGCAGTACTCGGTGTACAAAGAGATCAATATCGAGTTCCCGGAGCCGCTGGAGCTGGTGACGGGCACGACCGTGGGCGGGACCTCCGAGCCGAAGAACTCCAAGGACATCTGGTCGTTTGCTTTGGGTGTGCAGTACGCGCCCCGCGCGGTCAGGGGGCTGGAGATCCGCGGCGGCGTCATCTTTGACCAGTCGCCCTATCCCACTTCAACGTACACTCTGCTGTCCCCGGACGCCGACAAGATCGGCTGGTCCCTGGGGGTGTCCTACGTGTTCAAGTTCGGGCTGGAGATCGGCGGCGGTTACATCATGCTCCGCTACTTCGACCGCATCATCCGGGACTCGAAGATCGTGCCGAAGATCTGCGAGGTGGGTGACACGGACTGCGAGACCAGCTACCCCAGCGCACCGTTCTCCATGAACGGGGACGTGAAGAACAAGATCGTGCACCTGTTCGCCTTGCACGTGGGCTGGCGCTTTGGCGGGGGCAAGCCGGCGTTGCGAAAGCCCTTTGCGGTGCCGCCGTCGCCCGTCGAGGATCCGCGTGCCGCGCCGGCCCGGACCCAACCGGTCGCGCCGCCCCCGCCTCCGCCGCGGGCCGAACCGCCTCGGCGTAAATCGCCGGCAAAGGCCACCCCGCGGACCACTCCCCCGCGCCGCAAGGGAGCCGCCCCCGGGCCGGCCAAGGTGCCCCCGGCGGCCAATCCCCGGCCGTGAGCGCAGCTGATCGATAGTCGACAAAGAGCACCGTGAGACGAATCCAGCCCCAACGCAAGCCCTTCCGGAACGTGCTCCGCGAGATCATGGAGCCCTACGAGGGCGGGGCCGAGTCCACCAAGCTCAGCCTCTTTGTGGACATCATTGTGCTCGTTTGCATCGTGGCGTCCTGTGTCATGATTCTGCTGGAGCATCTCTACCCGCACCGCGAGCCGCTCTTTTGGAAGTTGGAGCTGATCTTCACTTCCATCTTTGTCGTGGAGTACCTGTGTCGTTGGTACGCGGCCCGGAACCGGCTCAAGCACCCGTTCACCTTCTACGCGATCATCGATCTGGTGGCGATCCTGCCCACGATCCTGATGCTCTCCAACGAGCTGTTGATGCTGAGGGTGATCCGCGGGATCCGGCTGCTGCGACTGCTGCGGCTGCTGCGGCTGTTGAGGCTGCTGAAATTTCTGCGCTTCGGGTTTCTCATTTACCGCGGCATGGTGCAGTTCCGCATCTGGTTCTCCGCGGCGAACCACCAGTATCGCCTCCGGGAGCTGGGGCGGATCTTCGTGTGGGTGGCCGTGGCCTGGCTCATCGGGTCGAACCTGCTGTACATCACCGAGTCCACCCTGGTGGGCAAGGGCCCCTTTAGCGAGTACTGGAAGTCCTATTGGCACATTGTCATCGTGCTCATCTCGGGCATCGAGGACAAAGAGCCCCAGTCGCTGTTGGGCCGCATCGAAGTCACGGTGATGCTCATTGCGGGCATCTGCATGGTGGGTATGCTCACCGGTGAGATCGTCGCCATTCTGGTCAAGAAGGCCCAGCGCGTGGGCAAGGTGGCCATCAAGCCACCCCAGGGCAAGCTGGCGCGCCACTTCGTGATCCTGGGGCACAACGCCCACCTGGACGCGGTGGTCAAGCAGATCTACGCGGCCACCCACGGCAAGAACTACATCCTGCTGGTGAGTCCCGTGGCCGAGGAGGTGATGGTCACCGATGCAAAGGTGTACTCGCGGGTCTTCGCCCTGGCCGGGGACCCGGTGCGGGTGGAGGTCCTCGAGCAGGCGCAGCTCGGCGCGGCGGTGCGGGTGGTGGTGTTGGCTTCAGAGGAGGAGGGCGGAAAAACCCCGGCGCACATGGTAGACGACCGCACGCTCATGGAGACCATCGCCGTGGTCTGCGGCCAACGTATCCCCATGGTTGTCGAGCTCCGGGACCCCGAATCCTTTGGGGACGTGCGCGCCCTGCAGGACTGTGGCATCGAGTTTATCCTGTCCAAGCGCTACGGGGAGATCCTCATCAGCCAGGCCGCCCGCAACCCGGGCGTCACCGAGATCTACGACCGGCTGATGACCTTTTCGGACGACACCAACGAGTTCTATACCATCGGCGTGCCCCCGGAGCTGGTGGGCCAGCACTTCCGGTCGGCGCAGCTGTTCTTTCTCGAGATGGAGGACGACGATGTGACCCTCGTGGGCTTCGATCGGTCGCCCCCCGAGCAGCCGCACACGAGATTCTGGCTGAACCCTGACGTGGCGCATTGTGATCTCGAGGAGGCGGACCTGGTCCTGAGAGAAACCGATCGACTCATCGTGCTCGCCTTCGAACAACCCGCTGTCGCTGATATTGATCAGGAGGACATATGGAGTGGAAAGATCCTCCACCGGAGTTAGCGCACCACGTCGTCATCTGCAACTGCTCGGAGCAGGTGCGCCGCATCGTGGCCGAGGTGCACGCCGATACGGTGGTGGACAAGCCCGACGTGGTGCTGGTGGTGCAGGACGCCAACCTGTGGCGGAGCCACCCCGAGTGGCACCCGGAGGCGAATAACGTTCATACCCGCGAGCACTTCTTTGTGCTGTGCCAACAGCGCGGGCCCGCGCACCAGGAGACGCTTGCGGCGGCGTCCATCCGCACGGCACGCACCGCGATTATCCTCGCCGATCCCCGCCAGGGAGAGCTCGCCGATGCGCGCTCCACCCTGGTGGCCATGGCCCTGGAGCAGCAGAACCCTGACGTGCACACGGTGATGGAGCTCATCTCCTCGGTGAACCGGGAGCACCTGCGGGCCACCGAGGTCAATGAGGTGGTGTGCGTGGGGGAGATCGCCGAACGGCTCATCGCCCAGAGCTGCATCACCCCGGGGGTGAAGAACATCTTCGAGTCGGTGCTGGTGAACAAGCCCGGCACGAACAACATCTACATCATGGGGCTGCCCAAGTCCCTGGCGGGCACACCCTATCGGGAGCTCGTGCGGCGTGCCGTCATGGCCAAGGCGCCCTTCGGGCTCATCGGTTTCATCCAGAACAGCTTTTTGCCGCCCCAGCCCGGGGACGTTAAGGCCATGGCCCGCTGCTCCAAGGAGACGGGCCTGGACATCAAGCCCCACAAGATCTTTGTGCTCAACCCGAGGGTTGGCGTGGAGCCGGGCCGGGACACGGTGCTGACCGAGCTCGACCAGCTCGCCCTCATCGCCTACGAGCGCGTAAGGCTCGATGAGTATCTGGTCCCCGCCGAGGAAGGCCAAGCCGCTGAAGCCACCGATGCCGTCTAGGGCTTGAGCTCCACAAAAGTACCCGAGATGCGGTAGGCGGGGTTGGGCCCGCCGGACCAGCCTACGAAGTAGATATCGTCGGTGACATGGGTGATGGTGGCCTGGTAGGGCGGTACGGTTTCGGGGAGGATCAACGTGTCGCTGCCCAGGGTGAATTCACCCGCGTCGAGGGTGAAGGCCACCGCATGCAGCTCGTTCGCCAGGCCGCCCGCGTTGCTGTAGTGTACCAGCGCGCCGCCGCCTTCCCGGGCGGCGAGCACGGGGCTGTGTGCCGGACCGAGGCCGCCGCTTGCCGTCACGGGCGCCGGTCCACCGACCACCGCGGTGGTGGTGAGCACGATGTTGTTGCCGTCGCCAAAAGCGAGGTAGACGACGTCGCCACCGGGGGCCGCGGCCAGGGCGCCGCCCGCGCCCTCGACGCCGGCCACCGCTTCCACCGGCGGGTCGGGATCAGGGGTCGCGGTGCCGGCCGCGTAGGCGGTGTGAACGATCCACTCGGCGGTGCCCTCGGCGCGGGTATAGGCCAGGTGCAGCGTGCCGTCGGGCCGGGCCGCCACCGCAGGGTACAGATGAGTGGCCGCCGGTTCAATGATGGGTGAGAGGGCCTCTTCGGCCAGGCTGCCGTCGGCGTTGAGTCGCTGGGCAAAGACCTGCCAGGCGGGGGCCACGTCCAGGCCCCGGACGCCGGATATGGCGAACTGTCCGCCGGGCAGGGCGGTCACGCCGGGCGCCATGGCGTTCCCCACCACGGGGGTCCCGTCGTAGGTGGTCTCGACGATGGCGTCGGTGGCCATGAGGGGGGTGCCGTCCACCCCGTAGGTGCGCACCAGGATGTCCATGTTGTTGATGCCGGTGTTGTTGTCCGCTTGCCAGACCAGGTACACATTGCCGTCCCCCACGGCCACGGAGGGATCCGTCTCGTTGTGGTCAGTGGTGTTCACCTGAAAGGGTGGGACCAGGGCCACGCCGTCGCAACCCAGGCGCTGGGCCCAGACGTCGAAGTAGTTATTCCCGTCCGGGCGGTTCCACACGAGCCACACGCCTCTGCCATCAAAGGCCGCGTTCACGTGGATCTGCGTGTCTGGCCCGTCGGGGTCCAGCTCGAAGACCGTGCCCGTGACCAGCTGATCGATGCAGGGGTCGCCGGTGCCGGCGTCGGGTCCGGCGTCGGGTCCAGCGTCCCCCGGGGTGGCGTCGGGCCCGGCGTCGAGGCCGGCGTCCCCGCCGGGGGTCTGGTCGTCTCCACAGGCGCCCGCGGCGAGCAGCGGCAGGATGCAGAGCAGGGTTTTCAGCCGCGCGAGGCGGCGAACAGGTGTGCGCATGGTGGTCTCTCCTCAGGAGGTAGGCCGTACTGTAGGCCGCTTCGCCGAACCGTTCAAGCCGGGGCATCTGTACTCCCATGGATCGAATGGATATAACCGAGCGGATGAACGCACTTGTGCACAGCGATCGCGTGGTGACGCCCACGGGGGTGAGACCGGCCTGGGTCCGCATCGAGAACGGGGTGATCCGGGGTGTGCAAGACACTCCGGAGCCACCCCCCATCGAACACCTGATCCTGGACGCGGAGGACCTGGTGCTCATGCCCGGCGGTGTGGACTTCCACACGCACCTGGACCTGGTCGTGGATGGGGTGCACACTGCTGACGACTGGAAGAGCGGAAGCTGGGCGGCCCTGTGGGGAGGTACCACCACGGTGGTGGATTTCGCCGAGCCCGGGTCCGACGGCGGTCTCATGACCGGGCTGTCGGCACAGGCCTCGCGTGCCGAGGGTCAGGTCGTGGTGGACCTGGGCCTGCACATGACCGTCACCGACGCGTCGGACCTCCGGCTCGCCGAGCTGGCCGAGGTGGTGGCCGCAGGTCAATCCAGCGTCAAAGCGTACACCGCCTACCCGGGCCGGCTGATGCTCGAATACGAAGACCTGGCGCGGTTGCTCGAGGCGGCGGCGAAACTGGGCCTGCGGGTGATGGTGCATTGCGAGGACGGCCACGCCATCGAGGCGAACATTCGACGCGCCCGGCAGCGGGGAGAGCTCTCGGCGCGGTGGCACGCGCGCACGCGGCCCCCCGAAACCGAGGAGCGGGCCGTGGCACAGGTGATCGGGTTGGCCGAGACCACCGGTGCCGCGGTGCACCTGGCCCACCTGTCCACAGCCGGGGGTGTGCAGTCCTTGCGGCAGGCCAAGGCGCGCGGTGCGAGGGTGACCGGAGAGACCTGTCCACAGTACCTCTGGCTGGAGGAGCACCGCCTGGGTTGGGAGGCCCCGGCCGGTTTGTGCCACATCTGCGCGCCGCCCCTTCGCACCCAGGAGCACCTGGCGGCGCTTTGGCAGGGACTCGTGGACGGAACCCTGGACGCCGTGTCCACTGACCACTGCCCCTTTGACTGGCACGGGGGCAAGGATCGCGGCCTCACGCCCGACGGCGAAGACTTCACGCGCACCCCCGGGGGATTGCCCGGGGTGGAGACGCGCCTGCCCCTGGTGTTCGCGGGGGGCGTGGCCAGCGGCCGCTTCGACCTGGCGCGATTTGTGGAGCTGGTCTCGTCGGGTCCGGCGCGGCTGGCGGGCCTCTATCCGCAGAAGGGCGCGATTGCGGTGGGGTCGGACGCGGACCTGGTGCTCTTTGATCCCGACGGCGGCACCGCCCTGGACGTGGAGAGTCTGCACATGGATGTGGACCACAGCCCCTACGAGGGGCTCTGGGCCCGGGGGCGGGTGGTGGGTGTCATGCGCCAGGGCGTCCTGGTGCTGGCCGACGGCAAGGTCACGCACGATCCCCCACCCGGACGGCTCCTGCGACGGAGCGTGATCGGATCGACTTCCAACGCCCCGAAAGGTGAAGCGTCATGAGCCTCTTTCTCCAGAATGTGACCCTGGTGGAGCTCGCGCCGGCCAGCGTTCGGCCGGGGTGCGCGATCCGTTGCCAGGACGGCATCATCGTGGCCGCGGGCCCGGACCTCGTGCCGGCCGAGGGCGACGAAGTGGTGGATCTCGGCGGCCAGGTCGTGCTGCCGGGCCTGGTGGTGGGGCATCACCACCTGTACTCGGCGTTGGCCCGGGGCATGCCCTTTCCGGCGGATGGCCCCACCGATTTCCACGACACCCTCAAGAAGATCTGGTGGCGACTCGACTCGGCCTTGGACGCCGAGACCGTGTACTGCTCCGGCCTGGCCGGTGGGCTGGACGCCGTGCGCTGCGGCATCACTTCCATCGTGGATCACCACGCCTCCCCGAGTTGGGTTGAAGGCTCCCTGGACGCCCTGGGTTGGGCCCTGGGAGAGGTGGGACTGCGGGGCCTGCTCTGTTATGAGGTGTCGGACCGGGACGGGCCCGAAGTAGCGCGGGCGGGCCTCGAGGAGAACCGCCGGTTCCAGGCGGCGCACGCCGACCACCCGCTGCTCCGCGGTATGATCGGCGCCCACGCCAGCTTCACGATCGGGGACAAGACCCTCGATGGGCTCGCGGCGCTCTGCGCCGACTCCGGCGCCGGCGTGCACATCCATCTGCTGGAGGACGGCGTGGACCGGACGATCTCCGTGGCAGAGTACGGTACCGATCCCGTGACCCGACTGGACCGGCGGGGCCTGCTCACGCCCAACGCGCTGCTGTCCCACGGCGTGCGCGTTACCGAGCCTGAGCTGGAGCGGCTCAAAGACGCCGGCGTGTTCCTCGCCCACAACGCCCGCTCCAACATGAACAACCGCGTGGGCGCGGCGCCCGTGGGCCGCATGGGGGACCGGCTGGTGCTCGGCACCGACGGACTCGATGGCGACATCCTGGCCGAGGCCCGGACGGCGTTGTTCCGCGGCCGGGAGCACGAGCCTCCCGTGGACGGGGGCCGCTTTGTATCCATGTTGACCGGGGCGGGGCGACTGCTCACCGAGTATTTCGGCGTGCAGATCGGCACGCTGGGCATCGGCGCCGCGGCGGACCTCACCATCCTGGATTACCAGGCTCCCACGCCCATGACGGCGGACAATCTGGTGGGGCACGTGGGGTTCGGCTGGGGGGCGCACCTGGTGCGCTCGGTGGTGGTGGCCGGGCGCTTTGTCTACCGCGATCGCCAGTTCACTAAAATCGATGTTGTCGCGGCGGCCGAGCGCACCCGCGCTGCGGCCACCGCGTTGTGGAGAAAGCTGTAGACCATGAGCGTCCCGGACCGCCCCCGTGAATTTGTGCCCGCTCCGGAGCCTCCGCCCCGGCCGGGCGCCCTCGCTCTCATCGGCAATACACCCCTGGTGGAGCTGGCCGCGATCAACCCCAATCCCCACGTCAAGCTTTACGCCAAGCTCGAAAAGAACAACCCGGGCGGCTCGGTGAAGGACCGCGTGGGTCTGTGGATGATCGAGGCCGCCGAGGCCAGCGGGGAGCTGACCCCCGGCAAGATCATCATTGAGCCCACCTCCGGAAACACGGGCATCGGCCTGGCCATGGTCGCGGCCATCAAAGGCTACCCGATTCTGCTGGCCATGAGCGAAGGGGTGTCGGTGGAGCGGCGGAAGATCCTGGCCGCCCTGGGGGCCCAGTTCCTGCTCACCCCGGCGGCCCAGGGCACCGACGGCGCCATCGAGCGGGCCTATGAGCTCGCCGCCGCAGAGCCCGACAAATATTTTCTGCCCGATCAGTTCAACAACCCGGCGAACCTGGACGCACACTACAATGGCACGGCCCTGGAGATCTGGGAGCAGACCGCTGGCAAGATCACTCACTTCGTGACCACCATGGGGACCACGGGCACGCTCATGGGCTGCTCCCGGCGGTTCCGGGAGCTGGATCCGCGCATCCGGATCATCGGCGTGGAGCCCTATCTTGGCCACAAGATCCAGGGGCTCAAGAATCTCAAGGAGGCCTACGTCCCCGGCATCTACGATGGCTCGGCCGTGGACGAAAAGATCAACATTGACGATGACGCGGCCTATGAGATGGCCCGGCGGCTGGCGCGGGAAGAGGGGCTCATGGTGGGCATGAGCGGTGGAGCGGCCGCGTACGTGGCGTGCGAGGTGGCGCAGCAGATCGAGTCCGGCGTGGTGGTCACGATCCTGCCTGACGGGGGCGAGCGCTACCTGTCCACCACGCTCTTTGAAGCTGCCGAGCCCGAGGCGCCGGTATCCCAACTCTACTTCTTCAACACCCTTTCGGGCAAGTACCAGGCCTTTGAGCCCCTGGCTCCCGAAGGGCCGGTCACCATGTACTCCTGTGGGCCCACGGTGCACCGCCGGGCCCACCTCGGGCTCCTGCGCAGGATGATGGTAGACGACCTGGTGCGCCGCACGCTCGAGTACGCAGACTATGAAGTCCGGCACGTGGTCTCCATCACGGACCTTGACGACAACACCCTGGCCGCCGCCGAGGCCAGCGGCGAGTCCATGGGGGAGCTGACGGCGCGCTTCGAGGCCTTGTTTCACCAAGACATGCAGGGGCTGGGCATCGGGCCCGCCCACACCTACGTGCGTTCCACAGAGTCCATCGACGAGATGATCTCCCTGACCGAGGAGCTGGTCCTCGGGGGATACGCCTACGAAAAGCTGCGCTCGGTGTACTTCAACATTGGACGCGTGGAGACCTATGGCGAGCTGTCGGGCAAGGATCTGGGCAAGATCAAAATCGGCGCCACGGTGGATCTGGAGCGATATGATAAAGACGATCCCCGGGATTTCACGCTCCTGCGGCGGGCCAACCTCCAGGAGCTGCGTCGGGGCGTCGCCCGCAAGACCCGGTGGGGCAATGTGCGGCCCAGCTGGCACGTGCAGTGCTCGGCCATGGCCCGGGCTCAGCTGGGAGCACAGTTCGACATACATATGGCGTCGGCGGATCTGATTTTTCCGCACAACGAAAACGAGATTGCCCAGAGCCGCGCCCTCACCGGGGAGTCTCAGGCGCGGTTCTGGCTGCACAGCGAGCTGGTGCTCGCCGGCGGAAAGAAGATGACCTACGCCGAGGACACGTGCGTGACCCTGCCGGACCTGCTCGCTCGGGGCTACACCACGCGGGAGCTTCGATTCTTTTTGTTACAGAGCCACTACCGGCAGCCGGTGCACTTCACTGAGGAGCGGCTCGATGCGGCCCGAACCACCCTGCGTCGCTATGACGAGTGCGTGCGCAACCTGCGCGCAGTGCAGTCTGAGACCGAGTGCGTCACCGAGGTGGACGTTTGGATTCTGGAGATGCGGGACGGGTTCCGGCGGGCCATGCTCGAGGACCTGAACATCTCCGCCGCCCTGGCGCATCTGTTTACGCTGGTGCGCCAGGCCAACTACCTCATGGCCCAGGGGCTGCTGTGCGCCAAGCACGCCCAGGAAGTGCTCGCCGCTCTCCGCCAGGTGGATCGGCTGCTGAAGATCCTGTCGCCCGACGGTGCCGATCTGTCTCTACCCGCCGAGGTGGACCGACTCGTGTTGGAGCGGGAGCAGGCGCGGCAGTCGGGAGATTTTGAGCAGGCTGACGACATCCGGGAGCGGCTCGTGGATCGGGGCTACGTGGTGGAGGACCGTCCTGACGGAACCCGCGTACGTCAGCGCAGGAACGGGGACTGAGAGGCGCTCCATGCCCAATTGTCACCTCGGCTCCGGCGCATGAAGCGTCCCCGCGAAACCGTCGACGCCGCAGCGCTCCTGGCGCGGGAGACCCGGCTCGTGCCCTTTGTTCGGGAGCGGTGGCGGCTCCTGCTGGCCTACCCGGCCCCCTATCGGGTGGGCATGTCCTCGCTGGGGTTTCTCACCCTGCACCGCTTGGTGTCGACCCGGCCGGGTTGGAGCGTGGAGCGGGTCTTCGGAGAGGCGTCGGCGTCGACGGGGCGGCTGCGATCTCTGGAGACCGGCGCACCCGCAACGGACTTCCACGCCGTGGGGATCTCCGTGGCCCACGAGTTGGACATTCCCGGGGTGGCGGAGCTGCTCCGTGGGTTGGGTCTCAACCCCCGGCGGCGGTTGCGGCGCGGAGGTCCGCTCGTGGTGTTGGGCGGCCCCCTCACGGCCATCAACCCGCGCCCCCTGGCCGCCCTGGCGGACCTGGTGATCATCGGCGAGGCAGACGTGGCCATGGGTCAGCTCTGCGATGCCCTGCAAGACGGGCTCACGGCGGAACACGCTCCCGGGGCGCTCGGAGACCTCGAGGGATTCTGGTGGCCGGACACCGGCGCGTCGCCACCTCCCGCCCTGCGCGTGGCTGTGGAGCACCTGCCTGCCCACGCGGCCCTGTGGTCCCCCGACGCTGAGCTGCGGGACATGTTCCTGGTGGAGGTGGGCCGGGGTTGCAACCGGGCCTGCGCCTTTTGTGCCACGAGTCGAGAGGCGGCGGGGCGCTGCCGCGTGGTGGCGGCCGATCGGGTGCTCGCGCAGATCCCGGCGCGGGCCACCCGGGTGGGACTGGTGGGCGCGGCCGTGTCGGACCACCCCGAGTTGTCCGAAATTCTCGGCCCCCTGGTGGAGGGTGGGCGCGAGGTGGGGCTGTCGAGCATTCGCGCCGACCGCCTGGACGCCGAGCTGGTCGGGCTGCTCGCCCGGGCGGGGTTGCGCACGCTGACCCTCGGTGTGGACGGCGCTTCGGCGAGGCTGCGGAGCCAGGTGAAAAAGGGGGTCACCGAGGAGAACTTGGTTACCGCCGCGGAGTTGGCCGCCGGCGCCGGGCTTCGGCGGCTCAAGCTGTATCAGCTGGTGGGGTTGCCCAGCGAGACGGACGAGGACCTGGACGAGCTGGTTCTTTTTACGCAGCGCCTCAGCCGGATCCTGCCCGTCACCCTGGCGGTGTCCCCCTTTGTGCCCAAGCCGGGCACCCCCCTGGCCGGTGCGATCCAGGCCCCCCCCAAGGAGCTGGAGCGGCGTCTGCGGTTCCTGCGCAAGGGGCTGCGGGGACGCGTCCGCATCCAGCCGTCCAGTGTGCGGTGGGCCTGGGTGGAGGCGCGGATCGCCCAGGGCAACGAGGAGACCGGGGAGGCCATCCTCCGCGCCTGGGAGCGGGGCGGAAAATTTGCTCACTTCAAGGCCGAGCTCGCGGGTGAAGATTTGCCTGGACCCAGCCGATAGACCCATCCGTCGCCGCTGCCCACTACCAGCCCTTCCCGGAGGGGCGCCGGAGCTGTGAAGGCACCCCGCTTGGCGAGGCGCTGCCACAGGAGTCGTCCAGTCGTGGCGTCCATCGCCCAGAGCTGCCCGTACCGATCATTGAGGTAGACCACGTCACCGGCCAGCACCGGGGCGGGGTGGGCACCCCCGCGTAGCCTGGCCCCGGTCCAGGGCACCCTGTGCCGCCAACGCACCCGTCCCATGGGAGTGAGCGATAGCAGAGCGTTGTTGGTTGCCACGAAAGGACCGGTATCGCCGAGGGTGGGGGCGGAGATGTCCTTTTCGTACCAGGAGCGCATCCCGCCGGTCCGGTCCCCGTTCTCCCGGGACAGGGTGTGCACATAGCCGGAGCCGTCACTCACCCAGAGCCCCTTGGAGGCCACCACGGGCGGGCTCCGCATGGGCCACCCCGTCTGGATCCCCCACCGGAGGTGTCCGGTGGTTACGTCCAGGGCGTGCACCTGGCCGCCCAGGCTGCCGAAGAAGATCGTGTTTCCCGACCGGGCGGGGGGGCCGCCGATGCCCGCCAGGTGGTAGCCCCCTTTGACAGAGGGACGCCAGGCGGTGGCCGTGACGAACTGCCACCGAAAGAGCCCGGTGCGAAGGTCCAACGCCGTGAGCACGCCATCGCGAGTGGACAGGAGGACGACGTTTTTGTAGACCGCTGGGGCGTGGTCGATGCCCTGGGACGATCGATAGGTCCAGCGCACGCGTCCGCTGTCGGCGTCCAGGCGCCGCAGCTGGCCATCGTCGGTGCCCAGCAGCAGGGCCCGCCCGCGCAGCGCCACGGCGGCGTGGATGGTGTTGCCCGCCTCGAAGGTCCAGCGGGGTTTGCCCGTGGCGCGGTTCAGGGCAAAGAGCCGTCCGTTGGTGCTGCCCACATAGATCCACTTTCCGCGGACGATGGGGGGGGCGATCACGGCCGCGCCGGTGTCAAACTGCCAGCGCACCGCGGGCGGTCGCCGCAACCCCGGGCAGAAAGACCGCCCCCGGCGGAGGGGACCGCCCCGCACGTCGCTCCAGTCGCGGCAGGTCCGCTGCCCAGCGGTGGGCTTTTTTTTGGCCGGCGGAAGGGTTGGGGGCGCGGGCATCGCCACCACCACGGGTGGTCGCCAGGGCGGACAAGTTGTGGGGGAGCACGCCGGCAGCGCGATCAGCGCGGAATAGCCGAGCAGCGCAGTGATGATTATCGTGAGTCGATGGGTCATGGTGAAATCTCCCGTGGTGTCTGGGGTTACCGGATACTGAGCACCTGGTAGCGGTGCGGGGGGCCGGCCGAGTCGTAGTCCCAGCCGGCTTTGCCGCGGTCGAACCAGTCCACCTTCGCGGGCACGTGCTCGAACCGGCCCCGGGCCACGTCCAGCCGCAGCACGCCGGTGTCACCGCCATCGGGGTCAGTGAAATGGAACTTGACGGTTCGGGGCGCCTTGGTGGTGCCCCCGGTGAGGGTGTAGCCGTCGATGACCAGAGAGTGAGACGCTTTGGGTCGGTGGCCCGTATCGCGATGCAGGTAGCCCGACAGCACCCGTGTATGCACGGGTTGTCCGCGACGGAGGCGCGAGATGATCCGCCGGGCGGCACACTGGAGCTGGGCCTGGGTGTAGCGCACCTCGTAGGTGAGGTAGCGGCCTTTGTAGAGCCTGGCGGGGCGCTGCTTCTGAGAGGTCACATATCCCGCGTACAGGGGTGTGCGGGAGAACCGCAGCCGGCGCGTCTTTGCCGTGAGGTCGCCCAGGCGGGTGGGTCGGGCGCCCGAGAGCCGGAGCCCCCGCTCGGCGGCCAGGGCGCAGGCCGTGGGGCCGGAGGTTTTCCACCAGCGCTCGTATCGCTTCAGGTCCTGGTCGAGCTCTCGCAGTTGTTTGGGTCGGGCGCCGCGGATCCGGAGCGCCGTGCGCAACCGCTGATGTTCGACGCGGATGCGCGCGGCGGCGCCTTTCGAATAAGCACTGGGCGCCGCCTCCACCGCCGTGGTCAGCCGTTGAAGCTGCCGGCGCAGGGGACCTTTCCCCTTTTTGTCGAAGGCCGCCACCAGCCCGCCGGCGTGAACCCCCCACCGGCTGGCCCAGTAGGTGTCGTGCAGCCGGAACTGATTCAGCGGGGGCATCTTGAGCTGGGCGGCGTTGGCCGTGCGCGTCGCGAAGCCCCCCGGCGCGAGGAGGGAGAGCGGGCTCGATGCGGCGGGGTTCGTCGGCTCCAAGCCGAAGATGGAGAGGGGATCGTTCCGTAGGGGGGTGCTCATGATTGGTGCCTCCTTTCGGGGGTGGTTGTTCGGGTTATCGGCGGCTGGAGCTTTCGGTTGCGCAAAAAAGAGTGCTTTCCACGGGGGGTGTGTCCGGCGTCAGGATCCGGTAAAGTCAGGGGCGGAGTATCGTGCCATGTCCGAGCCGAAATCTGACCTCTCGCTGCAAGCCGTCCTGGACGCGTCACCGACGCCCCTGCTCGAGGTGGATGCCGAGGGCCGAATCCAGCGCGCCAACCGGGCCTGCGGAGTGCTGCTGGGCAGCGGCCCGGCAGAGCTGGTAGGGCGCCTCCTGGAGGATTTTATGCCCGAGCAGCATCGCGCGGCCCACGCTCGGCATCGGCGGTACTACGCCGCCGAGCCCGTGGCCCGGCCCATGGGCGATGGCCGCCCCATCCACGTCTTGCGCGTCGACGGTTCCCGGGTTGAGGTGCAGGTCACCCTCACGCCGGTGGGCCCGGGGGTCCTGGCCGCCCTGGTGGATCTGACGGAGCGTCGAAAGCTGGAGGCGGACCTCAAGCTTCGCATCCAGCAACTGGAGCTGGCCCAGCGGCGGCTGGATGGCGTGTCGCTCACCGACCCGGTCACCGGCGCCCGGAACCGCTCCGCTTTCTTTGATGATCTGGGATCGCGGCTCGCGCTGTCATTGCGCAACAGTCGCCCCCTGTCCCTGGTGCTGCTGGATGTGGACGGCTTCGGGGACGTCAACCGCGCCCTCGGCGAGCCCGCGGGCGACGAGCTGCTCCGGCGGCTGACGTCCATTTTGCGGTACACGGCCCGGCGAAGTGACCAGGTGGCGCGCACGGGCGCTGATGTGTTCGCGGTGTTGCTGCCGGAGACCGATGTCGAAGGCGGTCTCTGCGCGGCCTGCCGCATCCGGTCTGCCGTGGCCGACGCCGCCTGGCCCCACGGAGGGGTGACGGTCAGTCTGGGCGTGGAGACCTTTGTGCCCGATGGCCGGGGGCCCCAGGACCACTCCGTGGATCGGCTGAGCCAGGCGCTGCTGGAGCGGGCCCGGTCCGCCCTGCAAAGGGCGAAAGACGACGGACGCGACCGGGTGGTGCACGCCCGGGACCTGCCCCTCATCGGCTCGGGTATGAGTTGAGGCCTGGTCTGAGTTGAGGCCGGGCCAGACCTGAGGCGGGTGGCGTTCTACTCGAAGTACACGTTGCAGTTGACGCGGTGGGGCGGATTGGTGAGCACGCTCACCGCGCATAGCTGGTCGTACAGGTCCTGGTCCACCGGCGGGGTGGAGTCCCACACACAGCCCTGGTTGCCGGCACCGCACTCAGGCACGGGCAGACCGCACGCGGCGTCCGGGGAGACGGCCTCGATCTCCGCTTCCTGACCCGGCCCGGTGGTGCAGGCGTAAAGGACGTCGCAATAGGTGCCCACGTTGATGGCGTAGGGCGTATCCCAGACATAAAAGCGGGAGGGATCGCAGGTCTGGGGTAGAGCCGTGGTGTTCACCGCCAGGTACGACACCTGCGCGTCCGCACTGTCCAGGCAGGGCTGATCCACATGGGTGGAGGCCAGGTTCATCACCCGCCAGGGGGCGCCAAACAGGGCGAGCTCCGCGGTGGCCCCCTGGACCACCTGCACGTCGGTGATCATTCCACCGGTGGAGGAGTCGAAGCGCAGTTGATCCTGCCACAGGTTGCCGCCGCAGTTGGGGTCGGGCACAGCGGGGCACTCTGGTCGGGGCTCGACGTAGACCTTGAGGGGCGACATGGCCGGGTCCTCCTCGGGGAAGGC
>Ga0180009_10001849_pt1 | contig 25277 bp, 30 predicted proteins | sample OS_PC_MetaG_FD_123537 | JGI IMG/M metagenome (GOLD analysis project Ga0180009, IMG submission 123537) | Groundwater microbial communities from the Aspo Hard Rock Laboratory (HRL) deep subsurface site, Sweden - OS_PC_MetaG | ecosystem: Environmental > Aquatic > Deep subsurface > Groundwater...
CATAAACTCCAAATCTCTATCGACATATTCTCTCATTGATTTGCCAATTCCAAGAATATCCCTTCTCTCCTCATTTGATAATGATGGAAGTATTTGTCTATTTACTTCTATAACAAGATCTTGTGGTAATGAAAACGATGAACTTGTAGGTAATTGGCAAATACCATATCCCCCGCAACGTCCTTTAAAATGATTATACAACTTCGTTTCTAAAAAAGATCCGTCTGGTCCAGTTGGACTTTCAAGATGATACTCACACAAACTATCTAAGACTTCCCTAATTTTGGGATTCAATTTTCCTTTGGAATGAGTTTCTATTTCTGATTTAAAATATTTATATAAATTAATTTCGAAAGCCCCCCCTTCACTTTGATAATTAACTTCTCCAGCGTTACCTCCAATATATTCAATTGTTCCATTTACAACTTCACTTAAAATAAATTCTTTGATTGTAGGAAATCTAAGGTTATCTTCCGATGTTGAAGCCACAAGAAGCGCTTTCAGAACATTTCTTTCGTAAATATAATCTCTATTAAGTTTCCTAAAATCAATTTTCTTAGCCATTCGTAGTAAAGAGTTTATTGGGTTTTAAAATATTTGTTGCTTTGAACAATACATATAGTATTATCAATAAAAATCATATTTCATCCAAAACTTCCAATCCCTCAACACAATCTTCAATTCTTGAAGGAGATTCACACACAAGAGTTATTTCTTTATCTTTTGGAAGGCTTTTAAAGAGCTTTTTCCAATCGTCTTTTTTAAGACTAAGGTGGTTTTTTTCTCCTTTTTCTCCATACTCAATTCCAGAAAAGTGGCAATGCCATTTTTTCTGAGGAAATAGTTTTTTTATTTTTTCATAATCCACTTTTTTGTACCTTGCAAGAATATGGGCAAAATCTATACAAAAACTACATCCGGTTTCTTTTGAAAGGTTTGATATTTCCTCAACTCCTCCAAAAACATTTATTTTTCCCATAGTCTCTGGGCACAATTTAACATTCCACTTTTTTTCTTTAATGACTTTCATCATTTCTATAATTTTTTCTTTTATATTTTGAAAGGCTTCTTCTTCTGCTTTTTTCTTTTCCTCCGGTTCTTTAATTTTTGCAAAATTTTTAGAATAATAGCCTGGATGGAATATGATATTTTCTGCACCCAAATCATTTCCTATTTCACAGCATTTTAGAATTCTTTGCATACTAGCTTGGACTTTCTCTTTTTCATTAGAGTTTAAATTTGTAAAATATGGAGCATGAACACTCAATTTAATTCCATATTTTTTAGAAGCTCCTTTTATCTTTTTTGCTTGTGTAGAATTCATATAAACTCTATATGTAAAATCAATTTCACAATTTCCAAAACCCTTTTTTGAATATTCTTCAATGACTTTTTCTGAAGTTGAAATAGAACCTAAACCAGAAGGCCCTATTTTTATATTTTTCATTTTTTCTTTACCAAACTTCTTGAGGTTACAATTGCTATAAAAAGAAAAGTAAACATAAGGGAATCATTCCTCAATATGAGGGAAATGACAGCACCAATTAAACTCAAAAAGATTAGAAGAAGAAACCATTTTCTTCCTGATTTTAGTTCTTCACGAGTATTTTTGGCAAGAATATTTCCAATAGGAATTCCAAGAATAAGAACAACAATTCCAATAAGAATTTTCATCATCTCTTGCATATAAATAAATGAAAAAGAATATTTTTATATGTTTATGTTTTTAATCTTCTCCCTTATTATAATTATCATATTTAGCATATATTGCTTTTTTAATTAATTTATTTGTCATGCTACTTATTTCTTGTGTACCTGAATCTATATCAACAACCACAAACTCCGTACCTTCTGGAATTAGGTCTTTTTTCAGAATATATTCTTTATATTCGTGATCTGTATATCCACCTCTTTCTTCTATAATAGCTTTTCCTAAAGGTATTATTTTGTGGCGATCTATGGGATTTCCTTTATCATCTGTAAATTTTGATTTAGAAAAAGGAATTTTTGTTTCAAGTATTAATCCCAGTTCAATTTTTTCCCCATTTTCATCCATTAGTTTAATATCTAAATTCATCTAATTGCATAATATAATTTGTTTAAAAGGATTATTGCATCAGAGCTCATTAATTTTGTTTAATTATTAGAAGTAATTTTCTCTAGCTTTCTTTCTGGATAATCTTTTCTAAATTTTCCTAACCTTTCCTTTTCATCATCCAAAATTTTTTCTTCTTCTAGTAGCAAAACTGTGTAATATATTCCAGGTAAAAGATACCCTTCGAGATGATTCGTGAATAAAAATCTTCTATCTAATACTTTTCCCTCTTCTTCCATTCCTTTTATTTTTACAATCTCTCCTTCCTTGAATTTGTATTTTATTTTGTATTTCATTTTAAATAAATCCCCTTTCTCTTTCAACTTCTTCAACTTCTGCTATATATTCTGGGGACATGGGTTTTCCATAAGTAATTGGACTCATTTCCTTTTCATTATTATATTGTCTTTTAGCAAGCACACACATTAGGGGATTAATTTCTGGACCTTTCATTGAATTTAAATAAGTTTCACATGCTAACCAAGAAGGATCTTTTTCTCTTTTTTGTTCTACCTTTGTTTTTGCTTGTTTCTCTTTGTATTTTCCGAAGATTTCACAAGATATAACATTATTTTCTATTATCATTTTAATGAAAATTTTGTTATCCCCCTTTTCTCAAGTTTTCTATAAATCATTTCCAAATATTTCCATGGGATTTTAACACCATATGCTTTTTGGATAGTGATGTCTTGCAGTTTAAATTTGATTAAAAGTGTTTTTAAAGATTTTTTATCAACTTTTGGTTCGTCTAATTTTCCCATAATATTTTCATAAGTATCTTTATACATAGCAAGACCCATTTGATATCTTTTATTGTCCAATCCACTCTTTTTTTCTTCTGTTTGTCTCTGAGCATCTCTTTCTCTTCTAAGTTTAAGAAATTCTGGATAGTTTACAAGCTTATTTTCAATCGTCATTTTGTACATTTAATGTGAATTGAAACTTTATAAATCTTTTTGTTTGTCACTACTAAAGAATTAGTATTTATTTAAAGGTTTTTATTATTTACCCCTTTCAAAATTCCACCACAACAAATTTTAAAACTATTGTCTTCTTTGAATATTTATGTTTCAAAAATATTTAATTGTGGCAAGTAAGAAAGATAAAGCAGGAATAAATATATGCACACATTTAGCACAATTTAAAGAAAATCCTGTTATTTCATCCTGGGCTCAAAAGCCCAGCTTTGATTTTTATTTTGTTGAAGATGAAATTATATTCACAGAAAATTTAAATTTAGATAAGATAAATCAATATGATTTTATAATATTCGCTTCTAAACACCAGTCTGAAAAAAATGAAAAAACCCTTTCAATCCACTCCCCAGGTAATTTTAGAGATGCAGACTATGGAGGAATTAAAGGGAAGGTTTGTCCTTCCTCAGCTCTTTTCAACAAAACACTTTATGAAAAATTGAACGAACAGCTAATAAAATTTAACTTTGATAATTTTAAAGCAACTCTTGAATGTACTCATCACGGACCACTAATAGATAAGCCATGCGTTTTCATGGAAATTGGATCCACTGAAATGGAATGGAGCAATAGACGTGCGGGATTTATTATGGCAAAAACAATACAGGAAACTATAGAGGAGTTTAAAGAAAATGAATATAGAGAAATAGCTATTGGAATTGGGGGGCCACATTACTGTCCAAATTTTAATCCCCTCCAATTAAAATCTAATGTTGCAATTTCGCATATAATTTCTGGGCACAATATGCCCATAACAAGAGAAATGATTTTAGAAACAATAAAAAAAACCTTTGAAGATGTTGATTTTGCCCTTATTGATTGGAAAGGATTGGGTAAAAGTGAACAAAGACAGGAGGTAATAGGTATTTTGGAAGAGAACCATATTCAATGGAAGAGGACTTCTGATATAAAAAGATAATCAGATAAATAAGGACAATTAAAAAAGTGTTAATTAAGATTATGATATTAACTTAAAAGTAATTACACAATCGAAAGATTTATAAAAATTAAACCCCAAAAAATATCGAGAAAATTAAGATAAAATGGCAAATATAAAACTACCCACATACAAAACCCTTATTCCTAACGAAGTTTTTTGGAGAAGAGCGAAATCGATTCTTGATTCAGAAATGGGAGAAATTTCAGCAAGGGAAATAACAAGGATTATACGATACAGAATTCCAACAGAAAATGAAACAATTAATTTTATTAGAGAGAAAGCCGATAGCATAAATACACAGATTTTGGGATGGAATGAAACATTTGAAGACAAGAGAACTACTCTTTTTTTTCTCAAAAATCTTCCTTCCTTTGAAATTGAAAATATAGCAAAGGGGAATAGGGAGAGTATAAATCAATTGAAAAAATATTTTCCAAAAAGGGATTTGCTTGATGGAAATACTTATTTATCCACTGTAAACGGAATTGTTCCAAATTGTGTTTTGAATACTCTTGAGGAAACAATTTCTGGAAACGATGCAGAGATGTATGAAGATGTCATAATAAAAACAGGAGCAAACAGATGGATTTTGAAAATCAGATTGCCAGAATGTGGAGAATTGCCTAAAACAGAGTTACAATATTTATCCAATAAAGGTGTTAGAGATTCCAATTTATTTGTTGTTAGAGGAGAATTTGAGGAGTATCAAATTGTTGCAAATCAAATTAAGCTTCTTTATAATACTCTAAACTCATCCGAAATGGTTGGGAAAGTTAGGGATATATCAAATGAAATTCTTGAGAATTGCTCATCTTTGGCTGTTAGTGGAGTTGCACAAAAAATTGAAGAAGTAAATTTGATTGGGAAAGAGATAAATAGACTGATGGATCTTTTTTATGGAGGATTAGAAGAGGAAGAACAAGAGGAAGCGCCAAAAAAGTCTCCAAGAAATCTTGAATTTTATATAAAATAAAAGACGTGATTTAAAGAATAATTTTAAATAACATTCATATCTTTATAATCTGTTATGGACAAAAAATTATCTAAAAAGATTTCTGTATTAGACCCAAGATTTAGAAAAAAAATAGAAGATCTTTTTAGTGCAATGAACGAATCTATTTCTTTGCTTTATGAAGCGGCAACTCACGATGAAAAAACTGGGTTATATAATAATAAATTTTTTGAAACTATATTGGAGATGGAAATTGAAAAAACAAAAAGAGGAAAGCAAAAACTTTCTCTAATAATTCTAGATATAGATTTTTTTAAAAAAATAAATGATAAATGGGGGCATATGAAAGCAGATGAACTTCTTGCAAGATTAGCTGTTGTAATAAAGAAACAAGTTAGGAAATACGATATTGCCGCACGTTTTGGAGGAGAGGAGTTTGTTATTCTTTTGCCTGAAACTTCTTTGGAGAAATCTAAAAAATTTTCAAATAGATTAAGAAAAAAAATTCATGAAGATAAGACTTTATCAAAGTATGGTTTGACTGTAAGTGGGGGGATAACACAATTCAAAAAAGGAGATTTAAAGAAGAAATTTAAAGAAAGAGCTGACAAGGCGCTTTACAAAGCAAAAAATTCAGGAAGGGATAAATTTGTTAATATTAAATAGATTTTTATATAAATTAATTGAGGACGCCGCCAGCAGGAATCGAACCTGCGCACCCCGAAGGGTCCAGATTAACAATCTGGTGCAATAACCACTATGCGATGGCGGCTTGAAATAAGAATAAAATAAGAGAATTTAAAGTTTGTGTTTGGTTAAGCAATCTTCGGAGCATTAGCTCCTAACAAATCATAAATACACTGAATATTACCTTCCCTCATAACCCAACAACCACCATAACAATCTTCTTTATTCTTACAAAACATACATTTTTCATTTGTATTAATTGCTTCTCTACTTCTATATCTTTTAAATCCATTTCTCCATATATCTATGAAAGGTTTTTCTAAAATAGATCCTTCTCTAAATTTTTCTACATCTGGCATTTCAGGACAACCTCTAACATTTCCATCAACACCAATACAACAAGCTGTAAATCCAACAGGACAAACTAAGGGGGATTTTCTAATCTTTGTTTCATATTCAGCTAAAAAGGGTAGATTTTCTCCAATTTGAATTTTTATCTTATCTTTATTTGAGGAAATGAATTCAAATAGTTCTTTTAATTGTTTGGGGCTCAATAATAACTTTTTTCTTTCAGCTCTTCCAATAGGCATAATTACACAAATTCTCCAAGTTTTAACTCCTAAATTTAATAGTATCTTTTTTAATTTTTTTAAATCATTAAAATTCATTGGAGTTATAGTGGTTGCAACAGAAACAAGTTTTAATTTTTGTGCTTGAAGTAATTTAATAGCTTTTGTGGCTTTTTGAAAACTTAAATTATTTCCCCTAATATTATTATGAGTTTTTTCAGTTCCATCAAGACTTATTTGAATAGATAAAATCCCTACATCTTTTATTTCCTTAGCTTTTTTCTCATCTATGAAAAATCCATTTGTTGCTAAACCTGTTTTTATTCCTTTATCTGTAGCATATTTCATAACCTCTAATATATCTTTTCTTAAAAGTGGCTCTCCGCCCGTTGCAGCAAAAAACCTTACTTTGATTTTTGCTAATTGGTCTATTAGGTTTTTTATTTGCTCTGTAGTTAATTCTTTATCATATTTTTCTTTAACAGCTCCACAATGAGCACAATTAAGATTACATCTTCTAGAGCAATCCCATAAAACATAATAGGGGGGAAGAACTTTCCCTTTTGTTAAATAATAATTAAAATCACTAAAAAAAATATTGTCCTTTAATTTAACAATCTTATACCAAATGTTGGAAATCATTTTAAAAAGAATTACACAGGACCAGGGCCATATTCCATCATAGCTCCAGGACCATATACCATAGAGGTACTTATGTAAAATCTAAATGCAAAATATAAAAGAATTGCAGGAACTACAAAAGTTAAACCCATCCCTAAAATTAAATGTAACTTTTTCCTTGTAGATTTATATTTAATCAAAAATCTTATTCCAAATACTATTGAAACTATTGCTCCAATTACTAACAATAACGCTATAATCAATGTTGTGTCCATTATATATTTTAGAATTATATATATTTAAAGGTTATGTAAGGTTCAATTCTTTTTGAATTTATTTATCAATTATAAGTAATTTCTAGTATAGTACCCTTTTTATAGCACTGTATTAGCAATCTGGTGCAATAACCACTACCTGCTTGCAGGCCTTGAAAAGGTTCTCGCAACCTTGTGTTGTTCTTGTGACCTTTAGGTTACTTGTGACCTTTGAGGTTATGCGATGGCGGCTTGAAATAAGAATAAAATAAGAGAATTTAAAGTTTGTGTTTGGTTAATTTTAAAAAGTTGTTTAACATTAAGTTATTAATAAAAAAGGAGGCAAAAATGAAAAAGAAATCTAAAAAAATAGAGTTATCTAGCCCTCATTTAAAGAGTTTACAAAAAGATTTAGAAAAAATTCAAAAAGCAGAAAATTATTTGGAGAAAGAAAGAAAGAAATTAATAAAAGAAGAGGAAATAGTTAGGAATAAGATTAAAAAAGAAAAGGAAGTTCTTAGATTAAAGAAGCAAATTGAAAGAGTTAAAAGAAGGAAAAAATAAATTTTAAGAATTTAAAGTTTTGTGTTATATTATATTACATTCTTTTCTTTTTAGATTTGTTTAAATGAAATACAATAGTTTTATACCCCACAAAAATTGCTGAACCAACCGTTCCCAAAATCAAATCAATCATAGTATCGTCATTTCTATCCATCACAATACCAAGTTTAGATATCCCTGATATATCTCTTAAGAAAACTCCTTGAAGTTTTAGATCAAAAAATTGATCTAAGAAAAATTCTATAATTTCAAACAAGGACAAAAACATTACAACTATTGCAAAAGTAACTAAAAGTTTTGTTGAAAATTTTAAATTTGTTGTATTTACTAAAAAGAAAATTAAAATGCTAATCATAAATGGACTTATAAGATGTAAAACTTTATCATAATCAGATGAAATAAAGTATAAGGAGCTAAATAGAATTCCTGCCGCAGAAATAACAATTAGAATTAAATAATGGTGGTTTTTGAACTTGAGATTAAAAAAAACATCAGCAAAATAAAACAATATAATTGAGAAAAGAAAAGTAGAAATCCTCAAAAAATAATTTGTATTTTTTAATAGATAAAGTCCCAATAAAATTATGACTCCTATAGAAATATAAATCACATTTTTTTTATGGCTACTAAGCATATTGTTTAATAGGTTTTTTAGAATTTAAAGGTTTTTATTTTGCTCTTGCTTCTACTTTTCCAATCCATATTGTTACAAGTACTGCAATTATAGTAACAATTATAGCGTAGGTTAACATTGCTCCAACACTATCCGCAGTTCCAAATATTTGCTTAAATATTGATTGAATCGCGCCATTCCAAGCCAAAGCAGCAACCAATCCAAACGCAGCAATAATCAAAGCAGCCAATTTTTCGGTTACATCTTTTTTCATTTTTTACCTCCTTTATCTTTTGTTATAATTACAAAGAGGAATATAAAAATTTATTGTTCTGGATTTAATATATTCTTCAAAAAGATTTATAATCTTTAAATCCAACTTTATATCCAAGAGGTGAAACATGAACAGAACACTAAAACTACTTACAATATCAGATATATTTATTTTTAGTGGTTTTGGTTTAATTTCCCCAATTCTTGCAATTTTTATAAAAGATAATCTCATAGGGGGAACAATTTTAGCAGCTGGAATTGCGAGCGCTATTTTTTTAATAACCCAATCTCTTCTTCAACTCTTATTCGCGTACAAATTTAATCCTAAAGACAGATTGTGGATGATATGGGTTGGAACTGCTTTCATAGCATTAGTTCCTTTTGGATATATTTTTTCAACACATTTTTACCATATATATATAATTCAATTTATGTATGGAATTGGAGCGGCATTTGCTTATCCATCTTGGTCCAGTTTATTTACTTCTAATTTAGAAAGAGGGAGAAGAGGATTTCAGTCGTCAATTTATTCTTCTTCTGTGGGAATAGGAACTGCAGCCACCGCTGGAATAGGGGCTTGGCTTGCCATGAAAACAAGTTTTCAATTGGTGTTTGTTATAACCGGAATATTTTCCATAATAGGTTTGATTATTTTATTCAAGCTTGACAGAAAAGTATTGAGAAAAACTTAAACTTTAAGGATAGCGAGAGTGGGAAGTAATACCTTTTTTCCATGGTGGGTATTTGGGTTTATTTCTTCCACCAAAAGAGTGTATAAATACTGCACTATATTATTTCTAAAAAGTAGATTTAATCCAAAGCTGCTAGGTCTTTATTAGTTTTTCTAATTTCTTTTATGCAAATTCTTTCCCTTCATAAACCCTTCCTTCCAATTCTCCTTCTAGAAATCTAAGCTTACTATCTACAAATGTTCCTTCCATAGAAGAACTCCAAGTTCGAGACTCATACTCCACTAACGAATCTCTCATCGCTGTTAATTCAGGTAATTGAGGAATTTCTTCTTGAGGGATATAAACGATTCCTTCGCCTTTCTCATTCACTAACGTTACTTCTAGGCCCACATGCTTTTTTATGTTGTTGGTAAAAAATGCGGTTGAATGGACATCTTTGGTTTTAATCCTTACGTCTCCTTTAATTGTTCCCTTAGCATATTTTTCACTTATTGTTGCATAATCACTGGGCACATCCCACTCATCAAATATTTCATTAACTCTTTCATTTGTTTTTGCCATTGTAATTATATGATTATTAGCCTATTTATAAATCTTTTTGTTGTGTTGTAATTATAGAATAGTAGCGGGAGTGGGTTATAGTATAGTTAGGTCAATGGTGACTATTTAACCTCTTTCTTCCACCAAGAGTGTATCAATACTGCTCTATATTATTTCTAGAAAGCTTCTCTCCAAGGAAAAGGAAAAAGTTTTCCTAATTTAACTTTTTCTTTCTTTGAGACAATTACCTAAGTATTTTTCTATTTATTTTGGACAAACTATTGAACCATCTTCCGATTTAACTCCAATATAAATATTTCTCGTATCATAACACAGTCCCTTCACGCATTTTGAGGCATATTCCATACAATAACCCTTCCCTATATTCATTGAAGGAGCATCACGACAATCACTATCCTTAGTACAATTTACACACAAGTCCCCATAACCATCCCGTTTATTTGATATTTTATATCCACATTCTTTTGTATCTATTTGAATTAAACCAGATTCATTGTCTCCTATTGGACGATGGAAATAATTAAAAGAGGGAAAATTTTCTGTATCACATTTAGATTTACAATCACAAAATAAGTCTGTGCAGAAAGTTGAGCTACATATTGCTCCCCAATATCCTCCACTTACCCTACACTTTTCTTCATTGTCTCTGAAATTAGGATCTATTTTTTCGGTTTCTCCCATTCTCATAGAAGTTAGAATAATTACAAAAATAATTAAAATTAATAATCCAAGGATAAACAAAAACCATTTCCTCATTAAATGGTTGGGTTAGTAAAGTATTTAATTCTTTTTATTTAAAAACCAAATAATTATCATTTCACAAAAAGAAAAAAGAAAAAAAAAGAAAAAATTTAAGATTAAATCTTACCAGTTTCCTAAACCTGCTCGTGTTGGGCTAACTCCATACCTTTCTAACACAATAGATATATTTATTTTTGTTGTTGATTAAACCCACTATCTGAGCGTTGAACAAAAGAATCACCTCAAAATAACATTTTACTAGAACGCCCTGACGTTTTCCTCTTTGATAAATAAAAATCAATCATAAACTGAGGTATAACTTTTTCTCTCACCATTCTTATAGTTTTATCTTTAACTGATTCAAAAAATTTAGCATTTTTGAAATGTTTCGCTAATACACTTAATTCCTCCTTAATTCCACCTATTTTATATATCCCAAAAATTTCTCCAGCTTTAATCAAATCTTTAACTTCTTTAATATCACTATCTGTTTCAAGAATCATTACATGAATTTTTTTATGGGCTAATGTTAATGCTGTTGTTTTATGACTTCCATCAACCATTAGATATTTCAAGTTACCATTATTTTTTAGATATTCTTTAATCCTTTTATTATACATCTTTGCTTCTTTACTATTCTCTTTTAGTAAAGGTAGCCCCACCGAAAAGGGTATAACTGGTGTTGGTGGAAAAACATCCTGAACACCTTCTTTACATATCTTAAAATAAATCTTTAAAATATCTAGATTATGAACTGGGAAATCCTTAGTGGTCATTATCTCACTAGGCTTTATTTTTTTTATTTTCATATTATTTTAAGTGATATAATCTTTTTAAATTTGAACCATTTAGTAATGCTCTCCCCGACTACGTTGCACTACCCCTTCATTTTTATGTTCTTCGGAATATCTTCAGAAAATATAGTAGCGGGAGTGGGATTTGAACCACACGACCTCCGGGTTATGGGCCCGACGAGCACTCCAGACTGCTCCATCCCGCTATGTGAATTCTAAAATATTGATACTTTTAAAACTAACTATATTCAAATAACAATTTTTAAAAACCAATTTCTTTTAAGCATTCTATGGAGGAGTTGATTTTAGGTATTGATGATGCTGGGAGGGGACCTGTTATAGGACCTATGATTCTTGCGGGGTGTCTTATTGATAAAAAAGTTGAAAGAGAATTTAAAAAACTTGGAATAAAAGATAGCAAAGAATTAACTCCAAAGAGAAGAGAATTTTTAGCTGAAATAGTAAGGGAGAAAGCAGAGACATTTGAGATTACCTTTGCACACCCTATAGAAATAGACGAGAAATTAACAAATGGGACGAACCTAAATCATCTTGAAGCTATAAAGATAGCAGAAATAATTAATAAAATAAATAAGGGATATGGAAGAATAAAAGTTATAATTGATTGCCCTTCAGTGAGCATAAATAGGTGGACAGATTTTTTAAAAACCAAAATTGAAAACTTGTCTAATCTTGAAATTATTTGTGAACACAAGGCAGATAGAAACCACATTTCTGTTTCTGCGGCTTCCATACTTGCAAAATCAGTTAGAGAAAAAGAAATGGCCGGGCTTAGAGAAATTTATGGAAGAGAAATGGGTTCTGGTTATACTTCTGATCTTTCTACAATAAAATTTTTAGAAAAAAATGCTCAAAAACACGAAAATTCAGGAATATTTAGGAAAACCTGGAAAACATGGACAAATGCAGTTAATAAAATAAGTCAAAGGAAATTGATTTAATTCATTCCTGAAAATTTTAAAAACCTTTATTCTTTTAATTGAATATGGAAAAAGGAAGTTATTTTTAATGGCCTATATAAAAAAATTGGTGATGCATGGTTTCAAAAGTTTTCCCAAAAAGATAGAAATTCCATTTACTTCTGGTATTAATATTATTTTGGGTCCAAATGGTTCGGGAAAATCAAATATCTCAGACGCACTCTGTTTTGTTCTAGGAAGATTAAGCATAAAATCTATGCGCGCAGCCAGGGCAAAAAATTTAATCTTTCACGGAACAAAATCCGCCTCTCGTGCAAAAGAAGCGGCAGTAGAGATAGTTTTTGACAATTCTGATCAAATTTTTTCAATAGACGAAAAAGAAATTTCTATAAAAAGAATAGTAAGGTCTAATGGACAGGGTATTTACAAGATAAATAATCAGACAAAAACAAGGCAGGAAGTTCTTTCTCTTCTTGCCCAGGCAGGAATAGATCCAAATGGATTTAATATAATTCTTCAGGGGGAGATACAGAACTTTGTAAAAATGCACACAGAAGAAAGAAGAAAAATAATTGAAGAAGTTTCAGGAATTTCAATTTATGAAACTAGAAAAGAAAGATCTCTAAAAGAACTTGGAAAAACAGAGGAAAAACAAAAGGAAGTTTTTTCAATTTTGAGAGAGAGAACCTCCTATCTCAATAATCTAGAAAAGGAGAGACAACAGGCTCTAAAATACAAAAAATTAGAAGGAGATATTAAGAGATTTAAAGCAAGTATAATTCATGTCGATTTAAAAAAAAGGAGGGATAATCTAAATGGAATTTATGAATCTGTGAATAAGAAGAATAAAGAAATAGGAAAGATAAAGCAAGAAATTTCAAAATTGTTGGAAGGCATAAAAAATTCTGAAGAAAAGATAATTACAATCAACAAAAAAATTCAGGATTCAACAGGATTAGAGCAGGAAAAGCTTAACCAGAAAATAACAAGTATAAGAGCTGAAATTGCAGGATTAAATGTTAAAATTGGAAGTCATGAAGATAAACTTTCTTTAATATCAAAACAGAAATCAGAATTTAATGAAGCAATAAGAAATGGGGAACTTGAGTTGAAAGAGCTTCAAAAGGAATCTCCCTCAAAAATAAAAATAAAAAAAGAAATAATTTTGAAAAGAGAAGAACTTGAAAAACTTGAAGCTAGAAGAAAAAAATTTTATATATCAAAATCAGAGCTAAAATCAATTCGAGAAAAGTTTGAAGATAAAAAATATGCTCTTCAGAATTATATAAACGATTCTGCATTTTTAGTAAAACAGATAGAATCTCTTTCAGTGGAACTTTTTGATAAGAAAACTTCTCAAGAAATAGTTGAAGAATTAAAATCTTCTTTGGTGCAAAAGAAAGGTATTTTGGAAAATTTAAATAAAAGACAAGTTGAAATAGAAAAACTTTCTTTTTCAGGAGAAAGAGAGATTGAAAAACAAAATAAGATTACCGATACAATAGCTAAGATGGATGTATGCCCTCTGTGTAAAAGCAAGATAACGGAAGGACATATAGAAACAATTCATAAAGAAATTTATCCCAGAGTTGCTTCTTTAAAAAAAGAACTAGAAGATTTTGATAAGGAATTAACCCAGATTGGAAGTAAAAAGAAAATAATAGTGGGAGAAATAGAAAGATTTAACTCTGATATACTCAAAAGAGAGCTTGATTTGGTAAAAATTTTAAACATAAATGAAAAGAAAGATGATATAAAAATTTTAAATGAAAAAATAACAATAGCTAAAAGAGAATTACAAGAAATAGAAAAATTGAAGGTCAATCTTGAAAAAGGACTAGAAGACAATATAAATATTGAGCAAAAATATGAAACTTCTTTGATTGAGTTACAGGAGATTTCTTTGAGGACAAAAGAAAATGTAAGTTCAGAGATATCTTTTAAGCAAAGGGAATATGAACGTTCTAAAATTTCTTTAAAACAACTTTTAAGGGAAGAAGAAGACGTAAAAGAAGAACTTTCAGGGTTTAGAAAAAAGTTTAATGAAAGAGAAAAAGATCTTGAAGGAAAGAGGAAACAGGAAGAAGAATTGGTTATAAAATTTCAGAATTTAATAAAAGAAAGAGATTCTTTGCAATCAAAGATAAGGAAAGATGAACAAGACTCTTCAATAAAGAGAAATTTTGTTTATAACATAGAACAAGAAATAAACAGTATAAAAATTGACAAGGCAAGAATTGATGCTGAAGTTGAAAATCTTGAAATGGAAATGCTTGATTTTCCTAATGTTGAAATTATAAGGGGTTCAAGGGAATTTCTTGTAGAAAAGTTAGGTAAAATTAAAGAAATTTTTTCTGGAATGGGCTCAGTTAACATGCGTTCCCTTGAAGTATATGAAGAAGTAAAAAAAGAATATGATTTAATAAATGAAAAAGCCAATAGTATAACAAAGGAAAAAGATAGCATAATGAGAATAATTCATGATATTGATATAAAAAAGAAAAAGGTTTTTCTCAGGACACTTAAGGAATTAAATGATATTTTCTCAAGAAATTTTTCTCAAATAAGTACAAAAGGACAGGTTTCCCTAGAGCTTGAAAACTCAAAGGAGCCCTTTGAAGGTGGGGTTGGAATAGTAGTAAAGTTAGGACATGGTAAATATTTTGATGTTACTTCTCTTTCAGGAGGGGAACAAACACTGGTTGCACTTTCCCTTATCTTTGCAATACAAGAGCTTAATCCTTATTGTTTCTATGTTCTTGATGAAATTGATGCAGCTCTTGATAAAAGAAATTCAGAAAGACTTGGAAGCCTACTTAGAAAATACATGCAGAAAGGACAATATATTGTGATATCCCACAATGATGAAATAATAACAAATGCAACAAATCTTTATGGGGTTTCTATGCATGATGGAATTTCTAAAGTTGTAAGTTTGAATGTATAAATTTCACTAAATTGCAAATAATTAAATAAAACTGCTACTTTGTTATTTAATGGATAAAGGGCAGTTAATCAGTCTTTTAAATAAGGAAGGTTTTTCAGAAAAGATAATCAATGCATTTGAAAAAGTTGAAAGAGAGAATTTTGTTCCAGAGAATTTTAAGAAACTTTCCTATGAAAATATAGCTCTTCCAATAAGTAGCGAACAGACCATTTCTCAACCTTCTACTATTGCTTTAGCTCTCTCTCTTCTTAAGATTAAGGAAAATCAAAAAGTTCTAGAAATAGGCTCTGGATGTGGCTATGTTCTTGCTCTAATATCCGAAATAGTTGGTGAAAAAGGAAAAGTTTATGGGATAGAGATTTTAAAAGATTTGGCAGAAAAATCAAAACAAAATTTGAAGAATTATAAAAATATTACTATTTATAATAAGAACGGGAAATCTAAAATAGAGGAAGCTCCTTTTAAAAGAATTTTAATAAGTGCCGCTCTTGAAGAGGTTCCTAAAGAAATATTAGAACAATTAGAAGAAAATGGAATACTTGTTGCTCCAGTAGGTCCAGGATTTATGCAAACTCTTACCTCAATAAGGAGGAAGAAAGATAAGTTTGTAATTGAAAAAGAAATACCTGGATTTATATTTGTGCATTTTGTGGATTGAATTTTATTTTTATTCCTTAATTTCACTCTTTTTCTATTTCAAACCTAAAATTCTTGGAAGGTTTTCTTTTCCTTTAATATTAATAAAAAAATGTTTCTGGTTTTCTATCTTATTTTGTAATCCAATTTGTAAGACAAAAGCCTCATTAGATACCTTCTTAACTGTATTTCTTAAGGTGCCATATTGAATTAAATAATTATTAACATTTCCAGAATAATTAAGAACTCCAGTAAGATTTATTCCTTCAGAAATTCCATCAACTAAATTAACTAATCCAGTAATCTTAAGACCTTTAGAATTTTTATAAACATATTCCAATCCTCCTGTAATCTCAAAACCTTCAGAATCTCCCTCAATTAATTTAACTAATCCAGTAAAATCAGGGCCTTTAGAACTTCCATCAATTATTTTGTAAAAAATATTTGGTTTAAAACCTTTAACAACAACCTCTTCTTCTTTGAATTCTTTTACATATTTTGTCCATAAAAGAGGTATTCCGTTTCGTTTCATTTTATTCCTTTAAATTTATTTGGTTCGTTTAAAACTATTATAACTTATTCTTCCGAGAAAGAATAAAAGGAGAAAGTTTAAATAAAAAAATAAAAAATAAAAAAGGAATTTAGTAGTAACTTTCCCCAAATTCTTCTGCTTTTTGCGGTTTCTTTCCTAACAATACAATCAAGACAACTAGCAATACCAAAAATATAATTGCTAATATTACTGTTAGTACAACAATTGGGTTTACAGGCTTTCCTTCAGCATCCAAGTTAAGAGTAACTTGGCTAACTAGAGTTTCACCAGAAAAGACATTAATATCAAAATTATATGTGCCTTCTTGTCTTACACTAGCAGTCACTGTAACTGTCTTGCTTGTTCCTGCTGGAACAGCTACAACAGAGTTGTCAACGCTTGAAGAAAGTTCGCTTGTTGATTCTGTAAGAACTCTGTATACTTTTAAACTGTTTGTAGGGTTTACAAGTAACAAAGTGTATTCAGCATCTTCGCCAACTCCAACTGTTTTTCCTGTACTTGTCACAATAACATTTTCAGACAAATCGTTTTTTACAACAATTTGCTTTGCAACATTATATGTAACATCATCGTTTGTAACTTCCACATCAAGAGTGTAGACACCAGCTTTAACAGCGTAAGGAACTTCTAAATAAATTCTTCCACTAACTGTGTCTTCTTCTTCGCAGTCATTAGCGCAGTTTTCTATTGGAACTAAATCTCCAAAATAAGATGTTTTTTCAACACCTAATGCAGAGATTCCTACAGTTACATAGACATCATCTAAGTCATTATAACCCATGTTCTTCAATACAATATCAACTGGGAATGTTTCACCCGCGTCAACTGATTGAGAAGTACTTACAGACTTAACAACTGGGTTGTAAGAAGGTCTTTGAACTCTTAAAGCTAAATCTTCATATTCTGACTTGAAATCTCCATTCCATATTTTTATGTTAAGAATTACATCATCAGAAAGATCGTCTTTAAGTTCAAAAGGAACTTTAAGGTTTAAAGTTTTCTTGTATGTATGACCTGCTTCAACATCAAAAGAAGTTGTCATAGCATCTACATCAACTTTATCGCCTTCTATTTCTACCTTTATTCTAACATCAGAAGCGTCTTGAAGTGCTGTAAAGTAAACTTTAACAGCAACTGTTTCACCAGCAATAACACTTGGATTATCAAGGATATTTATCCCATCAACTTCCACTATAGTGTATCCAGAAATACTTCCAGAATCACCTAAAGTAGTGTTTGCTATATCAGAAGCGCTAATTGTAGCAACTAAGAATAAAGCCACAACGATTGTACAAAGAGAAACCAAAATTTTCTTTGTATTCATTTTTAATCTCATTTTATTTAATTATGTAGAAAGTTTTTTTCTACGATATTCTAGACTTTATCTAGTTTATAAAGTTTACTATTGTAGTAATTAAATAGTTACACCATAGTAACTATGTGTCCGGACAAATAGTTAAAAATTGTTCCTTTTCTTTAAAGAAAATAATCAGATGTTACTAAGTGTTAAAAAAAAGAGGACACAAAGGGTTTAGCCCCTTGTGTTAAAATTAAAAACTTAATAGCTGAATATTTTCGCTTGTTGATGCAAAATTTTTAGCAACGATAACCTGACATCCCACATCTTCTGAAGATTCTATAACTGAACTTGTAACTGTTCCATCCAAAATTATTGCATAAGGTTTTTCATTTATTCTCCTAAGACTTCCTCCAAATCCTCTCGCAGAAATTTTTCTTATTTCTTTAAGTGAGTTATCTAAAAGAATTGCTTTTCCTGAACCCTCATTTTCTTTTGAAAGTTTTTTTAGTGTTTCCTTTTCTTTATCATTCAATTCATTTCTTTTTTGAGGAGTTTCAATCACCTCTCTTTTCTTCATTCCTTCTCTTCTAAGAAACTCATTCAAAGGGATTCTTTTTCTAAGGTTCATAAGAATTTCCTTTCCTGCCAATTCTTCAACTTCTTTTCCATCTGGGGCTACAACAATGTAATCAATGTCTGCATTATCTGCAACATTTTGTATAATTAATCTTCCACCCCTATCTCCATCAACAAAAAGAGTTATTTCTTTTTCTTTTCCAAGTTCTTTTATTGCGTTTGGAAGTTTTGTTCCATTCATTGCAATAACATTGTTAACTCCTGCTCTCAAAAGATTTACAACATCCGCCCTTCCTTCAACAACAATTATTTCCTTTTTGGAAATATTCCCACATGGTAGTTTGTCCACACCATACTCTTGTATATTTGCAGTTTTTGCAGAATCCTTTATTTCGTTTGAAATTTCTCTTGAATCAGTTGAACCCTTTATTTCTGACATAAGCTTCTTGGCCCTTTCCAAGATATAATCTCTTTTACTACCTCTTACATCTTCAATTCTTTCAATTTCTATTTGGGAGTCACTTGGTCCCATCCTTTCTATAGTTTCAATTGCAGCTGCTATCAAAGTAGTTTCGGACTGATCAAGAGCGGTAGGAATTTTTATCTTTCCAGTTGTTATCCTATTACTTCTTTCCAATTCAACTTCAATTCTTCCTATCTTTCCTTCTTTTTGCAATTCTCTCATTTCAAGCTCTGCACCAAGCAAACCTTCTGTTTGCCCAAATATAGCTCCGATTACATCAGGTTTTTCTAAAGCTCCTTCAGCTGTAAAATTTGCATGTATCATGTATTTTATTGATACTGGACTTATTTTTGCCATTTTTTTCCTATTATATTTAATTTATTGAAATCTGTATGATTTCTCAGAAAAATATCGCTAACTACAACACTCAACCAAGGTATAAAACCCACCTAAGCATCCTTAGGAATTTTCTAACTCTCAATTTCTCTTAAAACTAAACTTAAGATTATTGAATGTGAATGTGAAATCGTGATAATAATTGAAAACGATATTTTCCATATTTATACCGATAAAATGGTTTTTAAAGCTTTCTTTTGGATTTTGGAGAATTTTCTTTAATATATTCCCTTATGCATAAATCTTAAAAACCTTCATATTTGCTTTTCTTTATGGAAAAAGAATATTATGATTTAGAATTAGAAAGACTAAGTGAGTACTGTGTTCATAAGGGAAATGAAAAGAAGGGAGAAGTTGAAACTTTAAGAACGAGATCTAATGGAATTAAATATGTAACTACTAGATATATTCCAAAAAGGGACGCAATAGTAGTAATATGTGGATATATTCATGATCCTATATTTGAAGGAGGGATAGTGAAAACAAGTGAAGAAAACATAAACAGATTAGAAAGAGATGTAAAAGAATTTTTTGAAAATGTTGCTTCAGGACAATAATTGTTAAAAACTATCCCAATTCATTAAGAAAATGGCGAAAATAGTAGTTCCAGAAGGAAATAGTCATGTAGTTTTAGAACAAATAGTTAAACCTCGTTCCAGAGAAGAATATTTTAAAGATTCAAATGGAGAACCTTTTTGCTGTAAATTGGTAAAAACAAAAAGAAAATTAGATAATCTTGAAATTGTGGATATGGAATACGAGAAAATATCTTTAGAACTTCCGCAAATAGGAAAACCCTATGGAGAGGCTGAAAAAAGAGTTTATGATGCTTTTATTGAAATGGCTAATTTAAAGAATGCCCAATTTTTATCTTTAGAATTGAATGGAAGAATTCCAGTAAGTAAGCTTCATACAGATTATCTCTACCTAGTTAAGTTTTATAACGAAGAAAATTAATCTTCACTCTCTCTTCAAAATAGAAGATTCCCTAAATTTTCCAAGCTTTTCATATAATTCAAGAAGCTTTTCTTTTATTTCTCTTCTTTCTTCATCAGACATTCTCATACCTAACATTCTTTCGTAAATTTTTACTGAATGATTTCTTTTTGATTCCTTTTCATATATCTCTGCTTGTTTTTTGTAAAAGTTTTTTATACTATCATATATCTCTTCTTTTTTTATTATTGTGGCTTCACCCATAGCGTTTCTCAATATTGAATCAGCTTCTTCAAAGTTTTCTCCTTGAATGTAAGATTTAATTCCCCTTACTAGATAATCTATTCTTTCTTGTTTTGAAGTTGCAAGTATTGCCAAACTATCATATACTTTAGCAGAATCATTGAACATTTTTTTTGATTCATAAATTTCTAGAAGTTTTGCGAAAGCTAATTTTTTCTTATGTGTTGGGGGTCTTTGTTCTAGAAACCTGCTTAAATAATCAATCTGAACAAAGTCACCTTTTCCCCTGAGTTCTTCATCAATTTCACTTCGTGACATACTCTTGTCAAGCATCTTTAAAAGACTCTCATTAAGTATTTAAGTTTTGTTAGTTCTTAGTTTAATAAATGTTTAAAACCAAACGAACCCTTTTAAGAATTCATACAAATATTTCATAACGTAAAACGCCACCATCTTTTAAAAATTTTTAAAGCCTCATTTTTTCTTAGTAATTTCTAAGCACATTCCTGCAGCCACTGTAGCTCCAGCATCTCTAACTGCAAATCTTCCCATATATGGGTTGTCTTTTGCAGTTTCTAAACACAAATTTCCTTGGGGTTTTATTCTTACTTTAGCAACATCCCCATTCTTCAAGAAGTCTGGATTTTCTTTTATAACTTCTCCGGATTTAGGATCTACTTGAGCAATTAATTCTACAAACTGACAAGGTACTTGTGCAGTGTGAATGTGAAATACAGGAGTATATCCTTTAGCCAATACTGTTGGATGATTAATTACTGCAATTTGGGCTATGAATTCTTCTACTATTGGTATTGGAGAACTCGCTTCACATATAACATCCCCTCTTGCAATATCTTTCTTTCCAATTCCTCTAAGATTAACACCCACATTCATTCCAGCAGGAGCCTCTGGTACATTTTCATGATGAGCTTCAATAGTTTTAACTTCTCCAGCAATTCCTGTTCCAGTTCTTCCTGGAAGAACCAATATTTTTTGTCCTATCTTCATAATTCCAGTTTCTATTTTTCCAACAGGAACAGTTCCTATACCTGTAATTTCATAAACATCCTGAACTGGCATTCTCATAGGTAAATTTGTAGGTAATTCTGGAGCAGGGAAAATATCCATTTGCTCTAAAAGAGTTGGTCCTTTATACCAAGACATCTTATCAGATTTCTTAAAAATATTATCACCTTTTAATCCACTAACTGCAAGGAAAGGTGTTGCGTCTGGATTAATTCCAACTTGCTTTAATAATTTAGAAACATCTTCTTTAACTTGTTTGAATTTGTCTTCGCTATATTCCACAGCATCCATCTTGTTCACTGCTATAGCAAGATTTTTTACACCCATTGTTCTTAAAAGCCATAAGTGCTCTGTAGTTTGTGGTTGAACACCTGCAGGAGCGGCAATAACCAAGAAAGCAGCATCTGCCTGTGAGGCACCAGTAATCATATTCTTAACAAAATCTCTGTGTCCAGGAGCATCAATAATTGTTACCTCGAATTTTTGAGTAACTAATTTTCTATAAGACAAATCAATTGTAACTCCTCTTTCTCTTTCTTCTTTAATATTATCCATAATGTAAGCGAATTCAAATCCTTGCTTTCCGTACTTTTCTGCTTCAGCTCTTAACTTAACCATTTCTTGTTCACTTACAGAACCTCCGTCAAACATTAATCTACCAACACAAGTAGACTTACCAGCATCAACGTGTCCCACAAATGCAACATTCATTGTTGGTTTTTCTCTAACCATTTTTTGTTTCCTTATTTTAGATGGTTTTAACGAAACATTAGTTTCAGTCTAGCCATAGTTTAAGTTAAAAAAATTAGATTTATAAACCTTTCGCTGAAACCTAAATGACTTTTTCTCGTCGGAAAATAGACGAATTTAATTTTTTGAGGCAGGGGTATTTTATTGATTGTTTATTTTTTTTGTTCTTGGAATATTAACAATCCATGGATTAATGAAGCTTTCAAGAAAAATAAATTTTAGATGGTTTGCTTTAATCTTTGGATTACTCACACTTTTGAGTTTGGTTATTTTGTAAATATACTACATAAATATTTTTAAATTGAGATACTATGGATTTTTCATGGAAGAAAATTCAGAAACGAAAATTAAAAAATATAAGAATAGAGCAAAATTGGGTTTGGCTGCTGCATTCCTTGGGGTATCCTTGAGTGTGGGCGGTGCTATTTCTTCCTTTCAAAGAAATCCAGAAATTTATGAAGAATATTTATCATTGTGCTCCGATATATCATCTCTAAATAATATTAAAGAAAGATTAAACAATAACTTTGGTAATAGATTGGACAAGAATGTTGTGTTGGGGCTAGAGAAAACAATAGATGAAATAGGGACTGAGAAAGTAGAAATTGAAAAAAATCCAGAATTCCAAATTTATAAGAGAAAAACAGAAAGAAAAGACATTTATTCTCCTCTTACAATGATTGGAGGGTTAGTACTCTATACTATTGGACTACCTACTCTTTTTATATATGGTAAAAAGATAAAATCCTCTTAAATTTTTTCGACAAATTCTATATAAAATTTTTAAATCTTATTGATTTTCTGCCAAACCTTTTCTATCTCTATACTAATTCACTTGTTTAATTTGTATAGTAGAACGAAAGTTTATTGGTTCTCTGCTAGACCCTTTCGGTCTCTTATCTTTCTTATAACATCTCCCTGTAATAAAGGGGGAATCTTTTCAAATTGTTGATCCAAAAGTGAAGATGTTCCACGACCTTCTGTTGCAGAACGTAAATCGCTTGACCATCCAATCATTTCTGCTACAGGTATTTTTGCCTTTATCTGTGATGCTCCGCCTTCCTGAGTCATATCAAGCATTTGTCCTCTTTTGCCCCCAACAAGTTTTGTAACTGTACCCATAAAACTTTCCGGAGATTCTATAATATAAATTTGTATAGGTTCAAGCATTACCGCGTTTGCACTTTTCATGGCATTTGTTATAGCTTCTCTTACAGCAGGATAAACCTGTGCTGGCCCTCTATGAATTGCATCTTCATGAAGCTTTATATCCTCAAGTGTAATTTTCATCTTCATACATGGTTCTCTTGCTAAAGGCCCCTGATTCATAACCATTTCAAATGCATCAAGAATCATTTCCATTACTTCCCCTATATGAACTTCTCCTCTTGTCTCATCAAAAAACATGTTTCCTTTGTATATGTCTTTTACATTTCTTATTTCATCACTTCCCCAACCTATATTTGAAAGAGTACTTACCACAGCATCATTTCTCTTTTTCATTCTTCCCTCTGGAAGTTCTCCTTTTTCAATTAAATTTGATAACTCTTCTCCAAGAGGTTCAACCTTTATGAAAAAACCATTATGTTTGTTTGGGCTTCTTCCTTCAAAAGTTTTTCCTGAAGATTTCCCAACAGATTCTCTATAAACAACAATTGGGTTTGAGGTTTTAACATCTAATCCCTTTTCAGTTTTAATTCTGTTTTCTATAATTTCAAGATGTAGTTCTCCCATTCCCGAAATTAAACTTTCCCCAGTTTCTTCATTTATTGTAACTTTTATGGAAGGATCCTCTTTAGAAACTTTTTTTAAAATTTCAACTAGCTTAGGTAAATCTGCTGTTTTTATAACTTCAATTGATTTTGTTATAACTGGTTGGAATATGTGTTTTATTTCTTCAAACGCAGTTTGTTCTTTTTCTGTTACTGTTTCTCCAACATCAAGATTTAATCCACTAACAGCCAAAACATTTCCAGAAGGAATGCTTTCCATTTGTTCAGGTTTTATTCCATTATAAATAAGAACTTGTTGTATTTTTCCCTTTTGTTTTGCATTATTTGCATAAATCTCCATCCCATTTTTTATTGTTCCAGAATATAATCTTCCAGCAGATATTTCTTTTCCAGAACGAGGATCAATAACAATCTTTGTTATAACAAAAGCAACCTCTCCATTTTTGTTGCATGAAATTAAATTTTTTCCAAAATCGCTATCTGGGTCTCCCCTCCATATTTTTGGGATTCTATATTTTTGAGCTTCTATAGGGTTGGGAAGATGTTTGACTGCCATGTCTAATATAACTTCATAAAGAGGAGCATTTTCCCAGACCCATTTATCTCTTTCTTCTGGAGAAAGTGTTCCATCATATAATTTATATATATCTTTGAAACTTATTTTTTTCTTTGCCATAAAAGGAATAGATAATGCCCAATTTTCTCTTGCAGAACCAAATGTAACAGTTCCTTCTGAAACACTTACCTTAAATTTTTTTGCAAATTCTTTTTCAGCAATCTGGTCAATCAGAAAATTAAATTTTTCAATTATTTTCGCGAATCTTTCTTGCATTTGTTCGGGCGTTACTTTTAATTCATTTATCAGTCTATCAACTTTATTTATGAATAAAACTGGTTTTACTCTTTCTTTGAGCGCTTGTCTCAAAACTGTTTCTGTTTGAGGCATTATTCCTTCAACAGCACATACAAGAACAAAAGTTCCATCAATAGCTCTCATAGCTCTTGTAACATTTCCACCAAAATCAACGTGTCCGGGTGTGTCAATAAGATTAATGAGATATTCTTCGCTACCATAAGTATGAACCATAGAAACATTTGCAGCATCGACTGTCATTAATCTTTCTTGTTCATCAGAATGCTGCCAGGTTGCCATTCCCCCATCTAATTCCCCTGCATTTTTTGAAGCCATCATTCCTGCTGCAGCAAGCAAATTATCTGTAAATGCAGTTTTACCATGATGAATATGCGCGCTCGTCGCTACGTTTCTTATATTTTTCTGATTTGATATAAGTCTCTTAATTTTATCTAAACTTGTTTCTTTTTCTGCCATTACATCCACGGCGAGGGTACCCAAACTTTTAAGTTTTGGGAGGAATCGCCGTTCTCCATTAAATTTAATTCTTTTGAAAAATTAATATGAGGAGCCGAGATACTCGGCTCTTCGAAA
>Ga0180009_10001850_pt1 | contig 25256 bp, 25 predicted proteins | sample OS_PC_MetaG_FD_123537 | JGI IMG/M metagenome (GOLD analysis project Ga0180009, IMG submission 123537) | Groundwater microbial communities from the Aspo Hard Rock Laboratory (HRL) deep subsurface site, Sweden - OS_PC_MetaG | ecosystem: Environmental > Aquatic > Deep subsurface > Groundwater...
ACCATATCTTCTATTTGTTGGATCGGATAACGATTCATGTCAATTACGTTGTCGAGAAAATGGGTGGCAGTTCTGGTAACCCGCTGAAGTCGCCCCCAGTCCACTTCCCGCCGACCGTTGACATCGACTACCATCTTAGAAAGATTAATTGAGCCTAGATTACAGCTTTCGTAAGGCAGGAGCGGCTGCTCGCCACAAGGGTTAGTGCTCTCGATCTCACCGATGTGCGGTGTCGGATTAAATTTATTAATGCGGTCAATGAAAATAACTCCCGGTTCTCCATTTTTCCAAGCCATGGTAACAATGAGATTAAAAACCTTGCGCGCCGATAGTTTTTTAGCAACTTGGCCATCTTGAGGATTAATCAAATCATATTCTTTGTCTTCCTTGGCCGCTTTCATAAATTCGTCAGTAATGGCAACTGAGATGTTAAAGTTAGCTAAAACCCCTTCTTTTTCTTTGCAAACGATAAAATCTAAGATGTCAGGATGATCAACCCGCAGAATACCCATATTGGCGCCACGTCGGGCACCTCCTTGTTTAATCACGTTAGTAGCACTATCAAAGACTTGCATAAAAGAAATTGGTCCGGAAGCTACTCCACCGGTAGTCTTTACTCGACCACCTTGCGGTCGCAGACGAGAAAAGGAAAAGCCAGTGCCACCCCCACTTTGGTGGATCATAGCTGTTTGTTTGATTGTTTCAAAAATCCCCTCTAAATCATCCTCTACCGGTAAAACAAAGCAAGCTGCTAGCTGCTGCAAATCTCGTCCGGCGTTCATCAAGGTTGGTGAATTGGGGACAAATTCCAAATTAGTCATGACGTCATAAAATTCTTGAGCTGTCTTATTAACATCAACGTCCTGATTATAGAGGGTTTTATACAAATTATCAGCGTGGGCAATATTGTGAGCCACTCGCTCAAACATTTCTTTTGGCTTCTCCTTTGGTTCACCATTGGCATCCTTGGCTAAATAACGCTTCTTTAATACTGTCAGCGAATTAACCGACAGCTTGATTTCGGAAGGGAGACCAAGCAGTGCTTGTTTTATTTCCCGCAAACGTTTATGGCGCTGGCGGTAGAGAATATAGGCTTTAGCTGTTTTGGCCTGATCAGTGTTAATCAGAACTTCTTCTACCACATCTTGAATTTGTTCCACCCCCGGAATTTTATTGGCACTAAATTTCTTATTGAGTTCTTTAACCACCTGGTCAGATAATTCTTTAGCCTTACGCTTACTGCCAACGCCAGTCGCCACCATCGCTTTATGGATAGCGGTGGTAATTTTTATTTGCGCAAAAGACACTTCACGTCCGTCACGTTTTTTGATGTGACGGATAATACTTTTGTTTGGTCGGCTGATTTTCCTGGTTTTCTTGACTTTCCCAGTGAGACGAGTCCTTTTGATCTTTTTACTAGTGGGTTTTTTCTCCCGGGGGGTTTTAGAAATCATCGTTTAATTTATCCTGTTATTTATTTTTTATAATAAATTGTTTGTTTGCTCGTTCCGCCGAGGCGAAGTCTTGTTTGCTGCTCGCTTTGGTTGCCCGGGAAATTTTCTGACCCACCCCGACTCGCGTGGTGAGGCAAACCTTTTACTTGCCCTTTTTTAGGTTAGCGGCTTCTTTCTTGAAGCTTTCCGCATTTTTGAACGATTTGTAAACTGAGGCAAAACGCAGATAAGCTACTTCATCTATTTTTTTCAGGTGATCAATCACTAAGTCGCCGATTAACTTACTGGGCACGACTTCCTTTTTCCGATCCTGAATACGCTGTTCCACCGAACTAGCTAGCTTGAAAATATCTTCCTGAGTAACTGGTCTTTTCCCGCAAGCGTAGGTAACTCCAGCAATCAATTTTTCTCGATCGTAGGGTTCAACTTGACCATCCCTTTTTTTCACTGACAGGGTTAACAACTCTAGCTCCTCATGCGTACTAAAACGGAACTTGCACCAACGACAAGACCGACGACGTCTGACAATCATGCCATCACTAGCTAAACGAGAATCAATTACTTTAGTGTCTTTGTGACAAATAGGGCATTTCATGAATAGTTGTGACTTTTGTTTTATTTTACTATATATTGTACGGTGCTTACAATTTTACTACAATATATTGGGTTGTCAAATTTTAGAGAACTGGCTTAAATTGGCGGATAAATAGAAACAGGGCTAAGTCTGTCACGGTGTTGTGGATAATATTAGTTGAACTATGCTTCCAAATAAAAAAGGACTGCTTGATTAACAGTTCTTTTATTAATAAATATGATAATTACACGCTGTTGCTGTTTTCTTTTTCTTTATCTTGTGTCACTTCTTCTTCACCACCGGCTCCCGATTCATTATCACTATTATCTTCATTCTTCACTATTTCAATTTTTTCTCGCAACTCTCTGTAATTGGGTAATTCCTCTACCTTGCTCACTCCCAAATGCTTGAGAAAATCGAACGATGCCTCATAAACTGAAACCCGCGCGTCCTCTTGGCTATCTTTTTTCGTTATCAGCCCTCGTAGTAATAGATTACGAAGGATGTAGATACAATTGACCCCTCGAATCATTTCCACTTCTGCCCGTGTAATCGGGCTGCGGTAAAGAATAATCGTCAATGTCTCCAAAGCTGCCTTGGAAAGATCGCCTTGTAGTTCCTGAATTACTAATTTTTGGACAAAGCCGGCATTGGCCGGTGCTGAAACCAGCTGAGCGCTATCGCGCTTGATAGCCATGCTCAAGCCCCGTTCCTGCTCCCTATATTCCTCGTTTAATTCATTGATAGCCTCTTTTACTTCTTTGGTCTTAGCTTCTAATACCTTAGCTAATTTTTGATACTTTACGGGTTTGCCAGATATAAAAAGCAGGCTTTCAATTTGTGATTTTAGTTTTTTGTCGGACATATAAATGATTATTTATCTTCTTTAATTTTTCTCGTCGCCACCACAATCGAATGTTCTTCTTCCCGTACCCGACTATCAATAACTTCCAGTCCATGTTGAGCAAGTAATGCTTCCAGTTCTTCTATTTTTCTAAAAAGCATTTTATGATCAGGACTTCTCTGGCCTAGATACTTCTCTTGAGGTACGGCAAATACGATTGTGGCATTTTCAGTTGTAATTCTCTTAGCTTCGTTCAAAAATTCCGTCGGATCCTCAAAATGCTCTAGAACATGAGAAGCAACAAATTTGGTAAAATGTCCGTCTGGATAATTGGCTTCTTCGACCGTCTGCCGCGAAAACGTTACTTCTCCACTATCTGGCCTCTGGCCTGCCTTGGCTCTTTTCTGAGCTGTTTTCAAAACTAAATCACTGGGATTAGTATCATGTCCCACTATTTCACAACCAGCCCGGCGCTGCATCCGACCAGCCATATAGCCCATATTACTGCCAACCTCAAGAACCCGGTCATTATCTTGGAGATCCAAAAGATCCAATATCTCTACTGTCTCCAGCCCACGCCCCAGACGCTGGGTGGCTTCCACCTTGGCTGCCGCAACAAACGAACCATAATATCCTCTCTCGCTTGGCATAATTTTTAAACTGATTTCCTAACCTCGATTTCCCCAAAATGTTTATTCTGTACCACCGATACTAAGCGTTGTTTCATTAATTCCAGGAGTGCTAAAAATGACACGATTGCCTCTGATTTATTCTCTGCTCCCGCTAATATACTACTAAACTTACACTGCACCTCTTGCGATATTAAATTCTGAATCTGTATAATCTTTTCTTTGATCGAAACTACCTCTTTTATGGTTTTCCCCCGCAAAGATCTAAACTGATCGAGGGCTGTTACTAAAGAACCAGCTGCTTCTAATAAATCATCGGTCGTGATATCGCCCGGATAAAATGTTCGCCGCATATCAGCATTAATTGGCCGTTCAAAAGCAACCTGACCATTTCCATATAGGGTTTTTATCTTTTCGGCTGCTTCCCGAAAACGCTTGTATTCAACTAATCTAAACTTTAAATCTTCAATACTTTCTTCGTCCTCTTCGTCCACCTGCAACTCTGGTAATAACGTTCTCGATTTAATTAAAATTAACTTAGCCGCTATCACCAGAAAATCAGCCAGCTGCGTCGGATCAATATTGTTAGTTCTTTCTAAGTACTTTAAATACTGATCGGCCACCTGAGCAAGCGACACTTCAGTAATATCTAGCTCCTCCTTCTCGATTAAGTCGAGCAGTAAATCAAGCGGGCCGGCAAATTTTTCTAACTTAACTTTGTACATATAAAAAGTTTTATCCTTTGTTTTCCTACAATGTCTCTATTTCTGATACTGCTTGTCGTAATATTTTTTAAACTCACCTGACTTGATCTTTCCCCACCACCATTTATTATCTTTATACCACTGGATGGTTCGCTTGATTCCCTCGTCAAATTCTACTTCTGCTTGCCAACCTAACTCCTTGATTTTGGCTGTATCTACCGCATACCGCTGATCGTGGCCAGGACGGATGCCTTCTACTGGTTCAATATAGCTTTCATCTTTGTCACACATCTTGATCGCCTGCTTAGTAATTTCTAGATTGGTAATTTCCGGATCATTATTAGCGCCAACATTATATATCTCGCCCAATTCTCCTTTATGTAATACCAAATCGATCGCGCTGCAGTGGTCATCAACGTAGAGCCAGTCACGGATCTGGGTGCCACCATCATAAAGCGGTACTTTCTCGTCTTCTAGTAAATTGGTGACGAAGAGTGGAATAAGCTTCTCCGGATATTGATAGGGGCCATAATTGTTAGTACAACGAGTAATCACTACTGGTAGACCAAAAGTTCGCCGCGCCGCCATTACTTGCAAATCTCCTCCGGCCTTGGAGGCTGAATAAGGAGAAGAGGGATTTAATATATCACTCTCTTGGGAATAGCCAGGCGCTTCAATATCACCGTAGACCTCGTCAGTGCTAATCTGGATAAAGCGCTCAAGCGGCTGCTTAGCGTTTTTCATGGCCTCCAGAAGGGTAAAAGTTCCAAAGACGTCCGTCTGAATAAAATCGCCGGGATTATGGCCAATCGAACGATCAACGTGTGAGTCGGCCGCAAAATTGACAACAACATCGACATCCTTGATATTTTCCGCCACTTTATCATAATCACAGATATCTCCCTGAACAAATTTATAGTTCGGCTGGTCAGCGATATCTTTGAGATTATCTAGATTGCCAGCGTAAGTCAATTTATCATAATTGACAATCTGGTAATCCGGATATTTTTTTAGCAGGTAGCGGATAAAGTTGCTGCCGATAAATCCTGCTCCACCGGTAACTAAAATTTTCATATAATTATTTTAAAGCTTGTTTTATTTTGTCCGCTACCTTTTCATTTTCGCTCTCAGCGTATTCTCTACTCGGCCAGTGCTTCAAGCCATCATTAGACAGCCGCGGGATAACGTGAAAATGCACATGATCAACTTCCTGACCAGCTGCTCTGCCGTTATTTAAGCCTATATTGAAACCGTCTACTCTTAAGCCAGCCATTACGGCCTGACCTATTCTTTTAACCTGCAATATCACTTCTTGAAGTAGATTATCAGATAAATCAACTACTGTCTCATGATGTTCCTTGGGGATTACCAAAGTGTGACCGTAATTAATGGGGTGGATATCTAAAAAAGCCAGCACCGCATCGTCCTCGTAGACTTTGCTGCTAGGAATTTCGCCTTTGATAATTTTACAAAATATGCAATCGGACATTTATTTCACTTTTATTTTATTTAAGATCTCTTGGTTATATTTAAGACCCGCTGCCCATTCTGCTTCGCTAGGGGCAAAGTTTGCGAATGTTTTGTCTTGCCCCTTGTCATATGGCCCTTCCTTTATCTCGTACAACACTGCTATCGGTGACAATGGAATCAACGAATGATAAGTTTTAGGCTTGATTTCCACCCCCGGTTGTCCCTGCTTGGCATCCAAAATAACGTGATTTTTCATCTTCCCAGCGGAAGTATATTCCACTACCACTGCCCTACCCGCTAGAACAATGAATACTTCAACCTTCGGCGGGGTGAGATGAGCATGCGGCTGGGCATAAGTATCGCGGCACATCACATTTAACATCCGTTGCACTCGCTCCTGATAAGTGCGATGAAAGTTATAATTAACTCGCCGTCGCTTACTTGCTCGCGCCCTGTCTTTTAATCTACTAAGCAAATTTCCATCAATCGGTAGTAGCATTTCCTATTACTTAAAGCCTATTTATTCTTCCCCCAATCATAGCCAATCTTCGGATCATCATAGGGCAGTCGTTCCTCGTCTGGACTCTCAACATTGTATGGCTCGGTGGTGTGATAGAAAAGGGATACTGGCTTGTCACCCAGCACTTTATAACCATGCGCTACTCCCACCGGGATCAATACTAGCTGCGGATTGCTCTCATCAGTAATAATCGTCTGCGTTTCGCTCTTAGTCTCTGAATCCTCGCGCAAGTCGTGGAGGACTATTTCTGCTTTACCACTAGCCACAAACCAAAGATCATCTTGCTTCTGATGCCAGTGGAACGCCTTAATCGTACCCGGATGAGCAACGGTAAAGATAGATTGGCCAAACTTGCTCATTAGGCCTTCATCGGCGCGCAATACCTCCATCAGATGCCCGGGCTTTTCCATCGGGTCATCAGTGTCAGAAATATCTTGGTGGATCTTTAACTCCTTAATTTTTACGCCTTGGATCATGATTTTATTATTAATTGTTTTTAATTATAGCGAGAAAAGTGGGCTGATACAAGATGAGATTTTGCCTACATCTGTCCTAACAATGAAAATACTTTGCTCTCTTACAATTATCCCCAGAAATTTCTGGATCTTAACAAATTATCAACGAATAATATATTGAGGTTGATCGATTGCTATGTTAATTTACTAAAGCGAGCGTAAAAGATAACTAAAAGAAGAGGACAAAAATGGATCGAGGAACAAAAGGTGAGTTTATCAAGACCAGAAGCGAGCTTGCCCGAACCAGGGCTGAAATTTCCGAAACTAACCAGAAAATGGATAGCGAATTTATTAAAACCAATCAAAAAATGGACTCTGGATTTGAGAAAGTAGATGAAAGATTAAACAAAATAGACAAGGGATTTGAAAATCTCGCAACTATGATTAAAGCCGGCTTTGATAATGTTGTGACCAAAGATCAACTAAAAGAAGAACTGACCGTTGAACTCAACAAGCATCGACTGAAAACGCAAGATTTCATCGAGGATAAGATTGCCGACCTAAAAGGCGAGTTAGTGTTGCTGACCAGAGGAGTGGATAACAAACTGTTTTGTATGGTAGATAAACTAGGCCAGAAGAAAATATTAGGCAAAGGCGATACTGACAAACTTGCTAGCATGGAGTCATTTCCCCGGACGGTAGCTTGAATAAAGTAAATTCCGCTGCTAAATAAAAAACCACCACCACTGTTGAGTGGTTTTTTGGAGGATTAGAATTTATCTCTCCACCCTTCGTCTGACTGGATTTACAGCTGGCTGACTGTAACCATTTTAGCGAACCCTGTTCTGACTTAGGTGAGCGAAATGACTATAGTCGGTCAGCTATGAACCCACAAAAAAAGAAGCCACATAGTAGCGTGGCTTCCTTCTGGAAGATAGATCCTGAAAATTTTGTCAGAATTTACCTCCTCAATTGGTGACCCCTGTAATTAGAGGTCACCTATGAAGAGATAGTCTTAGGACTTTTGTAAACTTTCGGCTAGAGACAGGCTTTTGGCTTGAGCGGCTGGGACTTCTTGATAAAGCTCTAGTGTCTTTTTAACAATATCTTCCCAGTTATAATTGACGCTAACGTATTTCTTAGCTTTCTGTCCCACTTCCTTAACCAGCTCGGCATTAGCAAGTAATAGTTCCAATTTGTACTGCAAATCCTCGACATTACCTGAAGCAAACATGTAGCCATAACCGGCAAAAGCTTCTACATTCTCTGGGATATCGCTAACTAACACTGCCTTGCCATATTTCATAGCTTCCAAAACAGTTATCGGCAAACCTTCCGCCTCCGAAGGATGAGCATAAAGATAAGCATTCTGGAACAGTTGGGCTAATGTTTTCCCCGACTGAAAGCCGGTAAAAACAATATCGTCATTTTTCTCCGCCATATCTTTAAGTTCTTTGACATACTGGTCGGTGTAAACAGAATCACCGACAATCGCCAATTTCAATCCCTTAAGACTCTCGGGATTAGCTGCTTTAAGCTTATCGAAAGCCTCAATAAGATAATGAATGCCTTTATGTCGCACCAAGCGCGCGCAAGTCATGATGTACTTGCCTGGCTTTAAGCCAAACTTATTGAGTGTCTCCGAACCAGAGTATTCTTTGATCATCACTCCGTTAGGAATCCGTTCAGCCGTCGGAGAATTATACTGCTCTACGCATACTTTCTTAATAGAGTTGGAAACCGTAATGGTCTGGTGTGGGAATTTAGCCGTTGCCCATTCACCAAAGCGCAAATATAGCTTGGCTAGAAGACTCCACTTTTGGTGAAACTGATCACGACAGTGAAAAGTAGTCATTATCTTAGTCTTTCTTTTTAAAAGACGTGGTAACCAAGCTAAAGTCGATGGACCAACACCATGATAATGAATCACGTCAAAGCCACGACGGAGAGCATCAAGAGTGGCCAAGAAAGAATGAGTGATGGCCTCTAAATTTTTAGTTTTCAGTGCAGGTAGGTAGATTAAATTAACGCCCTGGTATTTGCTCTCGTTATAGCCAGTATAATGCTTACGCGAATAGACGTAGACTTCATTATCAAGCTTAGCTAAACGAGTAGCTAATTCCTCAACGTGGCGCTCTACCCCACCACCTTTGGCCGGGATACCTTTTTGTCCAATAAAAGCTATTTTCATATTTTTAGTTAAGGTTTCGTTATGCAATTTATTCTGTAAAACGTCAAATCATATCATATATTTAAATTTATGTCAAGGGGTTTTGGTTATATTTTTCAAGAAAATAAAAAAGTGGCATAAATACCACTTTTAGGCTTTAAATAAAGCAACTAATCTAGACTGTTTCTCAAGCTAGTTGCCTATTTGTCCACATCCCTTTGAATTAGAGCGGGAATTCTCCTGAGCCCTTCCGCAAAATTTCTGGTGGATCACAAGTAAGATCAACAACAGTAGAGGGCTGATTAGGCAGCAGATCGCCTAGATCTACTAACAGATCCGGTTGAGAATCACGTCCGCTAAATTCCTCCACTAAATCTTGAATCGAATAGATAGCCTTACTACCGGAAATATTGGCGCTGGTAGCTGTTAACGGAAAACTAACTTTGGACATTATTTCATGGATTAAAGAAAAACTCGGTATTCTCACCCCTATCGTGTTACCGCCGCCGCTTACTAGACCGGGAATTATTTCTTTTTTTGGTAAAACAAAAGTAAAAGGACCGGGTAAATATTTCTGGGCAATTTTCAGTTCCCTCTCTCCTATCTTCGCAACCTCGCCTAGCATAATTAGATCACGCACTATCACTGATAAGGGCTTATTAGCTGGTCTTTGTTTAATGGCAAGGATTTTCCTGACTGCTTCTTCATTATAAGCATTGGCGCACAAGCCATAGGAAGTATCAGTGGGCAAAACAACCACCTTACCTCCTTTTAGTTGATCGACAGCAGCAGCAATCTTGGATTTATCCAGTACGCTTTTATCTATTTTAACTATTTTCATTTATTGTTCTGGCGGGCAATCTGATCAGCCCTAGCTAGGTCAGCTTGACTGTTAATGCCAATAATATTCTTATAATCCTTAGTAATGACCGAGACCACCTTTTGCCCCTGCTCACTCAATATCCCTATGACATCGGTTAAATAATATTCCTCCTGTTTATTACCAGCACTGACTTTTTTCAAGGCGGCAAAAAGAGGTTGGGCTCTAAAGCAATAAAAACCAACGTTTTTTTCTTTACTGGTCGCAATTTCAGGTGAAGCATCTTTAGCTTCTACAATATCCTTAACATCGCCATCTTCTGTTCTTACTATACGGCCCCAGTCGGTATATTCATCACTTTTAACAGTCAACAAAGCAGCGTCAGCTGTCTGCTCCTGACAAGCCCGGTGTAGCTCCACAAACATTTCTTTAGTTAAAAAGGGGTGATCACCGTGGGAAATAAAAACGTAGCCACCGTAATCAAACAGCAACTTTTCCGCTTGCTGGACAGCGTGGCCAGTACCAAGCTGCTTTGCTTGTTCAACATATTCCACTCGATCGCCTAAAACTTCACGCACTAGTTCTTGTTTGTGTCCCACTACTACAATCAACCGTTTGACATCAAGTTGTTCAACCGTTTCCACACAACGCTCGACTAAAGTCTTACCGCCAATTTTGTGCAACACCTTGGGTAACTCTGATTTCATCCGCGTGCCTTGACCGGCAGCGAGAATGATGGAGATTAAATTATTGCTCATTGCTTATAAGTTGTTATTTAGTATCATATTACCATAAATAACGGCGGCGCTTTAGTCGACTTAATAGTAGGTTCATTGATTTTTCGAGAAACTTCTAATATGATAAAATGATGTTTCGTACCTTCTGTTCACCGACCCATTGAGGAGGACGTGATGAGACATATGGGATTCGAAGTATATGCGATTTTTGGTTTGGTGGGTCTGATTTTGTTCGCCTTGACTATGTTTATGTTCAAGGTAAATGCTGCCCAGCCACCGGAGCGCAAAGTTACGCCAGTGTGTTTCTTCATGTTGTTGCTAAGTCTGGGCTTTCTGCTCGGGCCTTACATCAAACCAGCCATTGACTACCTGCGTAGCTAAGCCCCCGCTCTTCACCTCGCCGCAAGCTGAGTGTATTACACTGCAAACTTGGGGCTTTTTTTGTTTATAGTTTCCGACCATAAAAAAACTGACTGTAGCAGTCAGCTTCTGGACACAAAAGGGCAAAATAACTCAGGAGAACTAGAGAAGCTTCCTCACGGCCCGGTAGGCTCCCCGTTCTCTTTCTCGCTGGGCGCGAAACTCGGCTTCCTCATCTACATTATAGCCGTGATCTTCCTGACCCAAAACTTCTCGCTCGTGCTGATCAACATCAGCCAGGTGCCGGTCGAGCTGTTCCGGGGTACCGGGGGAGAGAGCCTGCATAGCTATGCTACTGGGAATGTCGATGGTAGCATGTACGAACAGCAATGTACCCGCCAGCCTCACCAACGCCCAGCCGACTGCAATGTCACCACCACTGACCTTAATCTCAGTTCCCTCCACCCCGACTTCCAGCTCGCCTTCGGACGAGTAAGTGAAGAGTACCTCTGTTTCCACTTGATCTTGAGCCACTGTGAATTTTCCTCCGTAAATAGAACGTGATCCCCTAAAGAACTCCTCAAGTCTAATCATAACAACCAAATAGTCAAGAACAAAAACGACCAAGCAGACTCATTTAGCTGATGTAAATATTGATAAAAATTAAAAGTGAGCACATTTGACTTGCTGGCAACACTGGCAATAACCAAAAAAATTGACAGCAGCAACCCACTCAATATCCCCGCCCCAACCGCTGGGATTTTCCCTTCCTCGCCGGTGGCTGCTTTTCCCGTCTGTAAATCTTCCTGATAACGTGGCAACACTCGCAACCCCGCAGACGTCTTTCCCACAACACCCGTAATTGTCACCCAATCTTCCTTTTTCCACTCCGGCTTTTTGAGGTTAGCTGACTTTTGTAGAGAGATTTTTATTTCACCACTGCCATCATTGATATAGAAAGTGGTGCCAGAGGATTTGGTAAGCTGCCCAGTTACTTTTATCAACTGTCCGACGAATTGTTCTTTGACACCTCCGGTCGATAAAAACGCTGGTGACGGTAAATCCCCCAACCCCGTCACCAACACATCCTTTTGCTCAGCAATGTTAATTTTCTTTTCCCCACTACTTTCCGAAACTTTGCCACTTACTTTCACTTGGTTTCCTAGCTTCAAGTCAGGAAAATCTTTCTTTGAGAAATAAATCTGAATCCCACCTGTTTTGTCCTGGATATAAATATAGGTGTCGCCCAGTATCTTTGGCGGAACAGTCACGACACCGGCCACCACCACCTTAGTATTTTTGGCTTGGGTTTTAGCTTGCTTGATGGTTAATATTTCAGCTTCAGTCGATTCTTTGTCTTTATCGGTCGTTTGCGTCGGGGTAGAATCTTTACTTGGAGTATCTGACTCGGTTGAGTCGGTCGAAGTGTCAGAATCATCTTTGTCCTCGTTCTCCGACTGGTTTATCTGATTGGCCTTTCCCGGAGTAGGACTAGTCGTCCACGTCCACTCGCTTTGTTCATCGCGCGCATAAGCTTGGTTCTCTTCCGCTTTACCTTCATAGGTCACTGAATCAGCCACTTTACCATCGGGATGTAAAATACGTACCGAATCGCCGCTGTTGTTAATCGAAAGCTTAGTCTCACCGCGGTAAAAGGCTAAATACTCGCCCGGTTTAATAACCGTGTCATCTGGAATAGTATGAGGGCTACTCCCGCCTTCTTCATCGTCTAACTGCCAACTAGCTAAATCAACGGTGGTGGCTCCTTTATTGTGTATTTCAACAAATTCGCCTTTATCATCCGTATCTGAGCCGGCGGGATTTGGGAGAAATTCAGTAACAATCACCTCCCACGAGAATGGTCCAGTTGGCTCTTTAGTTTCAGTACTGTCGTCACTGCTGTCATCACTGTCCGAATCGCTGTCATCATCTTTTCCATCGTCATTTTCTTCCGAATCCTTGTTGGTCGACACCGTAATTTTGACCGTATCACTATCGCTGCTACCCCGGCCATCGCTGACAGTCAGCTTAGCCGTGTAGCTACCGGCTTTGGTATAGGCGTGTGTGATTGTGCAGCCATTGCCCTGCCCATCGTCTCCAAAATCCCAAACGCAAGTTAGCTGGTCGTCATCGGGGTCGGAAGAATCGGTACCATCCAAGGTCACTTTTTCACCAACTTTAACGCTTTGATTGCTACCGGCCTCAGCTCGTGGCACATTATTCGGGGTTTCAACCTGATTAGCTGCTCCGGGCGTCAGCTTAGTGCTCCATTGCCAAGAATTGGCGGCGAAATTATACGAGACATCGTCTTTGGCACTTTCCACATAAGTCACTGAATTGAGTAGATTTTGATCGGGCTGGTAAAGCTTAACTGAGTCGCCGCTATTGTTGAGAGCTAGTCTGCTTTGGGCGCGGTAGATGGTGAAATAGCCACCGGCCGCTACAGTCGTCAAGTCAAAGTCAGTGCCGGCAATCGTGTAAGTGGTGGTACTGGCGTCGCCCAATATCCAGCCCGCCAAATCAACTGCGACGTCACCAGCGTTATAAAGCTCGATAAACTCTTTAGTGCTCTCGTCAGTTGCCGGGTTTGGTAAAATCTCGTTTAGTCTAATTTGATCCGAATATTCTATTATGGCATTGACATTAGTCTCGCCAGGTGTCGCCGGCGAAAATATTCGCCAGTCGGCCGAAGTATCATTGTCCTGGCCATCGGCGACTAATCCAATCGACTCGCCCGCTTTTAGGTCGTCCGTATCCACGTAATCATCCTCCGTCCATAAATCAACTTCGGCGGCGGCGGCGATATCTATCCCGGCTGGGCTGCCCCAGGCCACAAAGTCAACTATCTGACTTGCCCCATCGTACAAAGCCACTTGATCACCGCTATTGGCATAATCGCTGCCGTGGTTAGCGTAGATCACCCCCTGCCCATCAGAAAAATCATTGTCGTCAGTGCCTTCGTCCGAGCGGATTACTAGGTAGCTGTCACGCGGCAGCTCGAGCGCCGCCGGAAACGTATACTCCGCTCCACCGTCTTCGTCACTCAACGACCAGCTCGCCAGATCCACGCTGGCCAATCCACCATTGTACAGCTCCACCCATTCGACCGAATCGCTCGGTGCAAACATCACCTCGTTGATTTTTACATCGCTGTCCGCCGCTCGAACAGCTCCAAAACCAACAAAAAACTCCCCGCTCAAAAACAGCCCAGAGAGTGTTGCGGCCAAAAAACGCCGCCGAAAGATACTCTTCATTTGTTTCCCTCCTAATAAAATTAATATTAATTTTATTTTACCAGGCTAGTAACAATTTTTGGAAGGGAATGATGTCCAGAGGCTAAGCACAAGTTGGGCACCGAAACGCCGAGAATCACTCAAAATTACCCGAAAAAAACATCCAAAGACCATTGACAATCATAATTTACAATGCTACACTGCAACCTCTCAAGGTAGACATTTGAAAACTGAATACTATTCCTGGCAAATGAAAGTTTTGTGACAAACTTTTGGGAAAAAGCTGTTATATGCCAAGAATAACCACAACTTTAAAAAGACCGCATCCCTAGGGACAATGCGGTCTTTTTTTAGTTCACCGAAAGAAGGAGAAAAAATGAAAGCACTTTGGGGAAAAATTTGGATTGCTGCTTATAAAAGAGAGGTGCGGATACTATATCGAGATCTTGAAATTCATAAGGAGATTATAAGCGGGTTAGGATACGAGTTCGAAGAGATAAAGGTGAATATTCATACTCTCAACGGCCTCCACCGGGGAATCATTCGCAGCATTCAGATTAAGATAGCTTTCTGGGTTGCTGTCTTCTCGATGGTGGCGTGGATAATAGGCACACTCTATCACTGTCCTAAGTTCTTTTAAATCCTACAGGAAACACCATGTTATGCGTGTTCCCTGTTTTTTTGTCACCCCGTCTCCCCATCAATCGCCTCATTCACTAGCCTATCCGCTTCTTCGTTCTTCTCCCGCACCACATGAGCATAAGAAATCTGCTCAAAATATTTGACTAATTCTACCACCTCCGCGTAGAGAGGCTTTAATTTAGCGTTTTTTACTCTATATTTCCCTTGCATCTGTTTTACAACCAATTCGCTGTCTAGATAACACTCAACTTCGTCTGCGCCGAGAGTTTTAGCTCTGACTAACCCCAAAATCAACGCTTTATACTCGGCCTGATTATTGGTCTGCTCGCCAATATATTCACCCAGCTTTTGAACAACTATTTTGTTCATGTCGTAAATTACTACCCCTACCCCCGCTGGACCGGGATTGCCGCGGGCACCACCATCGGTATAGATTATTAACTTTTTGTATCTCATATTTTCTATTTATTGTGGGGCCAATTAAAACTAGATCGGCCATGGTTGACGAACGAACCCGGCTCCGCCGAAAGCGGAGCTATGGTGAGTGAGTCAATTATGGCTGATCTAGTTTTGTTTGTCACCCACCCTTATATCTTCTACTTTCAACTGCAACGTCTTCGTCCCGTTCCAAACATTACAATCAATTTGACCAGCCAGATCAATCTTGTCCCCGATATTTAAATCAGCTGCGTACTTACCTAGTCGAAAACCTATCACGTCACGACTTATTGTATCTTTCTCATCGCCTACTTTCATTTTCAAATGACTCCCCTGCTTACCAATCGCCCGCACGTCCCGTATATACACGCTCGGTACAACAAACAACGGCTGCCTATTATCCGCTCCAAAAGGCTGAAAACGCAACAGCGAATTATATAAATCCCAGTCGACTTTTTTAATATCTAGCTCGGCATCGAGCGCTAGAGTCGGCACTAAATCTTCATCCTTAATTTGCTCCTCGGCTAATCTCTGCAAACGCTGGTAAAATTCATCGACATTCTCCTTTTTTAAACCAAAACCAGCCGCCATCTTGTGCCCGCCGAACTCGAGTAAAATGTCCTTACAAGAGAAAATCGCCTCTATTAAGTTAAACTGCTCAATACTCCGCCCCGAGCCAGTACATTGCTTTTCCCCTTCCTCCAACACCAAAGTCGGACGAAAAAATTCTTCGGTGAGTTTGCCGGCGACAATCCCCACCACCCCGAGCGGCCAGTCCTGACCTTTGGCGAGCAGGATTTTATTCTTGGCAACGTCATCTTTAATCTGCGTTCGCGCCGCCCGAAATATTTTATCCGTCACCCGCTGGCGTTGATAATTAGTCTGCTGCAGCTGCTGGGCATAATTTTGCGCTTCGGCCATCGTCTGGGTCGTAAAAAGCTTGAAGGCGACATTGGCGTGATCAAGTCGGCCGGCAGCATTGATTCGCGGTGCCAGAAAAAATCCAACCGCTTCCGTATCAACTTTGTCCCGCTCTACTCCCGCTACTTCAAAAAGCGCCCGCAAACCCACCCGCTCGCTGTCACGTAAGATGTCGAGGCCGTATTTCACCAGTGTCCTGTTCTCTGAAATAATCGGTGAACAATCGGCGATGGTGCCGATAGTAACTAAATCCAAAGCTCGCTTGACAAACCGCTCATCGACCCCCGGCCGCAGAATATCTGGCTTGGATTTTATTATTGCCTGGACTAATTTGAAAACTATCCCTACTCCGGCTAGTTCCTTGAAGGGATATTTGTCACCTTCCCGCTTGGAATCCACTACAATATACTGGCGAGAAAATTTATGGGCGACATGGTGATGATCAGTAACAATGACATCAATACCCTTTTTCCGCGCATAATCAATTTCCTTCTTATTAGAAACGCCACAGTCACAAGTTACAATCAGATCTACTTTCTTGTCAGCTAACCAGTCGATCGCTTTATTATTCAAACCATAGCCCTCACTTACTCGATCAGGAATGTAAACCTGTCCGGTTAAGCCAAGCGCATCGCGAAAAAGCTCCATTAGCAATACTGAAGACGTCACCCCGTCCGCATCATAGTCGCCGAAAATCCCTACTCGCTCTTTTTTCTTAACGGCTTGTTCAATCCGCTCCACCGCCCGATCCATGTCTTTGAGCAAAAAAGGGTCAAACAAATCCTGCGAGTAATCCGGATTAAAAAACTCGTCTACTTTTTCCTGGGTGTCGAGACCACGATTATATAGTAGTTGGGAAGTGCGTACGTCAAACTCGGGGAATTTGCTAACAAAACTCCGCGGTGCCCTGTCCGCTACCCGCCATTTTTTACCTGAAAGTGAAGTCATGTTTTAGATTTTCCTATCATATCCAGTACTTGCTCATGCACTAGTCCGTTTGTAGCTACTAGCCCATTGCACTTTTCATCATAGCGCTGATCATTGCCATCGAGATCCGTCACCTTGCCTCCCGCCTCTTCGACCATTATCTTTATCGTTGCGCTATCATGAGCAGTATCTTTGAGAAATATAGCCCCACTAAATCCGCCAGCTGCTACCAACATCCCTGAATTAATAATTGAGTAAAATTTAAATACTTTGCTATTCTGCTTTCTGAGATTATCAAAAATTTTGATAAAATTATAATTTGGTAAAACATCGCCATCGCCGTCAACATTAAATACCGCATGCTTAAGAGATGACTGCTTATTTACTTCGATTTTCTGATCATTTAAAAATGCGCCCTTACCCTTTTCAGCTGAATACATTCTATCAGTGATGGGGTCATAAACAACTCCCAATATCGGCTCACCATCTTTGACAAGTGCGATAGAAAAAGTAAAAATCGGCACCCCAAAGGAAAACGGTAACGTGCCATCGAGAGGATCACAGACCCAGACATATTCTGCATCAGATTTCATATCACTTTCTTCTTCCGCCAGCACTGAGTGAGTAGGATATTTTCCCCCTATCGTCTCCAAAACTAGCTTGTTTATCGCGTAATCAACTTTGGTTACGGGAGTATTATCACCCTTCCATTCATTATCAATATTAGGAACAAAATTGTCCCGCATAATCTTGCCTGCTGCCTTGGCTAGTTTTAAAGCTGTTTGTTTATAGTTTTTCATATTATTCCTCTGATATACTATTTCTTATCGGCCGTGATCAATACATATCCACCTTCAACAAACTTTCTTTTCACATTCTTAAACTTGCAGCTTTGCAATAATTTTTTCTGTTCCGACCCAGTAATATGCTCCGTGCCCCAAATAATTTCATAGAATTGGTCATACAAGCCCATAGCAAAACGAGGGTCAGAAAATTCCTGATCAGCTTCAGGATAAGGAAATTCCAAGACGATTATCTGGCCACCGGGTCGCAAAGCTCGATATATGCTTTTTACAATTATTTTTCTTAATTGAGGATTTATTTCGTGCAATACTAAATTCATAGTAACAAAATCAAATTCATTCAAATAATTTATCTCGTCACCGCTCTGACAAATAAATTTTGTTCTATCAGTTAGCTTCTCTTTCTTAGCTAACTTTTTTGCTAAATCAACTGAAGTTTTGTCAATCTCTACTCCAATGAATTTTGATTTCTTAAATTCTTTTGCCAAAGTAGTAATAAAACTACCCCCACCACAGCCAAAATCTAATAAAGACACGCCTCTTTCGAGACCTTTTTCCAGCTGATTAATCTGGGGAATAATATTTTGTAAATAAATATTACCTCGTCGCTCACCCCTTTGAGTAACTAATTCGATAAATTCCTTATCATGTTGACCAAAAGATAATTTTTTATTTCCCCTAATATATTCATACTGCTTTTCCATATCCGGACCAAGATAGCTGGCCATAAGCCGAATATAATCTCCTAAATACTGAGTTGACTTTTTGTCGCCCAAAATTGGCTCTAGGTTTTTCTTGAGTGAATATTTAACACCTTCTTTATTTAACAAGCCAAAAGAATAAGCTACATCACACCACATCTTCATATACTTAACAGGCATTTTTGTTTTCTGGGATAGTTGCTGTAAACTAGATAACTTTGCTTTATGCAAAAAAGAAAATATGCCGAATTTTTCTCCGGTATTAATTAAATAAATTTCCATAAACCCGCGGATGCTTTTGTTGATATCTAATACCATAATTTAAATAAATTTAATTACTTCCTGTGCGATCATTTTCTCCTCATCTGTCTTTATCGCCAGCACTGGCACCCCTTTAAGAAATGGTAGTCCAGCGCAAATTTTCCGCCGGGTAGTGACGTCACCAGAGCCAATGGCGCCAGTGAAAATTAATCCATCCAATCCACCGAGGGCTGCATAATATGCTCCAATATATTTCCTGATTCGATAACAAAACATGTCAAAGGCCAACTGAGCTTTTTTATTGCCTTGGCGCTTTTTTTGCAGCAGACGCAACCAGTCCTTCTCACCCGCCAGACCGTAAATACCGCTTTCCTTATTGAGTAACTGATCGACTTGGTTCGCCGACATCTTAAGCTCGCCCTGTAAAAATAGCACTACCCCCGGATCAATATCTCCCGAGCGACTCATCATAATCAGACCCTCAAGCGGTGTAAATCCCATCGAAGTATCAATCGACTTACCACCGATAGAGGCTGAAATTGAACAACCGCCGCCGAGATGGCAAGCGATGATTTTTGCCCGCGGCTTTCCTTTTAATTTTGTCTGCAATGCTTGCCCAATCACATACTGATAAGATATTCCGTGAAAACCATAACGCCTGATCTTGTGCTGTCGATAATATTTCTCCGATAAAGCATAGCGAAAAGCTTTGGCTGGTATGCTCTGATGAAAACCAGTGTCGAAGACAGCGATATTGGGTACGCCAGGCAATAACTTCAAGCAAGCCTTGATGCCCTGGATATTGGCGGGGTTGTGGAGGGGCGCTAGTTTGCTACACTGCTCTATTACACTTAATACTCTTTGATTAATTTTAATCGGATCAGTTAGGCTCTCACCACCATGCACTACGCGATGGCCAACGGCCACAATAGAGTTTAAGTCGCCAATTCCTTGCAAGGCAATCTTTAAAGCCTGATTATGATTTTTCACTTTGCCCACCCCAATATTCTCGATATAGCCAGATTGCAATTCACGCAAATTTTTGCCCGCCGCAAAAAGCTTATATTTCAATGAGGTTGAACCAGAATTGATTACTAAGATTGTTTTTTTCATATAATTAATTCTCCAAAATCTCCACTCTGCACACTGGCAGCATTTCCCTCATCCGTATCCACCTGGAATGACAGCCGAAAATCCGGATCAACTCGCACGACTACATCATTAAAGGTTAAATCGCGTTCACCAAATATTTTCACAGACACTTTTTGCTTGTTCACCACGCCAAAATCCTTCGCTTCATCAGGTGAAATATGAATGTGACGTCGGGCACAAATCAAACCCTGCTCCAGCTCAATCTCGCCCGCTGGTCCGACTACTTTTATTCCCGGTGACCCCTCTATATCCCCTGAAGTTCGTACCGGTGGCACAATACCAATCATATAACCATCAGTTTTTGAAATCTCGATCTGAGTATGCTCCCGCAGCGGCCCCACCACCCGCACACCATCAATCTCCGCTTTGGGACCAATAATTTTTACTGTTTCCTTCGCCGCATATTGACCTTTCTGTGAAAGACTTTTAAATTCTTTCAACTCATAGCCAATGCCAAACAGCTTCTCTAAGTCCGCTTGGCAAAGATGGATGTGGCGAGCCGAGATTTCAATTAAGACTTTATTTTTCATGATAAATAGGCTTAAATTTCTTCTCTGGTGTACCGAGAAGAAAACTTATATTACCTCTCGCAAACTCATCCCCGTCATCTCTTCCGGTCTGTCAACTCCCATCAGGTCTAACACTGTTGGAGCCACATCAGACAATACACCTGTAGGTGTATTCGTACTTAAATCCACTCTATTGTCAGCAGCTAGATGTTCGCTCCGCTTACTTTCGTCTACTATAATACACGGAACCGGATTAACAGTATGCTCTTTCATCACTTCGCCTGTTTGTAAATTAAGCATAACATCAGCATTGCCGTGGTCAGCCGTTACAATTAATGCTCCTCCCAAAGACTGCACTTTGTTAACAATTTTCCCTAGACACTTATCCACAGCCTCGATTGCCTTAGTGGCAGCGGGAATGTCGCCAGTGTGACCTACCATGTCGGCGTTGGCAAAATTAAGTAGGGCAAAATCATAGCCGCTGATTTTTTCTAAAAACTTGTCCGTCACTTCGTAGGCGCTCATCTCTGGTTTTTCTGCATACGACTTCACACCCGGTGAAGGAATCAGTTGTCGATCCTCGCCCGCAAAGGGATCCATCTGTCCGCAGTTGAAAAATATCGTCACGTGGGCATATTTTTCTGTTTCCGCAATCCGCAGTTGCTTTAACCTCTGCTGCGATAGCACTTCGCCGAGAGAATTTTTTATTTTCTCCAGCGGAAAGGCGATATGAACTGGTAATAAAGTTGGTAAACCAAAATCAGTGAAAGTAACAAAATACAAATTAGAAAAATCTTGCCCGCGCTCGAACCCGGAAAATTCTGGATCGACAAATATTTGCGTCAGCTGCCGCCCCCGATCGGAACGATAGTTAAAGTGAATAATGGCGTCGTCGTCACCAATTGTTTGACCACCGGCAATCATCACCGGCTCAAATTCCTCGTCGTAGACTTTCTGTCCGTAAGACTTTTCAATCGCGGCGACGGCTGAATCGGCTGTTGGACCCCGCCCAGTAACTATAACATCGTAGGCCTTTTTAACCCGGTTCCAATTCTCATCTCGATCCATACCATAGTAGCGGCCAGAGACAGAAGCAATTTTGCCCACTCCTAGCTCTTTCATTTTAGCCTCCAGCTCTTGGATAATCTCCAGCCCTGATTGTGGCGGCATATCCCGACCATCCAAAAAAGCATGAATGTATATTTCTGGTAATCCTTCCTTATACGCCAACTCTAACAGAGCATACAAATGACGGAGGTGACTATGTACTCCCCCCGGACTTACTAGTCCCATCAAATGTAGTCGGGAGCCTTTTTCCTTAACTCGTTTAACTGCCTCCTGTAAGACTTCATTAGAAAAAAACGAACCGTCCTGAATCGCTTTGTCGATGCGCGGCAGATTCTGATATACTACCCGCCCCGCTCCAATGTTCATATGACCTACCTCAGAATTACCAAACTCACCCCAGGGTAGACCAACTACTTCACCAGAAGCTTCTAGTAAGGTATGAGGGTAGTGCTTAACTAAATCATCGATAACTGGCTTTTGCGCCAACGAGACAGCATTGCCCCTTGAAGGCAAGGTTATCCCATAGCCATCGAGGATAACAAGTGTCACTGGTTTAGTGGCTTTCATTTCTTAAATTATTCCCCATTGTAACAACTACTCCCCTATCATTCTTTCTATCCGCATCAGACGATTATACTTGACCGTCCGCTCGCCGCGGGAAACCGAGCCCGTTTTAATTTGCCCCGCCGCTGTTCCAATCGCTAAGTCAGCAATAAAAGCATCGCTCGTCTCGCCTGAGCGATGAGAAACTACATTATTATAACCAGCCTTCGTCGCTTTTTGCATACAGTCTAATGTTTCCGTTAATGAACCGATCTGATTAAGCTTGATCAGAATAGCATTGGCCGCTTTTTCCTCGATACTTTTTTCTAGCCGCTTGATATTTGTCACCAACAAATCATCACCCACAATCTGGATTTTATCACCACATTCTTCCGTAAAAACCTGCCAATTCTCCCAGTCATCTTCGGCCAAGGGATCTTCAATGCTTACTAGCGGGTATTTATCCATCCATTCTTTATAAATATTCATTAATTCCTTAGCTGACAATGTCTTTTCCCCTGATTCTAAAAAATAAACGTCATTTTCCTTTTTATAAAAAGAAGAAGCAGCCACATCAAGAGCTAAATTAACGTCCTGGCCAGGCCGAAATCCCTCCCGGTTAATCGCTTCTATAATCAACTGGAGAGCCTCCTCATTACTTTTCAGCTCAGGGGCAAAGCCACCTTCATCCCCTACTCCCGTTGAGTAATTTTCTTCCTTGAGGATTTTTTTCAAAGTATGAAAAATCTGACAGCCGACCCGAATCCGCTCGGCCATTCCGTCCACTTCGGGAATAATCATAAACTCCTGCACATCTACTTTATTGTCGGCATGTTCGCCACCGTTTAAAATATTCATCATTGGCCGGGGCATTACCAACTCTTTAGTACCATAAACATCAGCTAAATATTGATACAATTCAACCTCCTGCGCTGCTGCTGCTGCTCGCGCAAAAGCCAGCGAAACACTCAAGATCGCGTTAGCACCTAATTTGGATTTGTTATCGGTACCGTCAAGCTCAATCATCATTTCATCCAACTCGCGTTGGTCTTTCAAGCCTTTCCCCACTATCGCATCATTAATGGTAGTGTTTACGTTTTCACAAGCCTTCAACACTCCCCGACCACCCCGACGTTTTTCATCACCATCACGAAGTTCGAGCGCTTCGTGAATACCAGTCGAAGCACCAGAAGGAACAGCCGATTTACCATAAGATCCATCTTCCAGCCACATTTCGGCAAAGACTGTAGGGTTGCCTCGAGAATCTATTATCTCCTGGGCACGAGTTTTTTTGATTTTAAACATAAAATTGTTATTTATCTTGCTTTTTCAGTGGTTCCAGCGCCGGTAAATCACCCTTTTCCATAAATTCCAACATTGCCCCTCCACCAGTAGAAACAAAAGAAACTCGATCAGTTAAGGCCAACTTAGAAACAGCTTCTAGCGTCTCACCACCGCCAATTACCGACTTATTATCACCCTCCGCCACTGCTTTGGCCACACTATTAGTACCGTTAGCAAAGTTAGATTGTTCAAACATACCCATCGGTCCATTCCAGATAACTGTTTTGGCCTTCTTAATAATTTCGGTATACTCCTTAATCGTCTCAGCGCCAATGTCAAAAATAGCTTCTTCTGGTTTAATATCATTAATGTTAGAAATTCTAGTTCTAGCTGTATTATTAGCCTCTTGAGCCACGACAACGTCCACCGGAATCTTTAGTTTACTGTCCTTTTTCTCGCTCAGTTGTTTGGCCTCAGCAAGCATCTCTTCTTCTACCAAGGACTTACCAACCTCCACCCCAGCCGCTTTAACGATAGTGTTGGCTAAACCCCCTCCCAGCAGTAAATTATCAGTTTTTTCGAGTAGCTTATTGATCACACCCATTTTAGTGGAAATCTTGGCGCCACCAATAACAGCTACAAAAGGCTTGGCTGGATCAGACATCACTTCACTAAGAGTTTTTATTTCTTTTTCTAGTAATAGACCAGCGGCGGCCGGAATAAGATGAGCTACTCCTTCAGTAGAAGCATGGGCTCGGTGCGCCGCCCCGAAGGCATCATTAATATAAACATCAGCCAACTCTGCTAGCTGATGGGCAAATTCTTTCTTATTTTCTTCTTCGGCGGCGTAAAACCGTAAATTTTCTAGCAAAACCACATCACCCTCCTCCATTCCCTCCACTGCTCGCTGGACCTCTTCGCCAACACAGTCGGTCAAAGTCAAAACGTGATCATCAATTAATTCTGCCAAACGATGCCCAACTGGCTCCAGCCGCAATTCTTCAACTACCTTGCCCTCTGGCCGTCCCAAGTGAGACATCAAGATAACCTTAGCTTCCTGCTCCCGTAAGTAATTAATAGTTGGTAAAGCTTCAGTAATACGAGTATCATCTACTACTTTGCCATCTTCTAAGGGTACATTGAAATCAACGCGAACTAACACACGCTTATTTTTCACATCGAGATCTTTGAGAGTTTTTAGATTCATTTGCTTTTATTACTTAAAACAAACCACCCTGTATCCCTACAGGACTATTTCTCGCTAATTATATCATAAATAGGAGTCGTGACTAGTCTCGATATTCGTTCCTTACGGGATAAAAAAACACTCTACGTGTAGAGTACACGAGAGTGCTAGCAAAGATCAGATCGCTCTGGACGTCGGCAGCTAGTAGACCTTGGTCATCCAGCTGCAACCATACCAGGCGAAGCAGTGCTTGCCGGCTCCGTCCTGGCACATGTTCGTCCCCACCAGATCCATCTTGCAACTGGGGATCGGCAGGGGGAAGAGTTCGAAGGGAAAAATGAAAAATTGCACGAACCCGTAGCGGACGGTTACGGGCTGCCAGGAGTTGGTGGTCGTGTCCCAGTAGGTGGTGACCACGTCCGATGGGATACCAAACGTGCACTCCGTGCTCCCGCAGACTCCGGTCACCGCCACATTGCCCGCCTGCACTCCCGGCACCTGATGGAAGAAAACGGCTTGCTGGTACCAGGCAAAGCCACCTTGGGAGGTGACAATCTGGTTGCCCACCTTGGCCACCTTGAGACAGCTTGAGCCGGCCGCGTCGGAGGTGACTGCCACGGTGTCCTGCGTCGGCGCCAGGAAGTCCGGCAGATCGGGCAGAACCAGAGCGTCGGGCGTGGCAGTGTCCGGTGCAACCAGGTCAGGGGTGGGTCCATCGGGCGTGGCAGTGTCCGGTACAGCCAGGTCAGGGGTGGATCCATCGGGCACGGCAATGTCCGGGGCAACCGCATCCGGAACCGCGCTGTCCGGCACACCCGCATCCGGTACCATGCCCGCCTCACTGGCCAACG
>Ga0180009_10001851_pt1 | contig 25248 bp, 24 predicted proteins | sample OS_PC_MetaG_FD_123537 | JGI IMG/M metagenome (GOLD analysis project Ga0180009, IMG submission 123537) | Groundwater microbial communities from the Aspo Hard Rock Laboratory (HRL) deep subsurface site, Sweden - OS_PC_MetaG | ecosystem: Environmental > Aquatic > Deep subsurface > Groundwater...
GCTGCAGGACGCCGGCGATCTTGCCGTCATAGAAGACCTCGGGCTCCTCGACCGGGTCCTTGGCCACCCGGATATTGAACTTGGCCAGTTCGCTGCTGAAGGGGCTCGAGTCGTCGTCCACGTAGATATACCCGTCCTTCATGCCGAACCAGTAGTTGCCGTTGTAAGGCGACCAGCCGCTGCCGTTGAAGTTCTTGGTGAAGGAACTCGATGTTTCCTCCCCCTTGAGGGAGGTGTTGCCGCCACCGGTCCGGGCCACGGCCTTGCCGCCGGTCATGACCTTGCGGGCCACGTCGACTCGCCGCATGCAGAGCCAGTTCAGCCAGTTGCCGTTCCAGGCCCCGGCCGTGTCCCGGACGAAGTCGTTCGAGTCGTAACTGTATTGGGAGTCGGGATCGAAATACCCGTAAAACTTGGGTCCGGCGGGCGGCGCCGCTCCGGGCACGACCGGAGGGGGGGCGACTTCGATGTTCAGGATCGGACCCCGTCCGCCGCCGGCATCGTATGAGTACGCCTTCCGGACCCCGTCCAGACTCGTCCGGCGCACGGCAAAGGCCATGCCATGGCCGGCCCCCCAGCCGGGCCGGTTGACGATCTCCTGGACGATGGCCGTAATGTTCGGCGTGTCGTAGTCACTGTTGTTGCTCCAGCCCCCCGGGCTCCAGGGCACGGCCAGTCCGGTGTAATAGGTCCGGCCGGTCACGTTGTTGTTCAGGGCCGTATACCGGATCGCGTTGTCCGAGGCCTCGCCAACGATATCGAGGTTGATACCGGCGTTGTTGTTGCCATTGGCCTTGAAGGTGATATAGGCCCGGGTGATGGTCGCGCCCTGCTCGACCTGGACGTTGGGGAAGTGCATGCCGCAGGAGGTGTAGTGGTCCGGGCCGGGCACGGCGTGTTCGCCCATGTACAATCCGTCGTTGGTTGTGTTGACGGCATGCGTGTCCAGATATTCCTCGGCATCGTCCCGCGATTCCGCGACCTGGACGGTCACATCCGCTCCGGCGGCTCCCCCGCCCCGGTTGGCGTCGTAGGGCCAGGCGTCGGAGTAGGCCGGGTCGTTCATGCTCAGGGAGTTGTCCAGGATGATCATGATCAACGGTGGAGCCGAACTGGTCATGAAGACGGGGACCGAGGAGTAGGTGGCCATGCTGGGTTCGACGGCCCAGGCCTGAAGGCCCAGGCAGGCCGACAGCGGAAATACGACGATCAGAAAAAAAATGATCAGGCTTCTTTGTTTTTCAGACATTACTTGCCTCCAGCCGTTCCGACGACGTATCGGTAGAACACGTCGATCCGGGATTGGGCGTTGTTGGGGCCTGAACTCAGGGCGTCGAAAAGGTAATAGATCAGGACCCCGCCGGTCGTTCCCGCCCCGGCCCCTTCGGACCCGGAGCCGAATTCGGCCCCGCTGCCGCCCATGAAGCCCTGGCCGGTGCGATCGATATCCACACGGACCGTCTGGTTGCCCATGGTCATCTGGATGTCGGGGCCGACCGAGGTGGGATAGACCTGGTCGCCGCCGTCGGTGGTGTAGCCCATGATCTCGCTGAACAGGCCGCCGTCCAGGGTCACGTTGGCCACCGTCGGGGCGGCCCCTTCATCGACCATCCGGCGCACGAACTTGGGCGACATCTCGACTCCGCCATCCGCGAAATAGAAGGCCTGCCGGTTCAGGCGCGTGTTGGTGCTGATCTGGATATCGATGTTCGAGGTGTTGAAGGCGGTCGTGCCGATCAGGCTCATCAAGGCCATGATCAACAGGGCGATGACCAGCACCATGCCCCGCTCCCGCGTGGGAAAACCCTTCGTCTTAGCTTCACTCATGATCCGCCCCTTGTCCTGTTTGCCGGGCTCAGGAACCGGAGGCCGTGGTATCCAGCCCCATGTTCCGCATTTTGATGAAGGTCACCAGATTGGCATACCGATAGTCCGTCCCGCCGCCGGGCGCCCCTGCGTACTGGGCGTTGGTCCGGCCGGTCATCATGAACGTAATGGCGCGGATGTCCTCCCGGTCGTTGGTCGAGTCCCCGTCTGTGTCGTCGGGCGTACCGACGTCCCCATCGGCAAACATGTATGTGTAAGTCACACCGGTCACGTTCTCGGCCACGATGACCGCCTGGGCCACGCCGCCGGCGTCCGGGGCCTGGGCGACCCAGGCCCCGGCCCCGGTTCGGCTCCACTGCCAGCTCTGGCGAGTCAGGTTGGTTCCCGTCAGGAGGTAGCGAACCGTTTCCACGTCTCCGTCCGAGTTCAGGTCGGCCAGGAAGGTGATCGTGTTCGCCGTGGCCTCCTCGATCCGCTCGAGGCTGCCGTTGCTGAAGGACTGGCCCGCGACGTCCGCGGTGATGCGCACGTTCGAGGGCGAGGTGGGGTCGAGATGATCCAGGGGCACGTATCCGGCCATGCGCAGCTCGTGGGACATGATCTCGATGGCCCCCCGGACGTTCTGCTCGGTGGCCACCACCGCGTCCTGCTTGACGTAGGCCCGGTTGGAAGAGGAAAACAGCATGACCGCCCCGGCCAGCACAAAGGTGGCCAGCAGCATGCTGATCATGATCTCGATGAGCGTGAAGCCGGGCCGCAAGGCCGGGCGTCGGACGCCGGGAATACATTCAGACATGGTCCTGCTCCTAACCGTCCGAAATGACCGTATCGATCGTTACGGACTTGGCCCGCTTTTCCGACCAGCGCACCCGCACGGACACCGTTTTCATGTTGGCCATGGGCGTGTTGTCGGCCACGTTCCACTCCCGCCAGTACCCGGCCGAGCCCGAGCCCGCCGGCACCGCCGCCCCGGTTTCATCGATGGGGTTGGCCACCCCGGTGAGGCCATCGATATTGGTATGGTCCACGGCCAGGCTCCAGTTGAAATTGCCGCTGGTGAAATTGGATACCGTGTCCGTCAACTGGGAGTCCGTGTAGGGCAGGTTCTGGAGCTCCTCGAGCTTCTCCTGGGCCAGGGTCGTGGCGATGGTCATGCGGTGACTGGTGTAGTTGGTGCCCACGGCCTTGGTCTGAAGCGAGGAAAGGGCCAGGATGGCCACGCTCAAAATGACCACGGTGATCAACACTTCCAGGATGGTAAACCCGCGCTTGCCTTGCATGATCCGCCCCCTCAACTCGTCCAGACCACGCCGTCCACGCTCTTCTGGATGCGGACGTGTCCGGACGGACTCAACATGACCCGCCGGTACTGACTGATGCTGTTTCGCAGCACCATGTCCCCAAAGACGAAGGCGCCCGCGACGCTGCGGGCGGCCAGGCCGTGATTGTTGAAGCCCAGTGACAGGTTGGCCACCACGGTCCCGCTCGCGTCCGTCAACTGGGTCAGGGAAACCGTTGCGGGCATGGTCGTGGCCGGAACGACCACGGTCTCCGGACTGCCCCCGGCGTCGTTCGGCCCCCAGTCGCCGTTCGTATCCAGAAAGATGGTATACGTTCCGACCCCGCCTTTACCGCTGTAAGCCCCGCTGGTAAACGCGGCCACCACCTGCACGTTCCGGCGGATGGCCGTGATCCGGGCCTTCTGCAGGTCGGACATGATGCCCCGGCTGGACTGGCTCAAATAGTAGCTGGGCCGGTACCGCACCGTGGCCGGTACGGCGATGGCCGTCAGGATGCCCAGGATGCCCACGACGACCATCAACTCGACCAGCGTAAACCCTTTTTCGGAACGTGGCGCCTTTCGCATGTTTCACCTCTCCGCGCGCTGAACAGGAACAATTATCGTGCCAATCCACTCCTATGGAACTTCAACGCCACAACCTGCTGTTATCAATAAACTTAATATTATCCGGGCGGATCAAGTCCAGTCCGGATTCTCATCCCCCCTATAAAAACATTTTATACAGATATAAAATAATTTAATAGGCAGGCTCCGCCACCTCCCCGGCCGGCTAAACCCGGATATTGCAGTTGGGTTCGAAGCGAGGCGTCGAAATGCATAGCGAAACGCGAAGTTGGACCGGTTTTTGGCCGCGGGCGTACCACATGATACTTCGATGTCAAAAAGCGTGAAACGAGCTTTGCGGCACGCATTTCGGCGCCGCAGTGGAACCCAACCGCAAAATCCGGGTTTCTAAAGCCCGTAGGCCTTGATTTTGGTCAGCAGGGATGGATAGCTGATTTTCAGCCGGCGGGCCGCTTCCGACCGGTTGCCGCCGGTTTCTTCCAGGGCCATCCGGATGACCTCGGCCTCGACATCGCGCAGGCGGGCCTTGAGGTCCAGGTCGGCCGGACGGTTCGGCGTGGCGGTTGGCGGGACGCCTCCGGCCAGGATGTGGGGAGGGAGGTCGCCGGGTTCGATGACGGGTTTGTGGACCAGGACCAGGAGCCGTTCGATGAGGTTTTCCAACTCCCGGACGTTGCCCGGCCAGGAGTAGTCGATCAGGGCCTGGGCCGCGGCCGGGTCCAGATCGGGCCGCCGGCGGCTCATGCGGGCGGACAGGGCGATCAGGAAGTGGTCGATGAGCAGGGGCACGTCCGCCTTGCGCTCCCGCAGGGGCGGGATGGACAGGGGCAGGACGTTGAGCCGGTAGTATAGGTCTTCCCTGAACCGGCCCTGGCCGACTTCCGCGGCCAGGTCCCGGGCCGTGGCGGCCACGATGCGCAGGTCCACCCGGACGGAAGCGGCCCCGCCCACCGGCCGGACTTCATCCTCCTGCAGGGCGCGCAGGAGTTTGACCTGCAAGGCCAGGGGCAGTTCGCCCACTTCGTCGAGGAACAGCGTGCCCCGGTCCGCTTCGCGGAACAGGCCGGCCCGGTCCTGCCTGGCGTCGGTAAAGGCCCCCCGCACGTGCCCGAACAGTTCGCTTTCCAGGAGCTGGTCCGGAATGGCGCCGCAGTTGACCGGGACAAAGGGCTGATCGCGTCGGGGGCCGGCCCGGTGCAGGGCCCGGGCGACGAGTTCCTTGCCGGTGCCGGACTCGCCGGTGATCAGAACGGGACTCTTGACCTGGGCCATACGGTCGATGAGAGTCAGGAGGTCCTTCATGCAGGGGCTGCGGGCCACGATGCCGAACGGAGGTTCCTGGGCCGCGGCCCGGCGCAGGGCCAGGTTCTCCCGCTTCAGGATTTCCCGTTCCAGGGCCCTTTTGAGTTTGAGCAGGACCTCGTCCGGCTGAAACGGCTTGAAAACGTAGTCCACGGCCCCGGCCTTGAGGGCCTGAACGGCTGAATCCACCGTGCCGTAGGCCGACATCATGATCACCGGCGCGGCCGCATCCCGGCCGACCGCCTCGTGTAGAAAGGCCGCCCCGTCCATGTTCGGCATTCTCACGTCGCAAAGGACCAGATCGACCCCCCCGCCGGCCAGGACATCGAGTCCTTCCCGGCCGTCGGACGCCTGGCGGACCCGGTATCCCTCCCGTTCCAAAATGGTCTTGAGGACGAGGCGCATGTTCTCTTCGTCGTCGATCACCAGGATGCATCCGGGTTCCGGGGGACTCATACCGTTTGACCTCCGCTTTCGTCCGCCGGCAGGACGACGGTGAAGACGCTGCCTCGACCCGGCCGGCTCTCGACCTCGATCCGGCCGCCCAGGGATTCGACGATGGACTGGCTGACCGACAGGCCCAGCCCGGTGCCCTGGCCCGGCGGTTTGCGCGTGAAAAACGGCTCGAAAATATGGGGCAGGTCCGCCGGATCGATGCCGGCGCCGCCGTCGATGACCGCCACCAGGACCTTATCGTCACGGCGGACCGTTCTGATCGTCAGTTCCCCTTGCCCGTCCATGGCTTGGCCGGCATTGACCAGCAGGTTGAGCAGAACCTGGATGAGCCGGTTGGCTTCGCCCAGGGCCATGACCGGACCCGGGGCCATGTCCCGCCTGATATCGAGGCCCCGGGACCACTTCTGGACCGAAGCCAGGGCCAGGGCGTCGGAGGCGACCTGATTCAGGTCCAGGGGTTCAATCCGAACCGGGGTGGGCCGGGCGAAATCCAGCAAGGCCCGGATGATGGCGTCCATCCGGCCGGTTTCCGCTTCCATCCGGCCAAGAAAATCTTCTCGTTCCGCTTCGGTCAGATCGTCCCGCCGCAGCAGATGGATGAAGCCGACCATGGAGCCCAGGGGATTGCCCAGTTCATGAGCCAGGCCGGCGGCCAGCCGCCCGACCGTGGCCATTTTTTCGGAACGGACCAGGCTCTCCTGGGCCGCCTCGAGGGAGGCCAGGTTCTTTTCCAGCCGGGCCCGACTTTCCAGGAGTTTGACGGCCATGGTTTCAAAGGAACGTTCGAGGCGGCCGATTTCGTGCCCTTCGCCTTCCAGGGTCCGACCCGGCTGGAACTCCCCCTCGGCCAGGGCCCGGACCCGGTTGACCATCCTTTGCAGGGGCTGAACCAGCCGCCGATTCAGAACATAGGTCCCGAACAGTACGGTCACGGCCGTGTCCAGGGTCAGGTAGATGAAAATGATCCACTCGATCTGGGCCCAGCTTCGACGCAGGCCGGCCAGGGAAGAATGCAGCCCCACCGCGCCCACGGGCCGCATGCCGTCGAACATGGGCACGGCCAGGGCCAGCGTGGGCTGGTGACCGAAGGGGAGAAAACCGGGTTCGTCCAGAAAGGTCAGTACGCGCCGGGACTGGACGGCTTCCCGCAGATCGGTTTTTTTCGGCCAAGGGGGCCGAGGCTCCGGGCCGATGGAAACCAGTGTCTCGCCGGCCGGATCGACCACGACGATGTGTTCGAAACCGGCCGAGGCCAGGCTCTCCAAAAGCTTGTCCAGCGACCCGTCGGACGGGTCCAGGATCAAGCGGGCCTCGATGGCCTTGGCCATGACCAGCCCGGTTTCCACTTTCAGGGCGATCATGCGCGGCTGAATCTGTTTGAGCACGACCAGTCCGATCAGCCCCACGGCCGCGGCGACCAGCAAGGCCAGACTGATCACGATCTCCGAACGAAGGCTCCAGTTCCTGAGTGCAGCCATGCGAGAGCTTTCGGCCGTCCCCACCGTCCGCCGGGTTATCCCAGATACCAGCGCAGCAGCGCCTCCCCGAAAAACATAAAAATCAGGGCCGCCAGCGAAAGAAACGGCCCGAAAGGCAGCTTCATGGTCAAGCGGAACTCGCCCTGGCGCACGGCCATCCCGATGGCGGCCAGCATCGCGATCACGGACCCCAGAAAGATCGTGACCAGGACCGATCGCCAGCCCAGGTTGGCCCCGATCATGGCCAGGAGGGTCATGTCCCCCCCGCCGATGCCCTCCTCGCGCCGGACCAGGTAGTAGGCCTGGAAAATGATCCAGATCAGGCCCCCGCCCAGTATCAGACCGCCGACCGACCCGATGATGGAAAGCAGGCGGAGGTCATGCACTCCCATCTGAAACAGCTTGATTCCGGCCAGCCGCCCGATCAGGCCCGGGTCCGGGGCCAAGGCGGCCGCGGCCAGCCCCAGGACCATGCCCGGCAGGGTGATGACATCCGGGATGATCATTTCGTCCAGGTCGATAAAGGTGATGGCCAGCAGCCCCAAAACAAAGTACAGGCCGGCCAGGGTCCGGACCCAGACGGCCGGGGACATCCAGGCCTGGTAATAGGTCAGCAGGCCGGTGTGATGAAAAACGGCCAGGGTCAGCAGACCGGCCATGAGTTCCACCAGGGGGTAACGCCAGGATATCCGGGTCTTGCAGTGCCGGCAGGCCCCGCCCAAAACCGCGTAGCTGAGCAGGGGCAGATTGTCGTACCAGGCGATGGACGCCTGGCAGTTCGGGCAGATCGAACGGCGGGGCCGGCTGACGGAAAAACCGTCCTCGGCCCGAGGCAGGCGGTAGATGACCACGTTGATGAAGCTGCCCAGACAGAGCCCGAGTAGAACGACCAGTATATTCAGGACGACCAGTGACACATGCGCCTCCCGAATTATTTATAGCACATTTGCGGGCCTGCGTCCGGTTTTGTTAAACCCGGCCCCGACTGCCGGGTGCCGTGGTCTTGTGACTTTTCGCCGACACCCTTGACCACCCCCCCCGGCCGGGGGTAAATTGGCCCGAATCGATCGAGATCATGGCCCAGCGGCGCCGCCGAGCCGGCGGGACCGTTGCCGAATGCGACTCCCCCAAGGCGGCCAATCGGCCAAGGAGGTATATCATGGCCCATAAAGTAGGCGTGCTTCTGTCCGGCTGCGGCGTTTATGACGGCGCGGAAATTCACGAATCCGTCATCACCCTGCTGGCCCTGGACCGGGCCGGAGCCCAGGTGGTCTGCATGGCCCCCAACGTGCCCCAGGCCCACGTCCTCAACCACATGACCGGCGAGGAAATGGGCGAGACCCGAAACGTCCTCGTCGAATCGGCCCGCATCGCCCGGGGTGATATCAAGGACCTGGCCGACGTCCGGGCCGACGACATCGACGCCCTGATCATACCGGGCGGTTTCGGCGCGGCCAAGAACCTGAGCGATTTCGCCTTCCAGGGTCCCGCGGGCGCTCCCAATCCGGAGGTCAAACGGCTGATCGACGAAATGATGGAACAGGGCAAACCCATTGGCGCCCTCTGCATCGCGCCGGCCACCCTGACCATGTCCGCCGGCCACAAGTCCCCCCTGGTGACCATCGGCACGGACGAGGCCACGGCCGGCGCCATCGGAGCCATGGGCGGCCGGCACCAGAACTGCCCGGTGGAGGGCTTTGTCGTGGATGAAAAAAACAGGCTGGTCACCACCCCGGCCTACATGCTCGGACCGGGCATCAAGGACGTCGCGGCCGGGATCGAAAAGACCGTGGCCCAGGTCCTGTCCATGATTTAAACATGATTGCCCAACCCGGGCCGACCGCCCGGGCGCGGTGAACCGACCGGCTTTTTTTCCGGACCCCGGGCCGGGCCGACGGCAGGCGCCGCCGGTCCGGTCTCACTCCGGTCAAAGGAGTGGTTTGTCCGCTTCGTACGCGCCTGACTGAGGGCTTGCAAATAACTCACCGGTATTATACTTATTAACGCGGGGGCGCCACGGAGCACAAACACGCCGGCATCCCTTCGAGGGGGCGAAAAAAGGACGGGGCCGTCTGAAACGATTTTTTACGGCGGCAGCGCCCGTCTTCGAAAAAATCCCAACCGGCCGCAACCATGAATCTATAAGAAATTCAGGGCAATCGCCTGGTGGGGATACTCGACATCCTTTCGAACCATACGACGCGGCCCGCTTCAAACCCGGGCCCAAGAGTCACCGATCGGGGGTTAAGGAACGATGGCGGCTACAGTCCCGACCATCATCACCATAGCCAGCGGCAAGGGAGGCGTGGGCAAGACGAATGTCTCCCTGAACCTGGCCCTGGCCCTGGTTGACGAAAAGCGGAAGGTCATCCTGCTGGACGCCGACCTGGGTTTGGCCAACGTGGACGTTCTCCTGGGCCTGGCGACCCAGTATTCGCTGATCGACTTTGTCGAGGGGCGATGCACGTGGGAGGAGGTCATGGTCACCGGGCCCCGATCCCTGGGGATCATCCCCGGCGGAAACGCCCTGGACCGCCTGCCCCAGTTGTCGAAAAGCGAACGCAGGCGCCTGCTCGAAGCGGTGGGGCACCTGAAGCATTTCGACGCCGTGATCGTGGATACATCGGCCGGCATATCGGAACTGGTCCTGAATTTTCTCCAGGCGGCGGGCATCCCCATTCTGGTCATGACGCCGGAGCCCACCTCCCTGACGGACGCCTATTCCCTTCTGAAGGTCTTTCAGAAGCGCAAGCCCCAGGCCCCGGTCTACGTCCTGGCCAACCGGGTCAAGACCGTAGACCAAGCCAAAAAACTCTTCAAACGCTTCGGGGCGGCCGCGGCCAACTACCTCCAGACGACGGTCAAACCCTTCGGCTACATCGTGGAAGACCCGAACGTCACCACGGCGGTGATCCGGCAGGTCCCGTTTATCTATCTTTATCCCAACTCCCCGGCCAGCCGCTCCCTCCGGCGCATGGCCGCCCAGTTGTCGACCTTGATCGGAGCTCCGGGCAAGACCGGAAACCTGGAGGCCCTCTTCGATTTTTCCTCCCCGGCGGCCGCCGCGGCCCCGATCCGGCCGGAAACGCCTCCGGCCGCGCCGCCGCCCCCGGCCCGCGAGCCGGAGCCGGCGGCGGATGGCTTCGACCTGGAAAAGTCCGGGGACATTGTCCGTCTGTTGATCAAGGAGGGGCATCTGTCGACCTCCCAGGCGGCGTACGCCCACAAGGTCCAGACAAAGCTGGACACGCCCCAGCTCTTCCTGGACACGCTCAAGGACCTGGGCTTCGTCAACGAGGAACAGATCAGGTCGACCCTGCTCAACAACCGGACGGGCATCCGGCTGGGCTCGCTCCTGGTGGAACTGGGCCACATCGACGAAAAACAGCTCTCCGCTGCCCTGAACCGGCAGCGTGAGATTCAGGGCCAGAAACGCCTGGGTGAAGTGCTGGTCGAAAACAAGTATATTTCCGAGTACGATCTGACCCAGGTCCTGTCCATGCACCTCGGCTTTCCCTATGTCGAGCCCCGGTCCGAGATGCTCGACCCCAAGCTGATGGAAAAGAGCCAGCGGGACCAACTGCTCTTGCACCGCTTTCTCCCGGTCCAGCGGGAAAACGACTCGATCCGGGTGGCCATGAGCGATCCGCTCAACGCCACGGCCATGGCCGCCGTCAAGAAGATGTACGGTCCGAACATCATTCCCCTGATCACCATGGACCGCTTCATCCACGACACCCTGGAATCGTACGAGTATCTCAAGGACTCGGCCAAAAGGCAGGAGACCAGCCAGACCGAGATCGTCGAGATCGTCGACCAGATCATCCTGGAGGCCCTGAAAAAAGGGGCCAGCGACATTCACGTCGAGCCGATGAAGAACCGCCTGCGAATCCGCTTCCGCAAGGACGGCTCGCTGGTCAACCACGCCGACCTGTCCAAGGACCTGGAACCGGCCATCATCAACCGGCTCAAGGTCATGGCCACGGCCAACCTGGCCGAAAAACGCCGGCATCAGGACGGAAGAATCCTGATGGACACCAAACAGACCGGCGAGGAGGTCGATCTGCGGGTTTCGTTCTACGTGACCCTGTTCGGCGAAAAAGTGGTCATGCGCATCCTGACCAAAAAGGTCGAACTGTTCAAGATCGAAGACGTGGGCATGGGCTCGAAGATGCTCGACCGCTTCCGGGACGACGCCCTGGACTCGCCCACGGGCGTGGTCATCATCACCGGCCCCACCGGCGCGGGCAAGACGACGACCCTGTACGCGGCCATCAACCACTGCAATGACATCGACACCAACATCATCACGGCCGAGGACCCGGTCGAATACGTCATCGACGGCGTGGCCCAGTGCTCGATCAATCCGAAGATCGGCATCACTTTCGAAGAGACCCTCAAACATATGCTGCGCCAGGACCCGGACATCATCGTCCTGGGTGAAATCCGGGACCGCTTTTCCGCGGAAAGCGCTATCCAGGCGGCCCTGACCGGACACAAAGTCCTGACCACCTTTCACACCGAGGACACGATCGGGGGCCTCCTTCGCCTGATGAACATGAACATCGAAACCTTTCTCATCTCCTCGACCGTGGTCTGCGTCCTGGCCCAACGGCTGCTGAAAAAGGTCTGCCCCCATTGCCGGGAACCCTACCGGCCCACCCCCAAGGACATGAGCCGGCTGAAATACCAACTGTCCGAACTGAACCGGTACGAGTTCCAGATCGGGCGGGGCTGCAACCATTGCGACTATACCGGGTACCTGGGCCGGGTCGGCATTTTCGAGGTCCTGGTCCTCAACGAATACGTCAAGGACGCCATCCTCAACCGGAAGACGTCCTACGAGATCAGACGAATCAGCGTCGAGACCACCGGGCTGGTGACTCTGCTGGAAGACGGGCTGGCCAAGGCCGCCAAAGGCATCACCAGCCTTCAGGAGGTCATCAAGAGCCTGCCCATCCTCGAGCCGCCCCGGCCTTTGGACCAGATATTCCGCCTTGTCGGAGAGATTTGATGCCAGAAAAATCCGTGATTCAACTCATAGACGAATACCTGAACCGGGATGAAATCGAACTGCCCGTCTTCAACCACGTCGCCCAGAACCTCCAGACGATCATGGCCCGGGACGACTATTCCCTGGCCGAGATGTCCGAAGTCATCGAAAAGGACCAGGCCCTGACGTCCCACGTCCTCAAGGCGGCCAACTCCGCCTTTTATGCCGGACTCCAGCCGGCCAAGACCATCCGGGACGCTTCGGTCCGCCTGGGAGCCAAAAGCATCGTCAACCTGGTGACCATGGTCACCCAGAAGCGCCTCTACCAGTCCAAGGTCAAGCCGTTCGTGCCCCTCATCGGCGGGCTCTGGACCCACGCCCTGGGCGTGTCCACCGCCTCCCGCTGGCTCTGCCAGCACATGGGCTTCCAGAATGTTTCAGAGGAAAGCTTTCTGGCCGGCCTGCTCCACGACATCGGCAAGCTCCTCATTCTCCGAGCGGTCGAAGACCTCCTCAAAACCGAACCCGGCCTCAAGGGGGTCTCGATGAACCTGGTCAATGAGATCATCGACGCCCTGCACGCCGAGCACGGCGAACGGCTGATGCGCCGTTTGAACATTCCCGAGGTCTACTGCACGGTCGCCGGAAAGCACCATGATCCGGACATCAAGGGGGACAACATCGTCTTGAACATGGTCCGTCTGGCCAACCTGACCTGCCACAAGCTGGGCATCGGGCCCAAGAAAAACGAAGAAATCATGCTTTCCACGACGCCCGAAGCCATCAATCTCATGGCCAAGGACATCCTGCTGGCCGAACTCCAGGTGGACCTGGAAGACCAGATCGCCGCCATGCAGGTCTGACGGTCCGCGCCGCCTCGATGGGGGGGATTGGGCCGTGGGTTGGGCGGATTCGACGGGGCGGCGGGTAACCGGTCAGCAGCGATCCCGCTCGCTGGCCTTGAATCCGGACATGGGCACCACGGCGTCCTTGGCCGCCTTTTCCCGGATTTCGAGCATCTGGTCCAGGTTGTCCATGAACACGTCCACCACCTCGGGATCGAAGTGGGTCCCTCGTCCCTCGGTGATGATTTCCAGCGCCTTTTCCAGGGGATAGGGTTCTTTGTACGGCCGCTTCGAGATCACGGCGTCAAAGACGTCAGGCAGGCCCACGATCCGTCCGTACAAGGGGATGTCCGCCCCGGCCAGGCCTCGGGGATAGCCCTGCCCGTTCCATTTTTCATGATGGCTCAGGGCGATGACTTGAGCGGCCTGGAGAACATCGGCCTTGGAATCGGCCAGGATGGCGGCCCCGATGGTGGTATGGGTCTTCATGATTTCGAACTCTTCCGGAGTCAGCTTGGCGGGTTTCATCAGAATGCTGTCCGGGATGCCGATCTTGCCCACGTCGTGCATGGGCGCGGCATAGAAAATGATCTCGATCTCCTCGGAGGACAGCCCCAGTTTTTCCGCGATCAAGGTGCTGTACAGGCTCAGGCGCACGATGTGATCGCCGGTGTCCTCGTCTTTGTATTCCGCGGCCAGCACCAGGCGGTTTATGGTGTCGAAATAGGAGGCCTTGACCTCATCGAGCAAAACCTTGGCCCGCATCTCCCGGGATTCGACCCGGACCATCATCATGCCCATGGCCTCGGCAATGCGCCGGATCATCTCAGGATGTTCGGGCCGGGTGAACTCCATGATATCGTTGGAGTACTTCCCCATGGCCACGTCTTCGATGATCGAGATAAGGTCGCTTAGAGCGTCATCCATATCTGGACTCCAACAGACCCGGCCCTCCGGCCCGGTCGTAACGTGCGGCCGACGATCAGGGCGAGACCCCTGACCGGATAGCCATGTCTGCCGCCATCTTAATGGCCGCTTTCAGACTGGAGTGATCGGCGACGTTGCATCCGGCCAGGTCGTAGGCCGTACCATGGTCCACCGAGGTGCGAATGAAGGGCAGCCCCAGGGTGACGTTGACCCCGTCCTTGAAATGAAGCAGCTTGAAGGGGATCAGACCCTGATCGTGATACATGGCCACCACCCCGTCGAACTCTCCCTGCATGGCCCGATAAAAGAGGGTGTCAGCCGGAAAAGGGCCGGACAGCCGAATACCCCGGCGCTGGGCCTCGGCCACGGCCGGTCCGATGACTTCGGCTTCTTCCCGGCCAAAGAGCCCTTTTTCCCCGGCGTGGGGATTGAGGGCCGCGGCGGCCAGCCGGGGTTCGGGCAGGCCGAAATACTTCTGGAAGGCCTGGTGGGTGATCCGGGCCGTGGTAACGATCCGGTCCGGAGTCAGGATGTCCGGTACGGCCCGCAGGGGCTCGTGAATCGTCACCAGGACCACCCGCAGTCGTTCCCCGGCCAGCATCATGACCACCTCGGCGCCCTTGGCCAGATGGGCCAGCATCTCCGTGTGGCCGGGAAAGGCATACCCGGCCCTGTTCAGGGCCTCCTTGCTGATCGGCGCCGTAACCAGGCCGTGTATCCGGCCGGCCAGGGCCATGCGGGCCCCGGTCTCGATGTAACGGGCCGCGGCCTTGCCCCCGGCGGGGGTAGGCCTGCCCGGCCGGATGTCGTCCGGTCCCAGATCCGAGACCGGCATGATCTGGACGAAACCGGGCCCGGCCTCGGGTTCCTCGCCGGAAGACAGCAGCCTGACCCCCAGGTCCAGGCCGGCCCGTTTGATGGCCCGCGTTACCGCGTTCAGATCACCGATGATGACCGGGCGGCAATACTGGTGAACTTCGGGCTCGGCCAGGGCCTTGACCACCACTTCGGGTCCTACCCCGGCCGGGTCCCCCAAACTGACCCCCAAAATGGGGGAAAAGATTTCGCCCATACCCGTTCAGGTCCTCTTTTCAAGCAGACGGTCGAGGGCGGCAACGTCCGGACCAACGACCACCGCATCGCCCACCACGGCCACCGGCACCTCCCGGGCGCCGGAAAGACGGACCATCTCCCGGAGCGCGCCGAAACTCCCGGCCACGTTCACCTCCTGGCAAGTCCAGCCTCGTGCCTCGATCGACGCCTTCAGAGCCCGGCATTTTCCACAACCCGGCACCGTAAACAGCCTGATGATCGTACCCGTCCCGCTCATGGTCCCTATTCTAATGGAATTGCCCCCTGACTTACAAGACGGTTTTCAATCCGACCCGATCGACTGGCCCGAAGAGTTGATGAAGTGGCCGGGCAAGGCTCATTACGCCCTGATTTTGTGACTGTTTTCTACCGCGGCGCCGAACATGCGGGGCGAGCGTACCCCACGCGGCTTGCCGCGGGGTTGGCCCGCCAACCGAACAAATGGGTTTTTCCCATGCAAGTCGAAGATTCCCCGCGGCCTGCCACGGGGAGCTTCCGTTTCACCGCCACGGCGGATAACTCATGAATCCCGGGGCTTAGATCACCCGGAACCGCCATCGCCCTGTTTCGGCAAATCAGCCCTTCCAGGCCGTTGGCGGAGGCGGACTTGATTGCCGAAGGAGCTTGGGATGGCGGGCGGGAAATTGAAGCCCGGCCGAACGGCGGGGCTTACCGGATACCAACTGGCTGAAAATCGAAATAATCCGTTCCTGCAACGAAAACCTCGATCATGGCCAAACAGATGGACGGCAGGAAAGCGCTACTTCCTTTTCAAACTGACGCCGGCCAGGGATTTGCCCACCGAAAACAGATCGCCGATGACAAAGCCCATTTCGTCGATCACTTCCTTGGGAATAATCAGGCTGCCCCGATTGTTTATCTTGAGAGCCTTGCTTTTCCGGACCGGTTCGGCGGCGGTTTTCTTGCCGGTGACAATCCCCATAATTTTGCCCTGTTCCACCAAGGCATCCACGTACGTGGCTTTGAGTTGCCCCGAGGTTTTAATTCCAAAACGCTCCATGATTTCCTTGGTCGAACCGGCTGTTTTCACCGCTTCGATCAATGCGGCCGAATCAACGACTTTTTTTCTGGGCATCTGTCTCTCCTTTTCATTTACATTGCGATCCCGTCCGGATGCAATTTACTGTCCGGGGATATCGTTATCCACTCCAATCGAGGGAATTGAACTAACCGCCGCGCGCAAATAAACAACAATCGCAAGAAGTTGTCAATATAAAAAATCCATGCTTGTCCCGAGGATTTTCTTGCAATGGTTCACTCGATTTTAAGACACTCCACGGATTCATAAACGATTCGAATCATTATATCGGACGATTCCATTTTCTGCAACCGATGCTGGCATAACCCGGATATTCCAGTCGGGTTGGCAGCGAGGCGTCGAAATACATAGCGAAAGGCGAAGTTGGATCGATTTTTGGCCGCAGGCGTATCGCTGGATACGTCGAGGCCGGAAATCGGGAAACAAGCGTTGCAGCAGGCAGTTCGGCGCCGCAGTAGAAGTCAACTGCAATATCCGGGTTTAAGTTCAAAGCCCATATGACCGATCAGTAGAGTAGAGGAGGAAAAGGGGCAAGAATCATGTTTTACACAGCTGACATGCTGGGGGGCATCGATAATGACCGGTCTAAAGTACTGAGGACCGCTCCGAATTTCAGGACCAAACCCGACCGGGCCAGAATCGCTCCTATTTCTCAGGACAACGGGGCTCGAAGGGAAAAAGAGGAGCAGCCGCATCATCGGGACCGGGGCGAAGAACTGGATACCTATGTCTAACCGCCGTCTATCACCCGGCGCGCCGTGTAATACCGCGTACGATAATACGAGTTGTCCATTCGCTGGATCTCCACCCGCCGGCCCCGGCGAGGAGCGTGAACGAACCGGCCGTCCCCAATAAAAATTCCCACATGCCAGTTCGTTTTTCCGGAAAGCCTGAAAAAAACCAGATCACCCGGGGCCAGGTCCTTCCTGGACACCCAATGACCGCTCTGCGACTGCTCCCTGGCCCGACGAGGCAGACTGTATCCATACCGGCCGAAAATGTAAAAAGCCAGACCGCTGCAGTCAAAGCCCCGTCCCGGGTCTTCTCCCCCGTAACGATAGGGCGTTCCGACATACGAGGTCGCTGTCTGAGCTATCTTCCGGCCCAGCACGGACGGCTCGGCCACCGAGGCCGGGGCCGGGGCCGGGGCCTCCGAAGGGGCGACCGCAACCTTGCGTCCCAAACCGCATCCGGCGCCTAATACTAGGCAACATATTAAAATCAAATGAATATATCGGCCGCTACCCACTCCGAGGAGCCGGACTCGGCTGGGTTCGGCCGGCTTGTCCCAAGCTTCCTGGCCCATCACCTCATCCTTGATATGTAATTCCACATCATTTGGCTTATTTTATTATCATTTTTATACTTTTTTGTCAAGCCAAACCGAGCGGCCGGGGACGAGCCGCTTCCCCGCGGACCTGCCGTCGTGTAAATCAGGGACCGCCGCCTGTTTTCCGGTTTTCCAAGAGAAAACCGGAAAACAGGCGGCGGTCCCTGATTTACACGACCCTAGTTTTTGCCCCTGGCTCCCAAGGCGTTCCGGGGATTATTTGCGAGCAAATTCGATTTCTCGAATACAGCCGGTGGATTTACTGTAATAAACCGTAGCGTTGTAAAAACGGACCGGACCGTAGAGTTGTTCTTCCTTGATCAGGTTGTATACGCCGACAGCCAAGGAAAAAACCAGCCCGATGAGACTCCGCTTCTTGATCTCGGACTCGGGCTCGGGGTCGGCCAGGAAAACGACTTTCCCGTGATACTTCTCCACGGCCGAGAGCCATTTGTCCAGTCTTTCCGGCAGCTCGTTGACTTTGGCCGGGGCCATGAAATCGACGGCCACCCGGGGCATTTCCCGACCGAGCTTGGCCGACAGTTCCTCGTCAAAAGTCTGCCGGTCCACAAAGGTGATTCCGGGTTCGTCGTCCCTGGTCGCGTCGGTATCGTCTTTCATATGGCCCTGGCCCGCGCATCCGGCCGCAAGCAGGCCCAGCAGGACGGCAATGACCAGCACGGCCAGGGCGCCCGACCAATTCGGCCGTCTCCGGGTCCGCGCGGCCCGCCTGCCCGTTCGAACGGTTGTCATAGTCCCTCCTTTGCTTCGTTTCGTTGGGTTTTTGCAGTCCGAAAATAGCAATCCGATCCGGATTTGTCAATCAACCCGACCTGACCCGGCGTCACCGGACGCATCAGCCAATGCTTCGTTCCGGCTCTTTCGGTCATCCTCAATATTCCTTTTCCATGGGGACATTTTCATGTCCCGGACACACGACCGAAAGACGGGGCTTGATATCGAGGCGGCTCCGAGTTAATCTGACTTGTTTTCAAGCTCCCGATTTTCAGAAAACGCCGGCCGGCCGTCGCCTTTCGGTAACGCCCCGGAGTACGGAGTTGAACATGTCAGGTCTTGACGCACAAGCGGTCAACCGCCAAATCATTTTGGAGCGAAAACCCAAGGACAAGCTGTCCCCGGATCATTTCCGCATCCTGGAATCCCCGATACCCGAACCTGGACCGGGCGAGGTCCTGACCCGAACCTTGTATCTGTCCATCGATCCGGCCGCCCGGAGCTGGATGCAGGGACGCACCTATACCGATCCGGTCCGGCCGGGCATGGTCATGCCCGGCTATAGCCTGGCCCGAGTGGTTGTTTCCCGCGACCCGGGCCTTTCTCCCGGCGATCTGGTCGAGGGCGCCGGCGGCTGGCGCGACTACGCCGTGGCCCCGGCCGGGGAATGGTACAAGCGGCCCTGGCGCGAACCGCTGACTCATTACCTGAGCGTGCTGGGCGTAACCGGAAAAACCGCGTACTTTGGCCTGTTGGACATCGGCCGCCCTCGTTCCGGGGAGACGGTGGTCATTTCGGCGGCCGCCGGCGCGGTAGGATCGGTGGCCGGCCAGATCGCTCGAATCAAAGGAGCCCGGGTGGTGGGCCTGGCCGGTTCGGACGAGAAATGCGCCCTGCTGACCGAGACCTTTGGCTTTGACGCCGCGGTCAACTACAAGACGAACAACCTGCTCAAGGCCCTGGCCCGCCAGTGCCCCGACGGAATCGACGTCTATTTCGACAATGTCGGCGGCGGTGTCTTCGAGGCCGCCTTGTTCCTGATGAACACCCGGGGCCGCATCGTCTGCTGCGGCGCGGTTTCCTCTTACGACGGCGCGCCGCCCGAGTCCGGTCCGCGCGGCATTCCGGGGCTGATCGTGGTCAAACGCCTCCGCCTCGAAGGCTTCATCGTCTTCGACCATTACGATCGGCGGGATCAGGCCGATTCGGACCTGTCCGCCTGGGTGGACCAGGGAATGATTCAGGTCCGCGAAGACGTCATCGACGGCCTGGAAAACGCCCCGCGCGCCCTGGTCGGTCTGCTGGCCGGCGAAAACGTGGGCAAACGCATGATCCGGGTGTCCTGAAAGGCCGGGCACCCCGTGGCAAATCCGACACACCCCATTCCCGCCCCGGGCCCGGTTCCGGCCGGCCCGCCGCCGAAACGCGGACCCGTGCTGATCGGCATCGGCATGGGCATGATCATCGGGACTATCAACTACAGCATCGTCAACGTGTCCCTTCCGACCCTGGCCGCCCGCCTCGAAACCGACTTCGCCATGATCCAGTGGGTCCTGCTGGCCTTTGTCCTGACGTCGACCACGCTGCTCCTGACCGTGGCCCGGGCCGGCGACATGATCGGCAAGAAAAAGGTCTACCTGAGCGGCCTGGCCCTTTTCACCGTGGCTTCCCTGCTTTGCGGCTTCTCCCCGAACGTGGGCTGGCTGATCGGTTTCCGGATCATGCAGGGACTGGGCGGGGTCATGACCCAGGCCCTGGGTCTGGCCATCGTCACCGAAGTCTTTCCTCCGGAGGAACGCGGAATGGCCATCGGCTGGATGGGCGGGGCCATTTCCATCGGACTGGTCGCCGGCCCGGGCGTAGGCGGACTGTTGCTCGGCCTGGCCGGCTGGCGCTGGATTTTCTGGGTCAACGTCCCGCTCGGCCTGTTGGCCTTCTGGGTCGTGCTGCGGCACGTGCCGGCCACCCCGCCCGCCCGGACCGGACAGCGTTTCGACCTGGCCGGCGCCCTGATTCTGGCTGCCACGCTGTTCTGTTTCGCCCTGGCCATGACCCTGGGGCAGAAAAAAGGTTTCGGGGATTCGCTGATCTGGGGGCTGCTGCTGGCGGCCGTGATCGGACTGTGCGGCTTTCTGGTCGTCGAGACCTTGGTCGATCAGCCCATGATGAACCTGGGCATGTTCCGCAACGCCCTGTTCAGCCTCAACCTGGCCATGGGCTTCCTGGTCTTCGTCACCCTGGGCGGGTTTTTCATCATGCCCTTCTACCTGGAACTGGTCAAAGGCTACAGCCCCTCCAAAACGGGCCTGCTGATGATGGTCGTTCCCGCCATCCTGGGACTGCTTTCGATCCAGGTCGGCAAGCTGACCGACCGGGTCGGGCCCCGTTGGATCAGCCTGATCGGGCTGCTCATCCTGGCCCCGGGGCTGTTGGCCGTCAGTACGCTCGATGCCGATACCGACGTATGGGGCTACATCTGGCGAATGGCCATCCTGGGCGTCGGCTTCGGAATCTTCCAGACCCCGAACAACAGCGCGATCATGGGGGCGGCCCCCCGGGAGCATCTGGGGGTGGCCTCCGGCCTGCTGGCCCTGTCACGAAACCTGGGCCAGAGCACCGGCCTGCCCCTCTTCGGGGCCGTTTTCGGCGCCCTGGCCTTTTCCGCCAGCCAACCGGGCGAAACAGCGGTCGGCCTGACCGTCTCCCGGGAGGCCCTGGTCAAGGGGATCGGAGGCGCCTACCGCATGGCCGGGCTGCTGATTCTCGTCCCCATCGTTCTGGCCGTCTGGTCGTGGTGGCTGGACAGCCGCATGCGGGGCAAGACCGGGATTTAAACCGGCTTGAAATAGGCGATGTCCAGAATGTGTCCCTTCCTTTCCTCGGCAAAGACCGGCCGGACCCGCATCCCGATTTCAATCCGGTCGAAATCCACCTCCCCCAGAAAGTGGGCCATGCCCGTATCCGCGCCGTCCAGTGTGATGACGGCGTAAATCAGCGGGGCCCGGCGCGGGTGGACCGGCTCCTCGTAGTCGACCCGGGTGAAGGTCTCGACCGTGCCTTCCGGCCCGATCTCGACCAGGTCGTCCGCGGTCAATTGAGAAAAGCAGCGGCCGCAGGTGCTTCGGGGCGGCCAAAAGACCTTGGCGCACGACTCGCATCGAACGCCATGAATCTTCTTTTCATCCCGAAGTCGGATATAGAAATGACTGCCCATCCAGCCGGCGTAGTACCGGCTGTGGGCGGTGATGTGCTGATCGACTTCAAAAACGCCGTAATCCATTTCTTCCGTCATGCTTCCGCCCCCTGTCGGCCGGTCAGTCTTGGACCGGACCCGCGGCCGGTTCGAAGTAGAGAATGTCGGACAGGTCGCCGGTCCGCTCTTCCCGGGGACGCAGGACGACCCTCATGCGCATGCCCACCTTGATCTTCTCGACGTCGGGCTCCACGTTGACCAGGTGACTCAGGGAGGAATCGGCGCCATCGAGCACGACCGCGCCGTAGACAAAGGGCGGCTCGTGGGGTTTGCCCGTGGTCGGGTCGGTCAAGGGGAGATACATGACGGTGAATCCGACCAGGGTGCCTTCCAGGCCCAGTTCGACCCATTCCTCGTTCCTGACGTGGCAGGGGGCGCAGACGATCCGGGGGGGCATCTGGACCCGGCCGCAGGACGGGCACTTGATGCCGAAAAACCGGCCGTTGTCCCGGAGTTCCTTGAGGAACCGGGTCAGATATTTCCCGGCGGCGAACCGGTAAGGCACGTCCACGGTCATGGGGACGCTGATGAATTCCCGGGGCATGTTGGTTTGGCTCATGGTATCCTCCCCTTCAGTCGTCCAGGCCGGCGGACAGCGCGATCAGGACGGTCCAGTTCGTGCCGCCATAGGCCGTGGTCAAGGCGCGCCGGACTTCCCTGGGCACCTGATGATCGCCGGCCTCGCCTCGAATCTGAAGGGCCGCCTCCCAGACCCGCAGCATGGCCGACGCGCCGATGCAGTTGGTGGACAGGACTCCGCCCGAGGGGTTGACCGGAATGGGACCGTCGATCTCGGTCTTGCCCGCCTCGATCATGCGGAAGCCCTCCCCCGGCCCGCACAGGCCCAGGTCTTCGTACCAGACCAGTTCGGCCCAGGTCGCCGGCTCGTATATCTCGAACACGTCGAAAAACTCGGCCGGTTTGCCGATCCCCATCTTTTTGTAGAGCCGGGCCGCGCTGACCCGGGAAAAGATGGGCCGCTTCGTGGTCACGTCGCTCCAGTCCAGTTCGAACTGCTCGTTGTGGGCCGTGTCCATGGCCCGAATCCAGACCGGTTTGTCGCACCGGTCCCGGGCGGTCTTTTCGTCGGCCAGGATCATGGCGCAGGCGCCGTTCGAGGCCGGGCACATGTCCAGCAGACGGATGGGGTAGGCCAGCATCCTCGAATTGAGGGCGTCGGCGATGGTGATGTCCAGTTTCAGGTGGGCGTATTCGTTCTTTCGAGCGTTCTGCCGGGCCTTGACCGCGACCATGGCCGAATGCTCCTCCCTGGCGCCCCAGGTGGCCATGTAGGACGAACCCATCATGGCGAAATAGCCCACGGCCGCGCCGGCCATGGACCGCCCGTAGAGGGGATGGGCCACGCCGCTCAAAATGGCCCCGGTGTCGCCCTCCTCCTGCTTTTCGAAACCGATGCACAGCACCTTGTCGAACAGCCCGCTGGCCACGTGATGGGCCCCGGCGCAGGTGATGGTCGCCCCGACCGTGCCGCCCGTAGTGATCTTCAGGCCGGACTTGCCGTAGGCGCCCATGCCGTCGACCAGCCAGCAGTCCGTGAAATGCGTGCCTTCGAAAAACTCCATGTTGCCGACCAGAACCGCGTCGATCTCGTCCATGGTCATCCGGGCGTCCAGCAGGGCGGCCCGCACGGCTTCATTGACCATTTCCACCTGATTGACGTCCTGCCGACGGGCGGCGTGGCGAGTCTGACCTCCGCCGATGACGGCCACGTTTCTCTTCATGATCGGCCCTCCTAATCCCGGGTTAGCACGATGACGCAATGATGCTGGCCGCAGAAACCGGTATGCCCCTGGGCCACCGCCGTCTTCACGCCCTCGATCTGATGGCCTTCGGCCCGGCCCATGATCTGCAAGGCGGCTTCGGCCACCCGATTCAGGCCGGACACGTTGGCCGGCACGCCGCCCAGGAGGCCGCCCGAAGGATTGACCGGCAGCCGGCCGTCCATGGCCGTGGCCCCGGACTCCAGCAGCGCTCCGGCCCGCCCGCGCTCGCACACCCCCAGGCCTTCCAGCCACAGCAGCTCCTGGTAGGAAAACTCGTCGCCCAGTTCGATCACGTCGATCTCCCCGGCCGGGTCGGTCAGTCCGGCCATGCGGTAGGCCCGGGCCGCGGCCTTTTCCAGGGCCAGACATTCGGCCAGGTCCCGGTCCCCCAGATAGTGTGCGTCGTAGCAGGTGCCCAGCCCCTTGACCCAGACCGGGCGATCGGTGAGCCGGCGGGCCTTTTCCTCGGAAACCATGATCATGGCCACCGCGCCGTCCGTGTCGGGCGCCATCTCCAGCCGCCGTATCGGCGGGGCGACATGGGGCGAAGCCAGCACGTCGGCCACGGTGTACCGCCCCCCGTTGTGAGCCGCCGGATTGTGCATGGCGTTGCCCAGGTTCTTGACCGCCACGGCCGCGGTATGCTCGGGCGTCACGCAGTACATGTGCATGTATCGCCTGGCCTGAAGCGCGGCCGCCGACGTGAAATCAAAACCCAGCGGCCGGGTGTAGATCGGATCGAAGGCCGTGTTGTTGACTATGTTGCGGTTGGTCTGGCTCATCTTGGTGTGAGCCAGAAGCAGGGTGCAGTCAAACTCCCCGGACAGAATCCCGATGGCCGCGTAATAGACCGCCGTCGAACCATCCATGGCCATCTTTTCCTCGTTGCGCAGATGGCCGCCGATCACGTCCGTGATGCCGATATTGGAAATCGTCTGGCCGTCCCAGATATCGTGAGAACAGCTCACGGCGTTGTCAACGTCCTCTTCGATGGTCAGCCCGGTCTCCGTCAGCACTTGCTCGATCACTTCATAGGCCAGTTCGGCATAGTTCAGATCGGCCCGCTTGGGACTGAACCTGGTCTGGGCCACACTTACGATGGCTACCCGATCGGACATGGTCTCACCCCTACCTTCTCGAAAACAGTGGCAGTTCCCCGGCCCCGCCCATAAACGCGCGGCCGCTCCTCGATATCTCCGCAAAAAGCCCCTCTCGCAAGGAGGCTCCAAGGTCGAACGCCCCCGGACAGACCGCCGGGGGACGGTCTAAAATTCCCGGTCTTTTCGAGGTTCTCCCCGCAAGCCCCCGATCCGCCTTCCTTCAATCGGGACGGGTCTGGAGCAGGCCGTTGGCAAGCACGGAAAACACCTGTTCCACCGCCGCATCGATCGGAGCGGCCTCGGCCTCGAAACCGGGATTGTAAATATGATGACGAATCAGGCTGTCCAGGGAAGCATGAATCATGTAAGCCGCCACCAGGGGCGACAGCTCGGGCCGGACCAGGCCCCGTTCCTGTCCCTCCCGGACAAAACCGGCCAGGTCATCGAAAAAGCGATGGTACAACCCCTGGTTTTCCTGGTTGTAAAACCCATCGACCCGAGGCACGTCCATGATCAGCACCTTCATGAGGTCCGGGTTCACACGAAAGCTTTTCAGAATGTACAAAAGAGCGGACCGGATCTGGTCCAGGGGATCGTCCATGTCCCGGCGCAGCCGGTCCATGCGAGCGATCAGGTTCCACCAGGCCTCCTGGTAGATGGTGATCAGTATCTCTTCCTTGCTGCGGAAATAGTAGTAAAACAGCCCCTGGGCCACGCCGGCGGTTCTGACCACATCCGAGATTCGGCTGTTGTAATAGCCCTGTTCGGCAAAGACCCGGACGGACGCCTGGACGATGGCGTCGCGTTTGAGGCGGTTGGGGGGGGCGTCTTTTTTTCTTGGGACCGGTTTTTTTCCCGCCATGACCGCACCTGATTGACTGACGAATCAGTCAAAAATATACCAGCCGCCAAACCGGATGTCAAGTCAATTGATCCCGGATATGCAGCCCTTCGATGAATCGGGGCAGATCATATTTCAGCCGCCCGCGCGGTCTTGGGCCGAAGGACGACTCCGGCGCCGAGTCCATCTGCATATATGGAAAAGGCGGCAGCCGGAGTCCTGAGGATAAAGGCCGCGACAGGGCGGTGTTACGATGCCACCAACCAATGAAGAGTCACCCGGATATCGCACGGGTCCGCATGCCGGTTCCGGAGGCCGCGACCGGGCGGCCCCACCCTGTCTGACTCGGAAAGTTCAC
>Ga0180009_10001852_pt1 | contig 25231 bp, 27 predicted proteins | sample OS_PC_MetaG_FD_123537 | JGI IMG/M metagenome (GOLD analysis project Ga0180009, IMG submission 123537) | Groundwater microbial communities from the Aspo Hard Rock Laboratory (HRL) deep subsurface site, Sweden - OS_PC_MetaG | ecosystem: Environmental > Aquatic > Deep subsurface > Groundwater...
CGAGCCCATATTCTCTGGCAAGATTCCAAAGCCCAGAGGCGATAAGCGGCATTCCAAGAAAACCAACCGGAACTATGTATGAATTCTGCGTTACCCAACTTCGCGGATGAGCCCATGGATATTCTTGCAATAAATCAGAAGATACGCGAAATGTTCCGTTTTCAGATAATGCGCGACCAGCTACAGCAACTGCTGTCTCATCCGGGCTGAGAAAAATTGAACTGCCAATTGATGGAAGAATGAAAAATGAGGTGCTTAAAAGCAAAATTAGTATAAAAACCGAAAACGGAAACTTCTGCCTTTTTAACATGTGAATATCCTATCATTTGTAGACCAAACCTACCACTTGTAAAATTCCACGATCCACTCAGATGTGATACCCTCTATATTATGAAAAAACGAATTATCACACTTTTTATATTGATTTCAATGGCATTTTCGCTCGCTCCTCCAGCGAACGCAATAACTGTTAATTTGGCAGATTATCCGACATTTGATCCAAACTACATTCTTTCAGACAACGACATCTTTGATTCCACTGCTTTTCCGTACGACCGTATGGTTAGTTTTTTGCGCTCAAAAGGCACGCTCGCAAATCTGAAAGTCGTGGACACGGACGGCAAAATCAAAGTTGCATCCGAAATTATTTGGCGCGTTTCTCAGTCTTACAAAATGAATCCAAAATATCTACTCGCACTTCTGCAAAAAGAACAATCGCTTGTTGAAGATCCTGAACCAACACAAAATCAACTGGACTGGGCAACCGGATATGGAATCTGCGATAGTTGTTCAAAAGATGATCCTGATTTACAAGAACTCAGAGGTTTTGGCGCGCAGTTGGAATGGGCAGCTAAACAGCATCGCGAAAAATATTTAATGCAGCTCTTAACAAACGGTTTAACAATCGGCGGACAAGGAATGGGCAAAACCGCGATAATTGATGGAGTTAGAGTAACGCCAGTGAACCATGCAACAGCAATGCTTTACAGCTACACTCCGCACATCCACGGAAATATTAATCTTTGGAAAATCTGGAAGCGATGGTTCAGTGTGTCATTTCCCGACGGAACAGTTGTACACAGCGACACGACCGATCAAACCTATTTGATACGCTTTGGTGAAAAACGCCCGTTTGCTTCTGCGGCCGTGGTGTCGTCTCTGGTTTTTGATGAGAAAAAAATTATTACTGTGTCAGACGCGGAACTTCAAAACTATGCTGACGGTCCGTCGATGAAATTTCCAAAATATTCACTGCTTAAAGATCCGAATGGTAAAATCTATTTGCTAACAGAAGATTCCAAACGCCACATCGCCACCATGGAAGCTTTCCGCAAATTCGGTTTTAATATGGATGAAGTGGAAGATGTTGAACTCGAAGATCTGGCCGCTTATCCTGACGGCGACAAAATCACAATTTACACCTCATTCCCGCAAGGCGTGTTAATGAAGACCGCAGATTCACCGGGTGTATGGTATGTGGAAGATGGTTGGAGGCAGCCGCTCATTCATCCAGTGTTCATCAGCTTGTATTTTCACAACCGCAGAATTAAAATCGTGAGCGCGACCGAGCTTGAAAGTTATCCTATCGGTCAGTTGTATCATCTGCATAATGGTGAGCTCGTGAAGGCGGAAGATGATTCAACGGTGTACGTTGTGGAACACAGCCTGCTACGCGCCATTCCATCCGAACAGATATTTGAAGAAATCGGGTGGCAATGGAAAAATATAGTTGAGGTGCCGGTTAAGATTCTTGCGATTCACAAAATCGGCGAGCCATTCATCCCGCAAACAAATCAAGAACCGGAACCGGATGCTATTTTAACTCTCAATTAGAGCTCGTAACACGTAGCACATAACATATTCGTCAACTATTCGTAATATTCGTATCAAATTCGTAATTCGTAATACATATGATTGTCTTCGCAACCATCGTCCCCCATTCACCTCTCCTCATCCCATCTGTTGGCAAAGAGCATCGCGAAAAACTCGCTGCAACTTTGACCGCGTGCCAGGAAATTGAGCAGGCTCTGTATCTGGTTAAGCCTGATACTATTTGCATTATCGCGCCGCATGGGACTCATTATCCTGATGCGTTTAGCGCGAATCTAGCCGCAAAGTATATAGGCAACTTAAAAAAGTTCGGAGATTTTTCCACAACAGTAGAAGTGAAAAGCGACTATCTTGTAACTGATCACTTGCAACGCAAGTTGCGGCATGAGGGAATGCCCTTCACGCTTACATCGAATGAGGAGCTGGATTACGGATACACTGTGCCACTTTTGCTTTTAACTTCTAAGCTCGCGAACTGGAAGTTGATTCCGATTTCACCATCAGCTCTGGATGGAAAAGAGCACTACGAGTTCGGCCGCCAGCTTAAAGAAGTCCTTCACGCTGAACCGGGACGAATTGCCATTGTTGCGAGCGCGGATTTATCTCACAAGCTAAGCCAGGATTCGCCGGCAGGATTTGATGCTGATGGCTCTAAATTTGACCAAACAGTTCAACAGGCTGTTGCGGAACGAGATGTAAACAAACTTCTAGCTGTTGATCCTGAAATTCTGGAAAAAGTGGCTCAATGCGGCTATCGTCCAATAATCACACTATTGGGAGCGCTGGATGGTATGAATGTGAATTCAAAAGTCTTGTCATATGAATCACCTTTTGGTGTAGGATATATGACCACGCGTTTCGACATCGCATAAGCTTGGAACGCGTAACTTGAAACTCATAACTCGATTCAATCCAAGTTACGAGAAACGAATCATGGACCTGAAATATATCTCGGTTGTTCCTGTTATTCGCACGCCTTATGGCGTGAATGTATTTGATTACAAAATCGAGGAGCACAGCGATTTAAGAATTGGTGATCTTATTCGCGTTCCTTTTCGTAACAGAAAAATTACAGCGCTTATAGTTGAACGAAAAACCGAGAGCGCTTATGCGGACAGAATTATTGATCTTCAGGACCCTGAGCCGCTCCTCCACCTTTCAGATTTAGTAATCCCGTTATTGAAAAATGCGGCCGCTCGTTCATTTTGCTCACAACCAACAACTTTACAGTCCTGGCTGCGAAAGATCCCGGCAAAAATCAAGTCAAAAGAACAAGAAGATGGGGGTACAAAGACCCAATTGAATCTGCTACCAGCTACAAGCTACAAGCCACAAGCTGTTTACGTGCTCGACCGTCAATCCACGCTTATCGAACAAGTCCGAAACATGAGTGGTCGTGTTCTCATTTTAACTGCGTGGCAAAATCGTGCGGATCAACTTTCAAAAAAACTGCAATCCTCGGTTTTACATTCCGATATGGCGGATGGCGCTGCCTGGAAAAGTTGGACTGAATTTGTGCAAAGCAAACAAGGAATTCTCGTTGCTACAAGAATCGGAGCCTGGCTAGCGCACGCAGCAGACTCGATTATAGTCGACGAGCCGGAAAACGATGATTTTAAACAAGATGAATCAGAGCCACGCATTGACGCGCGCTGGCTCGTTCGAACAGCAGCTGAACAGCGTCCTGACTTAAAAGTAGTTTCAATCGGAACAACCCCACCACTATCCGAATTCCAAAATACAGAATTCCGACTTCCTACAATCGAATACCAGTTACCAATCTTCTATGATCATTGGCAATATGGAGCGCGATCCCCAGTGGAAAATATTTCATCACATTGCGAGATGCAAATTCAACAAGCGCTGGAGGAAAACCGACCGATTGTTATTATTCACCCGATCCGCGGCCACAGATCTCGCTCGGTTTGTCGTGATTGCGGCTGGACTGCGTTGTGCGAATTTTGTTCATTTCCGATTTCTTGTTTTGAAACGCAGGGAATTTGCGGTCGCTGCAGCAGAAAATCTTCCATTCAGGTCATGTGTCCAAAATGCGGGAGCGCTGATCTAAACAAATCGCGCATGGGAAAAACGCAGTTGGAGCAAGAAGTGAAAAAACATTTTGGTACTGAGAAAATCCGGGTTGTTGATCTTCCGGAATTACGCGTACTTTCAATCACTCCGAATTCTCTAATAATTATTACGGATCTCTCATTGATCGGCGGTTATTCAGAAGACATCCGCAAACGTGAGCGTCTTGTTGTCGCGTGGCGACGTCTTGCTGCGAGCGCCTCGGTTGCGCAATCGCAAATTCTTGTGCAGGGTTCGCAAGAACTTTTAGAAGAAGCTCGCGCGTGGTTGACGTCTGAGGGTTTGCAAAATGCATGGGAAAAAGAAATTAAAGAGCGCCAAACTTTCTCTTATCCTCCTGCAAAAACTCGAATTAAAATTCTGATTGACGGAACTGAAAAAGACGCGGTGATTCTTTTTTCTGAGCTTTCAGACACGCTTGCGGACGGGTGGAAGCTCGAAGGCCCGTTTCCTGTTTTGTTTCGCAGTAAAACCCGTAACCTTCGTTTTGTGATTCACATTCTGCCACCAGACCAAACATCAGAACAACAAATCCGCGCTTTTCTTGAACCTTTCGCAAAAAAAGCCATAATTGACCTTGACCCAATCGCATTTTTGTGCTAAAAAGATTACGAATAGACGAATGAAATACGAACATTACGAATGGTCACAAATAACCAATAAATTCAAATAATTCATTTTTCAACTATTTGTAAAATGCGTAACACAATTCGTAATTCGTCATAACATGAAAACTTTGAAGATCATCACTCTACCCGCGCCATCATTGCGCCAACCATCTAAAGAGGTAGATCAAGAAAAAATTGACACTCCTGAATTTCAGGATTATTTGAATGCAATGATTGAGGCCATGAAACAAGCGGACGGTGTTGGATTAGCCGCGCCTCAAGTCGGACGCAACGAGCGAATTATTGTAATAAACACAGATGAAGGTGCTGAGATTTTCATAAACCCGGTAGTAATAAAAAGTTCGACATCCATGATCGACAATGAGGAAGGTTGCTTGAGCGTGCCCGGAGTTTGGGGCTTGGTAGATCGTCACAAAAAAATTTCTGTTCGCGCGCTTAATCGTTATGCCAGACGCGTGGACTTGGACTGCAAAGGTTTTAGTTCGATAGTGATGCAACACGAAATTGATCATTTGGACGGAATTTTATTTATCGACAAAGCAAAAGAAATAACTCGGGGGTCTAAATTGGCACAGGAATAATATGTTTAAAATAATTTTCCTCGGGACGCCGGATTTTGCCGTGCCCAGCCTGCAAGCGCTTATCAATGATGAGCGTTTTGAAGTTGTGAGCGTAATCACGCAGCCAGATAAACCTGTGGGTCGTCATTCCGAACTCGTGTCCCCTCCTGTAAAAATCTGCGCTGAGAAACACGGAATCCCAGTCCATCAACCGGAAAAATTAAAATCGGATACTGGATACCGGATACCGGAGGCCGATTGTTTTGTTGTAGTAGCTTTTGGAAAGATTCTTCCGCAATGGTTTTTAGATATTCCAAAACACGGCGTTGTTAATGTTCACGGATCTGTGTTACCTCGCTGGCGTGGCGCATCTCCAATTCAGGCTGCTATTGCTGCGGGAGATAAAAAAACCGGAGTCACAATTATGAAGATGGATGCGCTCCTCGACCATGGTCCGATTTTAGCCACTAAGGAAATTGAAATCCAAGATCATGACACTGGCGGCACATTGCGCGATAAATTATCCGAACTTGGCGCGGACACACTTCCAAACGCGCTCGCAGATTTTCTAAATGGAAGAATCGAGCCAGTCGAACAGAATCATGATCTTGCTACAACTTGCAAAACATTAAAACGCAAAGAGGGGAAAATCGACTGGAATAAGTCTGCGGAGGAGATCGAACGTCTGGTGCGCGCTTATGATCCATGGCCCGGTACGTGGTTTGAGTTTGATGGAAAACGTTTGAAAATCTTACGAGCGCGAGTTTGCGCTAACCAAAATCTAAAACCCGGACAGCGTTTCTTGCAAAACCAAATGCCTTGTGTGGCATGCGCTAACGATTCCGCGCTCGGATTGGTCACGGTTCAGCCAGAAGGCAGACCTAAAATGTCAGGCTCTGACTTTCTGCGCGGTTGCTCATCTTGGCAGTAAACCACCTATCCCGACAAAATAATCAATCCGCTGACACCGAATCCTCCACCTATTATCAGTGGAGTTTTTCAATTACGCAGAATTTGCCGATAGGAGAAAAAAATGACAATCGTAATTTTGACCTTTGGTTAGCAAAACTTGACAAAGGACAAAAAATAGTGCAGCGGTATATATAGGAGATATGAAAAGAAAAACAAAAGACAAACTAGCTACTGCCACCGATGCGATACTTGAGATACTAGCTACCTCAAGCCTGTTAACCTTAGCAGCTTTCTTAGCTCAAGGCAGAAATGCTGATAAGATTTTCAAAAAACTCGGCCTGTATTCAATTTGGCGCATTAAAAAATCGCTTCGTGAAATGAGAATTAATGGTTTTATTGAATATTGCCCAGAGGATGAGCACTCACCAATTTACATAACTAAAAAGGGTTTTTTCCGTTATACAAAGGCAAAATTAAAGAAAATCAAAGGTAACAAATGGGATCATTTTTGGCGACTGATAATGTTTGATATTTCCGAAAGGTCTAATATGCGGCGGAAATTTCAACATACTTTAAAATCTATCGGCTGTTATAAAATTCAAAAAAGTGTCTATGCTTATCCTTTTGATTGTAAGGATGATATCAAGCTACTCGCATCAAATTTTAAAATCTCCTCGCGCGTTGAAATTTTAACAATTCCTAACCTTGGCAGCCACGAGAGACTGGCACGGCGTTTCTATTTCGAACGCCAAAAATCCTAAAAACACAATTACGCAGAATTTGCCGATAGGAGAAATTTATGGCAATGGATGTTCAAAAAAATTCATTAATCTTAAATAATATATTTTTTAAGATTTTTTCTTTTCCAGGAAACCCTGCATGGAGGCCAACAAATCACGAGTAGTTGTTAGTAAGAAGCCGGAATGCGGGGATGAATGGCCGACGAGCAAAACGAGTCTGCGCGAAGCGAAATTTAATGAATGGAAACCCAGGGTGAAGCGGAGCGGAACCCGGGGAGGAGGTCATTTGAGTTTATTATAAGGATTAGTATTCTTTAATGTTCGATTTTGCTGTTATGTATCCTTCTGCTGTTAACAAAAATGCAAAGCCGAGAGGATGATTCAAATATGGCGTGAAGATGTGAAGCGCTGCTAATGCGGTTAATGAAGAAATGAAACCGGCTCGGATCCACCAGTCGGTTTTTAATTTCCACAAACGCATCATGAGTGACAAAAGAAGCCACGCAACAACAGGAATCCCTAAAATCCCAAACTTAATCCAGTGCTCCAACCAACCCCATTCAAATGCGTGCGTGGTGTACCAGCCATCCGAATTTTGCGCTCGAATACGCGGATCCATTGTTTGATATGTCACGGTTGCGCCAAAACCAGATCCGAGAACTGGTGCGTCCTTTATCTTTTCTACAAGAACCGGCAACAAGTTCCATCTACTTTCTGCAGCAACATCTGTAACTGAACCCCGCGAACCAAACAAGGTTTTCAGCGATCCAACATCAACATACGGATATGGGAATGCTACAACGGCAAAAATCAAACCCGCTCCAATTACAACAGCGGAAAAAATTGTCCAAACCGAATTCCAGCTCACCAAAGATCGTAAATAGATTATTTTTAGAATCAACAACACCAGCAATCCGAAAAATAATCCTACCCAAAAGCTGCGCGATAAACTTATCAGAATTGAGACTGAGGAGGCGACAAGTATGATCCAGAAGATGTTCACATCACGGGATTCGGGTTTTAGGTTTTGGGTTTCGGATAACGCGTAAGAACTTCCAAACAAAAATCCGGCAAGCGCATAAACCTGAGATTGTATGAAAATGCGGAATAAATTACCGGTTACCAACGTGACTTCACCCACGCCCGTTCTTCTGACCCAAAGATATAAGGGATGCGATAAAGATTTGATACCATGAGAAAAAACGTATAACAGGCCTAACGTTTTAACAGGCAGCCAGATTAGCGATGCGATGATCACATTAACTGCGTGGCGTATTAAACTATCGGATTTACGTAATGCAACATCCAAAACAGGGATTAATATTAATAAAAATCCCCAGGCATTCGCATCTCTTAATAAAGCGCCATTCCCCAACCAAACTCCGCGCATAAAAGCCCAAACACACAAAATGGCAAGCGCGATCCACGCTCCTCTGCCGCGCACTAAATTCCGAACGAAATTTCTCCGCTCGGTCGAAATGACAGAAAAATTCGCGCGCCAATATGTGATTGCATTAAACAACCAACCGATTATAAAAGTAAAAAGCAACACCATGCGCAGAGATGTTCCATTATCAAAATCCCACCCGTTTGGAATTTTTAGCAGAGAGCCTTTTGCGCCAATTAATAACTCAAGAAGGATGATAGCCAACCCCAAATCCGGCCGGCGCCAAGCTAAAAACAACATGCCAATACCAACAAGCATTGTGATAGCGCCCCGTTCATACGGCCAAAAAACAAAAGACAGAGAAACCGCTTCAAGTAGAAAAATCGCAAAGATCCAAATAATCCAATCCTTCTTTATTATCTTATTGTCATCACGAGGAGCTCCGAAAGCTTTTGGGGCGACGTGGTGATCTTTTCGAAAAGATTGCTGCGTCACTCCGCTCCTCGCAATGACATTTGGATTTTGACTTTCAACTTTCTCCCGTCCGCTCATCATCCACGTCAAAAATATAGAATACGGCGCTGTTATCTTTAGTAACCAAAAACGCCAGCCCGGATGCCACTTCTTAAAATATTTAAGCAGACTGTCATTAAACATACGCTGCTTTTTCAATGAGTACACTTGCGCAAATGCTTGCCCACTATGGTGCACCACTTTCACGGATGGGACATAACGAACCATCCATCCCAGCTCATGAGCCCGCTTGCAATAGTCAACTTCCTCAAACCACACAAAATATCGCTCATCCAATCCGCCCGCCTGTTCAATCAACTCTCGACGAATAAGAAAACACGCGCCCATAACTTGGTCTACACTTTGCTCGCGCTCTAGTATCAAATCTTTTGCCAAATATCTTGTATAAGCTGGATGCCACGGCGCAATGTGGTGTATCTTTTTCAAAATCACAACCTGACTCCAAATCGTTGGAAAACGACGAACACTTTCCTGATAACTTCCGTCCGGATAGATGAGCTGTGGACCAAGTATTCCGGCGTCAGGACAAGCATTAGCAATATTTATAAATCTGAACAAAGATAAAGGCGGACATTCTGTATCTGGATTAAGGATTAAAACGTATCTTGCGTCAGCACCAGTGATTCCCTGATTGCACGCGCGCGCGAATCCGCGATTCTCAGAATTCGCAATAACTTTAACCACAGTCCTCGGACCATGCTCGCTTTCCTGCGCAGTTTTAATTCCCATGCGACGAGCAGCGCTTACACTGTCATCCTGAGATGCATTATCCACAACAACCACATCCCAGCTCAAACCTCGACATGCTTCTGGTAGCGATCTCAAACAACACTCGAGCAAATTCTCTACGTTCCAAGAGACAATCACAATCCGCAGGTCTTTCATAAAACTATTTTTGTATAACGACGAATTCCGAAATCCGAATGACGAATGTAGGAAAGGATCAAAAGATGACAACTATCATTCGTCATTCAAATACCATGTTTCTTCCGCACTATCTCCTCAGCTTGGCGGTATTTTGTCAATTCTTTTGGCATGAACCCAAATCGAGACCATGGTACGAGATATGCGATTCGCGGCATCCATCGGCTCATACCCTGACGACGCGGCTCAATGCGATATAATTCATGGTTTATCCAAACGCCGCGAGACCCTCTTTCTGCCATGTTCAACCACAAATCCCAATCTTGAAATTTCTTTAAACTTTCATCAAAGCCCGGAAAGCAACTCCGACGCATCAAACTTGATGTGTGAATATAATTTCTTTTCTTTAGCGCATCAAAATTAAAAGCACGAGCTTTAAAGCGTTTTATTCCCCAAAAGAAATTTGAATATACGAAGTCAGCGTCTGTATTAGACTCAAGTTCCAGCGCGAAAAACTCAAGCGCATTTGGTACTAACTCAGCATCTGCATCAAGAAAAATTATAAGAGGCGCTGTGGTCATGCGAGCGCCTAAATTGCGCACATATGGCGCCCCGTGATTTTTATAAAGTTTGTGAAACTTAATTGGCAAGCGATCAACAAAATCTCGCACAACTGTTTCAGGATTATCTTCTGATCCATCATCTATAACCACCACTTCAACCGGTTTCAGACTTTGAATAGATAAACCCTCTAGCGTGCGTCGCAAAATATCAGCGTGATTAAAACAGGGTATTATTACAGCTATATACATTATGTTAGGCTTTAGGCGTTAGCTTTTTAGGTTGTTAGACTAACAATGATTCAATGACCTATTAAGCTACAAGCTAATTTCCTCCATCTTTCTCCCCACCCAAATTCCTCCTCCACTCTCTTCTTAGCCTCCTCACCTAGCTTTTTACGCAATTCTTCGTCTTTTAGCAACTTTTCCACAGCCTCCTCAATATCATCTACATCATTAGGACGCACTAAAAACCCGGTTTTATTGTGTTTTACAGCTTCAGTCGCGCCACCGCTCTTGCCGGCCACAGATGGAATTCCCGCTTTTGCCGCCTCCAGATAAACAATCCCAAAACCTTCAACATCCTCACCCTCATCACGAACAGGCAAAAGAAAAACGTCAGCCGCAGCTAGCCACAACCACTTTTCCTCATCAGACGCATTGCGAATCCACTTAACTTGTGTACGATGCTCCAGGGCGAGTCGAATCAAACGATCGCGATCCGGCCCGTCCCCCAAAACCACATAAGGCACATCCATCTTTTTCTGCAGACGTGACATTGCATGAAGTGCATTATCAATTCCTTTACGTGGCACCAGTCGAGCTAAAGACACCACGATTTTTTCAAACTGCGTTATTTCTAAAAGTTCACGCGCTTTTTCACGAGATGGAATGTCTTGTTCATCAACACCGGGCGTTAAATCCAACGGGTCTGCGCTTGGAACAAGCGTGCGCAAATCACTTCTCGTGGACTCACTGTTAACAATCAATAATTTCGCATTAGCACAAATCTGCTTCAGCAGCCATTTCTTCCACAATCCTTTTACCAATCGCAAATCCAATCCATGAAATAAAACCGCATAATCAGGTCCACCTTTTCGCTTAGCAAGCCACGCCGCTGTTCCAACAGGAAAAACGTGACTCAGTAAAATAACGCGCTCCTTGTTCTTTAAACTCAGACAAATGTCGACGATCGGCTTCCAGCGAGGCCACTTATTCCTAAAAAAATTTCGATCTTCCGGAGTTATAACTTCCATTTCCCCATTTGATGCCTTAACAAGCTCACTTAAATAGCGAGCTATTCCACCTTTCAAAGGAGGATAATCAAGAGTAATTAGTGTGATTTTAGACATATCACGGTCCGGCGCCCGAGGTCCGAGGTCCGACGTTCTTTGTCTTGCGGAAGATATCCACAATCAGCTTCATATCATCCCAGCGTATGAATCTAACTACAAAACCCATGATTAGCGCAACTGCCGCACCAAATACCATGGATGCAAAAAGCGGCATATAAACAACACTTGTCTGCCATGCGTACCATGAAACTCCGGCAGCCGCTAATCCGCGAAGCGTGATGGAAACAAAACCGATAACTCCCCCGGCGTATTCTCGCGTAAAATATGCGCCAATAAGATACAAGCACCAAAAACTTGCAACACCTGCCCAAGCAGCGCCAACCGGACCGAATTTTGGAACTAGGATTGCGTTTAGCACTATGTTTACTATCATCGTAACAACCATCGCAATTGTTTTTAAGTGCGCGCGATTTGTGCCATTTAGCAAAGCACCGATTGGAAAATCTAAGAAAATCGGAAGTAACACCCATGGCAAAATCTGAAAAGCCGCGATCGCTCCCACAAAATCTTGCCCGTACAAAAGCGGAATAATGTCAGGCGCAAGTGCAGACAGGCCGGCGGAAATTGGGAACCCGATGGCAGCCATTAATCTCAAAGAGCCCAAGAATATGTTTCGCAGCTCATCTTTCTCCTTTTTTGCGTAAGCGGATGCAAGAGCCGGATAAAGTGCGGCTGTAAAAGTTATTGGGAGAAATTGAAGCGCGTAAGTTAATTTATATGCAACAGCATAAAGACCAACGGCCGCTGATCCGTGATAAACGTTTAAGAACAAACTGTCTACGTACGAATAAACTTTGACTGACAACCCGGCTATTCCGAATGGCAGCGCTTCTTTTGCCAATCGTTTGTAATCTTTGAGAAGCGGGGTTTCTATTGGAACTTTCAATTTTACAGTTTGACGAGCGCTCCAAAAGACATTCCAGGAGCTACCCACGAGGAGCGCAACAGCTAATCCAATTGGACCAAATCCAAGCACAGCTGCGCCAACGGAGAAAATAGCTGTTAAAATCTGACCCACAAACATGCCTAATGCTTCTGGACGTAGGTTCTGTCGCCCTCTGAGAGCCCCGTACAACACTAAATGCACTGTATCTGCTGTCATTACCAAACAAGCGATTGCCACTGTTATAAGCGTTGTTTTATCAGCTCCAAAGGCAAGCGCATAAACAAGCGCTGCAATAATAGCAATTGGCGCTAGACAGAGCTTTGCGCGGATTGCTGCTCCAAACAGTCGCGCACCATCTGTCCTCCCTCCAGCAATAGCTCGAATCACGACTGGCGTCATTCCAAGATCCGAGAGTATTACAAAGATGGAAGTTACAGAAACTGCATAAAAGAAAACCCCGGTCAGTTCTTTGCCAAGCAAACGCGCTACTATAATGAACGCAAAAAATGCAACCAGTTTTTGTCCTGCCGTAGCAAACATGAGCCACGCTGCATTTTTCGCGATTTTAGCGCCGTAGGGCATAAAGTAATCCTCAATCCGAAACTCGTAACGCACAACTCGTAACCCGAATTGAATTCAATTTTTTCCTTTTGAGTTCCATGTTCCAAGTTACGAGCTACGAATCCGAAGTCTGCTTCATTGTAAATGGAATGTGCAAATAACCCAAGAGCTGAACAAATCAAAAACCGCCTTGAGTTAGGGCGGTTTTGAGAAAAGCAATGGAGCTAGAGCACAGAAACCCGGAACTGCTTAATACTACTGATAGTGGACGACCATTCTTTTTTACTTTGATCGAACATCAGCAATCCACAAGATTCGCCATCAAGCGTACCCACTAACAGTTTGCCGGGCCTAAAAATTATGCTGGTAATTTTTTCACCAACATAAATCTCATCTTCTCCTGTCAATATATACGGCCGACCGATGATATCTTTCAAGCCACCAAGTAAGTCTGCCGCCTCAAGGCGCTTTGCCAATTCAGGCTTTTGATGATATGCATCCATGATTACCTCCCGTTGTGAAAGTTCGTACAAACAACTTGGCACGAATTAACGTATTCGTCAATTAATCACAGCCTCATTTCCAGCATCTACACAATTTAAGCGATCGTGTTAATTGTGCGGATGGAGGTTCGATTTATGCGATGGTTGAGCTGGATTTTCAAGGTCGTGATTTTTAAAAAAACTGTGGATAAAATCAAAGGGACGGACAAAATGTCCGTCCCTTCCTTTTCAAACCTTGTTCTACATTCGATATTCGAAATTCGATTTTCGAACTTATCTCTTGCTCCACTGTGGGCTACGTCGAGCGCTTTTCTTTCCGAATTTCTTTCGTTCTCTTTTTCTTGCATCTCGAGTTAAGAGACCAAGTTTTTTTAAGGAAGTATGAAATGTTGGATTAAGTTTTTCCAAACATCTTGATATTCCATGACACACAGCATCAGCCTGTCCGTGTACGCCACCTCCCGTAACCTTAACACTGATATCAACCGCTTTCTCCTGTCCAACGGTTTTTAACGGCAGTACTACTTTTTCGCGCAAATTATATGAACCAAAATAATCATTCAGCTTGCGTCCGTTGATTGTGATTACACCTTTTCCGTTTTTTATTAAACGAACTCGTGCGATTCCACTCTTGCGTCGTCCGACAGCGGAAATGAACGAACCGCCCTTAGACGTTTCAGCTGCAGCAACCTCTTCGGATTCCAAAACAGCAGCTTTGGAAGTAGTCGGCTTTTTCGCAACTTTCTTGGCAGCCGGTTTCTTCGCAACAGACTTTTTCGCAGCAGGCTTTTTGGCAGTTGGCTTCTTAACAACGAGCTTCTTGTCTTCTGCTTTTGCGGAAGTTACTTCTTTTTCCGGCTCCTCATTTTTCTTGGTTGCATTAGGCATAAAATTCGAATTTATTATTTGAAATTTCGCACTTGGCTGTTCCTCGCGTGAAATTCAACATTCGGCATTAGTCTATAATAAGACGCTTCATTCTAACATCTTGTGTTTTATTTTTTGGTAGCATGTACTTTACCGCATTGCGTAAAATCTCATTCGGCTTTTCTTCTCTCATCTTTTTAACAGAAATAATCTTTAAGCCGCCTGGTCGGCCGGAGGTGCGATAGTAATTCTTTTGATCCCATTTTTTCCCGGAGAATACAACCTTGTCTGCGTTTTTCACTTTCACGAAGTCTCCGCCATCAATATTTGGAGTGTAATCAGTCTTACCTTTGCCTATCAAAAGACCGGCAATTTGAGTTGCTAAACGTCCAACAATCTTTCCCTCTGCATCAATTTCATGTGTTTTGCGTTCAATATTCATAGGTCTACAAAATTACTAATCTTATACGAATATACGAATTACGAATTCTTTTCTTTTTGTTCTTCAATTCTTGGGCCCTTTAGTCCTTCAGTTTCCTCGCGAACCAATTGAATTTGTGCGATTTCAGCTCCGTCGCCCTTTCTTCGTCCCAACTTAATAATGCGCGTATATCCACCTAATCTTGTGGCATAACGCGGCCCAATCTCTTCCAATACTTTATTTACAACTGATTCTATAGACAACACACGAGACAACCTTCTTCGTGTGTGAAGACTTTTTGTGCGACCAGTAGAAATTATTTTTTCCACTATTGGACGAACAGCCTTTGCTTTTGCCAATGTGGTATTCACATTTTCGTACAATAAAATCGACTGCGCCAAATTCCGCAGCATTGCTTCTCGCGGCGCCTTTTCTCTGCCTAAAACTTTTCCTTTATGCTTATGCTTCATATTCAATATCTTTCAAGAGGCTGAAGTGATCCAAGAGAATTGCAACCGCTTTTTGGCACGCATCCAGTGGGTCAATTGTTCCATCGGTTTCAATGTTAAGAACCAATTTGTCATAGTCCGTCTTCTCACCAACGCGAGTTGCTTGGACATTATAAGAAACATTTATTACCGGGCTAAACAATGCGTCGATTGAAATATTTCCAAGTTCCAACTTTTCTTTAATGCGCTCCTCGGTTGTTTGATATGTTCTACCCGGGCTTACGGTAATTTCCATTTCCATGGAAGCTGCTTTATCTGTAAGGTGTGCGATTACCAAATCCGGGTTAACAATCTCAACATCTGCATTCTTTTCAAAATCCTCACCTGTAACAATCTTTTCTCCTTTAACGGAAAGACTTAATTTAACCGGATCTTCTGAGTGAAGCTTCATGCGTAGAGTTTTGAGATTCAAAATAATTTCCAGCATGTCTTCCTTACAATAAGCCATTGTGGAAAATTCGTGATCCACACCTTTAATTTTCACTGCGGTTACTGCGGCGCCGGCCAATGAAGAGAGCAAAACGCGACGTAGGGCGTTGCCGATCGTTGTACCATAACCCTGCTCACATGGTTCAAATGTGAGTATGCCTTCGTTAGGCCTCTCGCCTTTAGTAAAACGAATTTTTGATGGGAGAAGTAATGACTCCATAGTATATAAAGAAGCTTAAGGGCTTTAGCGAGAATAAAATTCAATGATAAGTTTTGAACTGAACAGCGACTGCTGCAACTCCTCGTTCGAAGGCTGACCCGTAACCTTAGCTTCCAGATTACCGGTGTCCAGAATAACCCAAGATGGCACCTCAGCTTTTTGAGTTGCCTCTACCAGTGCTTTCCATGTGCTTTTTTCTTTCTTTGTCTCACGAACCTTAATAATATCGCCTGTCTTCACTTGATACGATGCGACATCTACTCTTTTCCCGTTCACTTCAATGTGCGCGTGTGATACGGCCTGTCTCGCAGCTGCGCGAGTCTTTGCCATTCCCGCACGAAAAACCGTGTTGTCCAAACGCATTTCCAGCAATCGAACCAAATTCTCACCTGAATCCCCCTTCATTTTCATGGCTTTTTGGTAATAATTGTTGAATTGTTTTTCTGAAACACCATAAATGCGTTTAGCTTTCTGCTTTTCTCGTAGCTGTTTTCCATAATCAGTCATACGTGTTCGAGATGTTGGGCCATGAACACCCGGTGGATAAGGGCGGCGTTTTTGCGCACAATTGTCCTTACCACAAAGAGACACGCCTTCGCGTCTACACATTTTACAAGTCAGCTTTGTAGTTTTCATATCAGGTCTACGAAATTACGAATGATGTTTGGAAGTTAAAAATCGGTAATTGAAAATTAGTGTTTAGACTCTACGTGGCCTTGGAGGACGGCATCCGTTATGCGGGATAGGGGTTACATCTTTAATGGTCAAAATATTTATACCCTGCGCGTTAAATGCGCGAATAGCTCCTTCACGACCTGATCCAACGCCGGAAATAAACATGTTAGCCTCGCGCAAACCGTAAGGTTCAACTTTTTCTGAAATCTTTTTCACAACAACAGTTGCCGCATATGGAGTTGCTTTTTTTGGACCTTTGAAACCGACTGATCCGGCGCTACCCCACGCAAGCACATTTCCATTCAAATCAGTAATCGAAATAATCGTGTTGTTATAAGTTGCTTGTATATAAACTTTACCGTGGGAAACCTGCTTTTTGACCTTAGACTTTTTCTTAGATCGAGCTTTCGCGGATTTAGACTTACCGCCAGTCTCCGATTCCCCGCCCTTTTCAGCAGATGAAGAATCAACAACCTTTTCAGGCTGCTCATCGACTTGCGTCTCAGTAATTTCTTGTTGTTTCATTTCTTCTTCCATTTTTTTTGAATTTATGTTACGTGCTATGTGTTACGTGCTATGTGTTTATGTCTTCTCAAGCTTTCTCTTACCGGATCCCATTGTTCTACGAACATTTCCGCGAACTGTTCGCGAATTTGTCTTTGTTCGCTGGCCTCTGGCCGGCAAATTCCGGGTGTGTCGACTTCCTCTATAGGATCCCACTTCTTTCAAACGCTTAATGTTACTCATAACCTCGCGCTTAAGCTCACCTTCCACTCTAAAATTCTTCTCAACCACTTCACGCAATTTGTTGGCCTGTATTTCTGTTAGATCCTGCACGCGCACATCCGGAGATACACCGGCCTCAGCAATAATTTTTTTTGCGGTAATGTCGCCAATTCCGTAAATATAAGTAAGCGCTATGTCTGTGCGCTTTCTTGCCGGTAAAGTAACTCCTGCGATTCGTGCCATATTTTTTATTAGTTGATAATGACGAATTACCAATTACTAATGACTAATGTTGGTAGTTGTTCTCCGATCCATCCATTCATTCGTAATTCGTAATTCGTAATTCGGGTTTCGTCATTGATCATTACATTATCCTTGTCTCTGTTTATGTCTGGGGTTTTTTTTGCAAATCACAACAAGTCGTCCTTTGCGACGCACAACCTGACAATCTCGGCAAATTTTTTTAACTGAGGATCTAACTTTCATACATTATCCTTCTTACAATGACATTAACGACCCCGTATTGCATAAATAAATGGGGCCGTCAAACGGGCTATAATCTATAAGTAATACGCCCTTTTGTCAAATCGTAGGGCGATACCTCTAATTGCACCTCGTCGCCATGGGTTAAACGGATACGAAACTTTCTCATTTTACCTGATAAATGAGCCAAAATCTCTTGGCCATTTTCAAGCTTAACCTTGAACGTTCCGCCCGGTAAGCTCTCCTCGATTACAGCTTTTAATACAATAAATTCTTTATTTGGAGATGTGGGCTTAGCTGCCATAGAAACTTGGTGTTTTGATCATGATTTAAGATATATGATATCCACAATAATAATGCCGGGATTATAGCTAAGTTGAGCAGATTAGTCAAAAAAAGCAACGTGCTTGACACATTGCTTAAAAGATTCTGTGGGCGTAAGCCCCTAGAAAGGACCTTGAAGATCGTTTATGACTGGGGCCTGGCTTGAAACTGGATGCATCAATTGTTGAAACAATGGATCGTCTTCAGACACGATCATCTCTCCAAATCCAATCATGAAACCACCAAGTAAAATGCTTTCGCTCTTTGGAGGCAGATTCTCAGACTGGAAAACAATTTCGTGCACTAGCGGCTGAGTCTGCTTCTTTTTGAACTCTGGCAGTTTCACTACCTCGGCCGGCGCTTGACCACCGTCCGGATCCACATCAGAAGAGTTGATAGGCACATTCACAGGTGCCACGATTTGCACGTAGGATTTGCATCCAAGCGTGAGTGAAAGAGCAATGAGAATGACTAACGTGAGTTTTTGAGTCACTATTTCCCCCTAGTTTGAAATTTGGAATTTGTACACGTGCGCCATATTTTAGCACTCCACTGTCATCCCGTACATCATTCTTTGTATAACAAAAAAGACGGAAAGGTCAATCATAAAGACTCGTAATCTGAAATCAGAAGTTTTAATTTGTTCTGGATCCCGTAACTGTAAGATATATGTACGGGATGACAGATGCGTTACGAGTTACGGGATATAGGTTCCAGGCTATGGGTTTTAGGACAAAGTAGCTTTTATCCTTCGTATCCCTGCAGATGCGGATTCTTCTTTTAAGATTTTAAACGAACCGAGCTCGCTCGTACGCGCCACGTGAGGGCCGCCGCAGATCTCGACTGAAAACGCATCCTTATCTTCGCCAACAAAATAAACTTTTACTTTATCTCCGTATTTTGATTCAAAAAGCCCAACCGCTCCTACGCCTTTAGCCTGTTCAACACTCATCTCTTCGAATCTCACAGGTAAATCTTTTTTAATCGCTTCATTCACCAGATTCTCAACTTCCTTAATCTGCTCGGGCGTCATTTTTTCTCCATAAGTAAAATCAAATCGCAAACGCTCAGCTGTGATGTTTGAACCTTTTTGCGCAACATCATCTCCCAAAACCTGCCGCAAAGCTTTATGCAAAAGATGTGTTGCTGTGTGCAAACGCGTTGTTTCCTCCGAATGATCTGCAAGCCCGCCCTTAAACATTCCTGCGCTCGCAGTTCTGGAAAGCTCCTGATGTTTTTCAAATTCTTTTTTAAACTCGGCAATATCCAAGTTACCGCCATTCTCCCCCACCAATTCCTGTGTAAGCTCGAGCGGAAATCCGTATGTGGAGAAAAGAATAAATGCCTCTTTGCCATCAATAACATGATCTTTCATCATCTTCTCAAATTCTTTAAGTCCCTTTTCTAATGTTGTGCCAAATTTCTCTTCCTCTTTTTTCAGTTCAGATATGACGCGATCTTTATTCGTCTCCAGCTCTTTATAGTGATATCCAAACTCGCCAATCACAACCAACGCCACTTTATCTGTAAACGCTTTGTCGATTCCCAAACGCCGTCCTTCGCGAATTGCACGGCGCACCAATCTTCGAACAATGTATCCCTGCCCTACATTAGACGGAACTGCGCCGTTTTCATCTCCAATGATAAACGTGGCAGCGCGCAGATGATCAGCGATTATTCGAAGAGATTTGTTCGCTTTTTGCACTTCGCTTTTCGCATTTGGCGTTTCCGGTTCGTATTTTATTCCGGATAGAGTTGCGAGCGCGTCAAAAATCCCCGCAAAAGTCTCGATTTCAAAAACCGTATCTTTGCCCTGCAACATGGCTGCTGTTCTTTCCAGCCCCATTCCAGTATCAACATTCTTTTGTTTGAGCGGCCCAAATGAACCATCGGCTTTCTTTTCATGTACCAAAAAGACGTCATTCCAAATCTCAACAAAACGACCGCAATCGCAATTGGGATGGCAAACTTTTCCAAAATCCGGATCGTGCTTGCGACCTGTGTCATAGAACATTTCCGAGTTTGGTCCGCATGGTCCAGTCTCTCCAATTGGCCCCCACCAATTTTCTTTTTTACCGTATGAATAGATACGCGCACCTTCTTTACCGTCCGTTGGCTCATCTTTACCTGGCTTGCCTATCTCAGCTGAAATCCCCTGCATTTGAAACTGCGCCTGCCAAATACCAATGGACTCCTCGTCTTTTGGCGCGTCCTTATCTCCTGCGAACACAGTGACAAATAACTTCTTCGGATCTAGGGCGAGCCACTTTTCATCAGTTAAAAATTCAAATGACCACGTAATTGCTTCTTGTTTAAAATAATCTCCCAAAGACCAGTTACCCAGCATCTCAAAAAATGTGAGATGACGATTGTCCCCCACTTCATCGATATCGACAGTTCGAATACACTTCTGAACATCGGTCAAGCGATTGCCCATAGGATGTGATTTACCTATAAAATATGGAACCAACTGCTGCATTCCAGCGGTTGTAAAAAGCACAGTTGGATCTTCTTTTGGAATCAAAGAAGCCGAGGGAATTATTGAGTGCCCCTTTTCCTTAAAAAAATCCAAGTATTTTTGGCGTAATTCTGATGTAAGCATTGGTCTAGATTAACACAAAAGAACAAAAGAACAAGAGAACATACTGTCATTTCGACCGTAGCGAATGCGAAGCGGAGAAATCCTTCTATCTGTCATTTCGACCGTAGCGAATGCGAAGCGGAGAAATCCTTCTAAAAAGATCTCTCCGTTACGCTTCGGAACGTTAAATGATGTCCCTACGCTCCAGTCGAGATGACAATTCTATGATACCTCACCAGAAACCTGCTTCTCTGTCTGCTCTACTAGCTCAATAGGATCTGTTGTTTCATTTGACTGCTTATCTAACGCATGATGCAACAACTCAGCCTGATTAGCAAAAACTTTAAGCAAAGATATATCAATGCTCGCGCCCTTGTTGCGATCATAAGCAATCAAAATATAAGCCTTAATACATTTACTGTGCTGATCTGATGGAATTACCAAAATCTCACTCCCCTTTTCATCTTGCAAAAAAGAATGCGAAACTCCTTCTTCATGTATACGTCTCAATACTTTATTTGAAACTCTCATGACCTCAGCTTTTTCCAAAGTATGGAATACCTCGTTGTGAGTGCGCAAAGTTTTAAGATCTACATAACGTATGAGCGCAGTTTGAGCCCCGGCGCTCGCTGCTGCACTTGAGATCAACGATGTGAGCAGATCTTTGCTCAAGTAGTCGCTCTTTACGAGTTCTACTGATGTTTTATTTGCCAAACCTTTTAGCACATCAATCTGCCGATTTAACGATCCTATATATTTGTACGATTCTACCAATTCGCGCTTAGCACGATCATATTCATTTCTGGCATCCTGGTGCTCCTTCTCGCTTTTTTCCATGTAGCGTTGATAGATGGAAAAGGTTGCTAATCCCGTGATTCCAAACAGAAAAATAAGTATTTCTTCCACATGCCGCTCCTGAATCCCAAAAAGGTCTCGCGCGACCAGGGATGGAGATAAAACCGCAAGTACAAAAAGTGCTAAATAAACAATAGAAATCCACTCTAGGCGGATCCATGTTTTGCTCTTCTCCACGTCCTTTTCTTGCATGCCACGATGATAACTCAATGTGGGGAAAAATGCACTAGCTTGGAGAACCATCTCCCTTCCTATAAAATGAATGGATTATATGACAAGTACAAAAATCATTTCAGTAGATTTCCAGAAAGAATTTAGTGCTAAAGGCGGTAAACATTACAGGCCACATCCAAACGTAGATTTTATCAAAAAAACTCTTGTACCTTTTTTAAGAAAACACAATATTAAAGTTGCTGAAATCATTTCAGATTACCGACAACCGCGCCCAGGTGATCTTGATGATTCCACTTGTCCGGGTGAGGATGGTTATATTTCCGAAATTCCAGAAGATGTAAAATTGAAAAATGTCTGGGTGAAGTGCATGAATTCTCCAATTTGGACAAGAAAGAATATTGGCGATCCAAATAAAAAACCCGGGCTTCCATACCAAGATCCTGAAGCTTTTACAAAATGGTTAAACTCTACAATTGGTAAACCCGAAGAAGTGGACGAAGTTATCTTAATCGGTTTAACAATTGATTGTTGCGTGCTTTGTACGGCACAGGAATTAAAATGGCGCGGTTATAGAGTTAAAATATTAAAAGAAGCGGTTGATACATATTCGGGAAATCAAAAAGAGACAAAAATGATTCTAAGTAATCCTCCTTTATTAAATTGGGCAAAAGTTATTTCTTGGAATGAATTAAAGAAATTATTTAAATTAATATAAGCATATGACAAATACAAATAAGGAATGCTGCCCCGTATTCGATCCTTCTAAATGGGATGAAAAAACTCACACGTGGAACAACAAAAAATTCATTAAGGAAACAATTCCTACGCTGTTCCACATCCCTTTTCCTCCTATGATTGGAAAGAAGATCACAAAAATGTGGAAGGCTGCGGACGAAGTAAAAATGGTGGAAGTAAACAAACAAGATGTCTTGGTTTTGTTTACTGATCCATCCCCATTTAAATCTGAATTATTCTTTTCTGTAACCGGTGATGTTCCTAGTGCTAATAACGTCGCTATTTCTGGTACATTCATGGCCAAAGTATTTGACGGGCCATACAATTCAATACCGAAATTCCTAAAAGTGATGGATGAATATTTATCTGGCAAAGGGAAAAAATCTAAAAAATACTATGTCCACTATGCATATTGTCCAAAGTGTGCAAAAGAAGTGGGGCATAATTACACAGTACTTTTTGCGAAAGTATAAATTACCCTATCTATTAATCCACGCACCATATATGATGTGTAGGTTATATTGTACTTAAAAAATACCAACAGATTTGTACAACATTTTGTTGCCATACCGCTTGTCACATCGTGTATCATTCCCCTTGTTATTTTAGATATCTGGACAGAAATATATCATCGCATCTGCTTTCCACTATATGGTCTGCCATATGTGAAGAGAAGTAGCTTCATAAAAATCGACCGCCACAAGTTGAAATATCTAAACTTCTTTCAGAAAGTTTATTGCGTTTATTGCGGATATGCAAATGGCGTTCTTCAGTATTGGGTAAAGATAGCTGGAGAGACCGAACGATATTGGTGCGGAATCCAACATGAAAGTTCAAAAGATTTTGTACCGCCCGAGCACCATAAAAATTTCGCAAAATACGGAGATGAGGAAGATTTTAAGAAGAAATATTGCAAGAAATAAAATCTATACATACTAGTCACTAAGTGACTAGTACTGATAATCTAAAAAAACACCCTGTCTGAAAGCATAAAACAGGGTGAGAAGATTTGTAGCCGCAGGTCTTTAGCCTGCGTTTTTCAAATCGAGGAGCGAATCAGTCCGCGTACTGGATGATCTCCACTTCATCGTGGCCTACAAAACCGACTACGCCCGGCGATCCGCAAGGTTCCAGATCTACGTCATATCCAGCTTCGGACTGACGAATCGCCTGGAACAACTTGAAGCGATTCGTCTCAAACCACGAATCGAGCTTGCTTACCCCACGTTTGACCAGCAAGACAGACTTCACCTTTCTTTCTTCGCTTTTGACTTCGTCGCCTCCTGAAAAATCCTCGTCCGGAATCTCGATTTCGAACGCCTCAGCCAGGGAAAGGATGATCTTGCCGGTAACCGTATCTTCTATGATCTCCTCCAGATACGGAGCCCCCTTCATCTCACCGATTTCGAGCTTTTGACGCATCTCACGATTCTGCGCAACCATCTCCAGAACGATGAACTTGATTGCCTCTTTTTCTGAAGCATCGCAGAATTTGGCCATGCTTTTGCACATAGCCACATAATCTTTGAAGCTACTGCCCTCCCAATTTACAAACTTAGGATTATCCTCTCCGTTTGCATCTTTTTTGGCTGCAAAACACATGAAATTGCAGATAGTCGCGTGAAGAGATTTGCTGTTAGCGCACCTCTCTTCTCGGAAACCCAGTGGATGTCCAAACCCGCCTAGATCATACTGAGTCATCACGATCGCACGGTCAATCTTTGCTCTGCTGAATACCATCCTCTCCTCCTTCTTTTGTTGTCAAAGACGCTCGTAATTAACAACAAAATGCGGATTTTGTCAATACTGTCATCTCGAGCGTAGTCGAGAGATCTCGTCCGAATGAGATTTCTCCGTTTCGCTACGCTTCAGTCGAAATGACAACATTGTCAAGATATAATTCCTCCACCTAAACATTCGTCTTTAAAATAAAAAACCGCACTTTGACCTGGAGCAACTGCTCGAACCGGTTTGTCGAACGAAACAAGAACGCCGAGCTCACTCTTCTCAATAGTTGCAAATATAGGAGTTTGCCTATAACGAACCTGAACTGCGACCTGCATTGGTAGATCAGGAACCGCTCCTCGACTCCAATGTAAATCTTTAACTTCGCATTTAGTTCGGAAAAGAAGTGGGTGCTCTGAATCAGGCACTACAATTAAACGATCCTTTTCTAAATCTTTATCTGCCACATACCAGGAATGCCCTCCTTCATCCAAACCCATCCCCTGACGCTGTCCAATTGTATATTGGTCTAATCCATCGTGCTGGCCCAATATCTTGCCATCAGGATCCACGATGTCACCTGGGCGTGACGGAATCTTCTTGCGCAAAAATTCCCCCATATCTAACTTCCCAATAAAACAAATGCCCTGACTATCAGGTTTTTCTGCAACAGGAAGTTCGAGCTCCTGCGCAATTTTGCGAACTTCATCCTTCTTTAAATCTCCAATTGGAAAAATAGACTGCCTCAGGGCCTCTTGTGGCACGCGATATAAAAAGTAAGATTGATCTTTGTTAGAATCCGCTCCTCGCAAAAGATGTGCCACCCCATCTGAATCTTGAACGACCTGCGCATAATGACCTGTTGCAATGTAATCAAATCCCAAACGCCGTGCTTCGTCTAAAAACAAACCAAATTTAATAGCTTCGTTGCACAGCACATCCGGGTTTGGCGTTCCCCCTGTTTCGTATCCGGAAAATAATTCTTTGACAACTTTATCACGATACTGTTCTTCAAAATCAAAAGTAAAAAGTGGAATCCCAAGCTTCGCAGCCACACGCATAGCATCACGTCGTTCGCCATACCAATCGCACTCGCCA
>Ga0180009_10001853_pt1 | contig 25229 bp, 21 predicted proteins | sample OS_PC_MetaG_FD_123537 | JGI IMG/M metagenome (GOLD analysis project Ga0180009, IMG submission 123537) | Groundwater microbial communities from the Aspo Hard Rock Laboratory (HRL) deep subsurface site, Sweden - OS_PC_MetaG | ecosystem: Environmental > Aquatic > Deep subsurface > Groundwater...
ATAATAATTCTATTAATATCCTCGCCACTTTGGCTTTTTGGCGCCTTGCTTGTTTTATTTGAAGATGGTTTTCCAATAATTTATAAAAGCGAACGCATTGGTGAACGGGGTAAAAGTTTCATCACCTACAAACTCCGTACCATGTTTAAAAAATTCTCTATTGGTCCTCAATTTAAGGACGTAAAAAAGAATCTCGAACTAGAACAAAAATTAATCAAAGAACAAAGCATCAAAAAAGGCGCGGTCTATAAGATAGCCAACGATCCACGCATCTTGAAAACCGGAAACTTTTTACGCCGCTGGTCCATTGATGAATTTCCAAATTTTATTAGTGTTTTGAAAGGTGACATGTCACTGGTAGGCCCACGCCCACATCAACCTCGTGAAGTAGAAAAATATACAGATGAACAACGTCGCGTTTTAACCATCAAACCCGGTGTAACCGGCTTAGCTCAAATCTCTGGCAGATCAGATCTAACCTGGGATGAAGAAGCACGCTTAGACATTTGGTACATAGAAAACTGGTCCCCATTACTTGATATTTACATTTTGATAAAAACACCTTTCGCCGTAATCCAAAAAACCGGAGCTTATTAGATAAATAATAAAAAAATATTGGAACGAGCCTTGACGCTCTGTCCCCTTTTTGTTGCGCATTGGTTAAGATTTGCACATGTCCACAGATACGGAACAAATTAAACAAAAAATCAATTCGCTGCGTGTCGCCATTGTTCATGACTACCTAGTTCAAGACGGTGGTGCGGAACGTGTTTTTACTGCACTAAAAAAAATATTCCCATCAGCTGATATTCATGTATTAATACACAATCCTAAACGAACGCATTCAGATTTTAAAGATGCAAAAATAAAAACAGCTTTTTTAAATAACTGGCCATTTGCCAAACGATATTACCAATGGTACTTGCCGCTTTTACCACTAGCCACAGAACACTTAAACTTTAATGGTTACGATCTTATACTTTCATCATCCAGCTCTTTTGCAAAAGGTATTATTGTCCCAGCGACCGCAAAACACATTTGCTACTTGCACACCCCAACTCGTTTTCTTTGGGAGGACCGTATTGGCTATTTAGCTGACTTACCACAACCGGCTTTGATCCGAGCAGTATTACCACCACTACTTCATCGTTTACGAGGCTGGGATTATCAAGCCGCTCAAAGACCCGACCTAATCCTAACAAACTCAGTCACCAGTCAAATACGCATCAAAAGACATTATAGACGCGACTCCCAAGTCATTCATCCTCCAGTTGATACGCACCGCATTCCTTTGTCACGACATGAAGGTACATACTGGCTCACCGGAGGCAGATTAGTCCCCTATAAACGTTTTGATCTTATTGTTAAGGCCTTTAATAAACTAAACATGCCTCTTATCATCTTTGGAACCGGTCCTGAATTAAAAAATTTAAAAAAACTAGCCAGTAAAAAAACAAAATTTGTTGGACAAATTAATGATACGGAAAAAACTAAATTATATCGCTATTCGTCTGGATTCATACATCCACAAATCGAGGATTTTGGTATTACAGCTATAGAGGCAATGAGTGCAGGACGTCCAGTCATCGCTTATGGTAAAGGAGGCGCCTCAGAAACAATTCTGCCAGGCATAACCGGTACTTTTATAGACATGCAAACCTGGGAAGATATTGGAGATGCAGTAATCCGACACAAAAAAAATAATTTTGACCCCGTTTCAATTCGTAAACACGCAGAAACATTTAGTCATCAAAACTTTGAAAACAAACTACTGGAATCGTTGTCACGTTTTTTAAACTTATCAACTCAAGAAAGTGACGAACTCGCACTGTTAGAATCCGCTTATGCAGCGTATCTTAATTGATGCACGTCCATTGGCCGATCCAACCTGTGGTGGAATTGGCAAGGTAGCACGTCAATGGATTATAAAAAAAGCCCAAGACAAAAACAATCAATACACTTGTTTTACTTCGGGTATAAAACCTTCTGCCATTGTAGAAACTTTTTGTAAACAAAATAATTTCCAATATTATCATATTAAATTACCCAATAAATACCTAACCTTAAAATCAATTTTAAATTTTTCATTGGTAAATTCAATCTCAAAAAAAATTGGAAACTTTGATCTACTTTTATTGCCCAATATTGCCTATCTCGGCAAAATGACATTACCTTACCAAATACTCGCACATGATTTAACTTTTTTTATAGAACCTAGCTGGTTTAGCGTTAAAAAACGTCTCTGGCATAAACTTATTCCAATAAAAAAATTATATAAGGAAGCTCAAATAATAGATTGTGTTTCCAATCAAACAAAAAAAGATTTATATACACTTTTAAACATCCCATCTGCAAAATGTCAGGTTTTTTCTCCATTGACTTGGAACAAAGAACCAATAACAACAAATAGACCACCTGATTGGCTTCCTAAAACAGCTCTTCGTTTCGCAATAATTTTTGGAGGCGATAATCCTCGTAAAAATGCAAAAACCGCAGTAAGCGCAATCTCATACTTCAATTTGCAAAACCCATCACAATACATAACTCCAATTGTCTTGGGTGGAAAAATTCCAACTGCACAGTATTTAGCCTATTTTCAAGCACCTAATTTTATCAGTAACAAAGAACTCGCTTGGCTTTATCAAAACTCTACCGCTCTGCTCTACCCATCTTGGTACGAAGGTTTTGGACTACCCTTACATGAGGCTAATCTTTTTGACCTACCAATAATTGCCAGCTCTACTGGCGCACTCACGGAAACCGCTCCACCTAACACAATATTTTGCAATCCTACAAAAATTCATGAATGGATCACAGCATTACAAATAGTTACTAAACCTCATTAGATTGACATAACTGTATAGGATTGATATATAAACACTCTAGTCAACAACCCGAGGAGCCCTCACATGACCACAATCATTTTCAACGATCATGTACACGCTAATGCCTGGATCGCCGAACTTGAACTCAATATCGAAAAAGTTGTGACAACCAATGATCAAAGCCACGAGCGTGTTCTTCTCAGTTCACGAGGCGAACCGCTTGTAAAGCTCGACAGTTTTTTTAAAATGTTGGAAAACAACAACTTTAAACTGGAGGCGGTTCACGCAATCAAAGGCAATGGCTCAAAACAACATCCGGACGATTTTGTACAGTTCGTCCTCACAGATAGCCCAGGATCCAAGGGCGATGCCAAACTTTGGAATGCACTGGTTGAGCTTTTCGGAAAAGATCCCGTTCCATATATCACAGCCACGAAGTCACTTGCCGGACAAGCGGTCTGCCTCACAATCACGGTTCTACCAAAAGAACCCGATAAAGAACTGGACGCCGTCTATCTACATTACGGAAACGGCGACCTATTCCTCTCATACCACAGCACCTAACTAGGTGCTTTTTTACATCCTACCATTGACAAAATCACAATTTTCTGCTATATTGACTTATTAACCCATTTTAAGGGATAATAAATTTGTGCCTATTTTACTATCAAAAAATCGCTTAACCAAGCTAAATATATCTATGTACACTAAACTTATCCGCCCTGTTGCAATTTTAACTGCAATTTTGGGTCTATCCCTCGGCATGGCTTCTTTAGCCAATGCCGACACCGGTCCATGGCAATGGAACGATATTTCCGATAAATTATCTATTCGTGAAAATCGTCCAGTCTGGGCTAGCGCTTATGCACACCCATATTGGTATTTAACAGACGGCCAAGAACTTTATACAGGTGGCCACGTCTGGAAGACTGATGGATCGATTATGACGGACATCACAACCGAGGTCAGAAATGCCGGTTTAAACCGCGTTGATGATATTGTTAGCGATGGTCAAACCATTATGTTTTTAAAGAACGTGGTTTCCAATACAAATAACTACGAAGTTTTAACATACAAAGATGGCACTTGGGGTTACCCGGCCGGTACTTGGCGAAATAACATGAACAGCAATGAAGCCATCGCTTCTATAAATGGAAAAGATGGTGTCTGGATGATAGTCACATCACAAGCTCGTGTCTTTAAATGGAGTGTTGGCACCAACTCATTAACACAAGTCACATTGCCCTCATATTCAGGCTACGGCCATAACCAACCTTATTCCGTACGTCATGTTTCACCGGCTGATAAACAAAGCGTATTTACCGCACCGCAAGTCGTGCCTACTTCAGGGGGTTGGATTTTCGCCTTACCGCAAACCAATGCAACTGTAAATGTATATTTTTACCAAAACGGCTACTTTAATCCTCTCTCAACATCATTAAGCAATATACAATTCATTGCCAGTAATGGCAGCCAGGTGTTAATTAAAGGAGAACAAACTGTAAATTCATATTACGGTGACTACACCTACAAACAAGGCTTTGTCACCATTAATGGCAATTCTGTAAACAACTTTGGTCATGACTACAAAGTCCCCGGAATGGATTGGAGCAAAACCATTGCAGCTTATAATTCCAAATCCTGGATAATTTTAAGCGAAAAATACTTATATAAATTCACTGACTCCGGCTTTGTTGGTTACCACAATACAAACGACTACTTCGTGACTGTCTCCAGTAACGGCAACGGCGCTTTTCTTTTAGGTGGTGCTGTTTCTTATGATGGATTAAACAGTCCATCTTCACCGTTAACTGCAAAATTAGTTCGCGTTGATGAAGGTACTACTTCCTATACACCTTCCAATATTGATCAAAGTGAAACAATAGATACAATTAAAAGTTCTACAAACAACATTAATTACTGGGCTTGGTTTGAACCAAACTTTGTAAACCATGGCAATATTGAAGATCCTAAATATTCTGTTGGCGCACAATCCGCTGATGGCATAGAAAAAATCGAACTCTACATTAACGGCATTCGCCAACGTGTTTGTGATGGTAATGGAAGCAAGGGCAATGTTGGTTGCGTAATGTTTATAGAAAGTACCGCTTATACATATGGTACCAATGTTGATGTAAACGCCACCATAACAAGCTCAAAAGGCAAAGTTTCAACTGTGCCTGTTCGCTCTATTCGCTTTTACCAAGGCAATTCAGTTAATGATTCCGATGATGTAACAGCCAACATGACCGTTTCACACAACGAACACAACCTTTATCATGGTCAAAGTTCTGTTGTACATGTAAATGCTTCTGCATCTAATGGATTAAGTAAAATTGAATATTTCTTAAATGGCAACATAGTACATACCTGTACTGTAGAAATGACCTATGGTTCTTGTGATTACACAATCTATGGAAGTAACTATACAAAAGGCAGTGAAATCTCATTCAATGCCCGTGTAACCAGTGCTAGTGGAAAGCAAGCCTGGACTTGGTTGGGTCAATATTACATTCCTTTGGATGACATTTATAACAATAATAATGGCATCTCCATGTCACAGTATGTTAACTACGAAAACAACAGTTCAAACCAAACTTATAACATAGACGTCAAAGCTAACAATGGTTTACAAAAAATTGAAGTTTACGTAAACAATAACCTCGTTCGTACTTGCAACTATAATCGTAGCTACAGCACGGAATCTTGTGATTTATTAACGCCTTGGAACAATATTTCCACTTCAAACAACACAATCTCTGTTTATTCCAAAGCTTATGATTACAACGGTAATCAAAAGCAAACCGACCCACTAACTTTATATCGTAACAATAACAATACAAGCGGAACATTAAACGTTTGGTTCGACGCCAATGTCTCTAGTCAAGATTTACCACGTGATCAAAGTCGCGTAATTAAATTTTACGGTACCGCAGAGAACGGTATGCAACGTTTAGAATTATATGATAACAATACTCTCATAGATTATTGCTCATATAACAACGCTTATGGTCAACAATCTTGTGAAAAAACTATTTACGCAAACAATTACGATTCCGGGCACAGACTGAATCTTAAAGCCAAAATTATTGATCGTAATGGCAACACTGCATACACTAGTACGGTTAGCGTAAACATTACCGGAACAACAACCAATACACCCAATATGGACACTTGGTTTTACATGTCCCCAAGTGAGTTGACCATCAATGCAAACGAATCAAGAACAATCCAAGCTCGCGCTTATGCTATCGAGGGTTTACAAAAAATTGATATCTACCTAAACGGCAACATTGTAAAAACATGTAGCTATAACAATGTCCTCGGTACACAGATTTGTGATCATGTTATTTACGCCAACAGTTACAATGCTGGCTCAGAATTATTTATCAATGTACGCTCAACTGATTTATACGGACGTACTGATTGGTCATATTCTAAAACCTACACAATCTCCGGAACCAATAACAACTACGCTACAAATGTTACCTCTTGGCTAGAGCCTTCAGCCTCCAGCATGGCCCAAGTAGACACTGTCGCTTTTAAAAGCCAAGCTAGTGATGCTGATGGTTTGGATAAAATTGAATTATGGGTAAACAACTCCCTATTTCACACTTGTTACTTATACGGTCTAACCAATGGCACCTGTAGTAACAACATCTACGGCGGTAATTATAGTGTTGGATCCAACATCGTCCTCTACGCTCGTGCGTACGATAAAAATGGTAACTTTAAAAACTCAGACAACAAAAACCTAACAATTACTTCAAGCGGATCCAGCAATGCTGCCAGCTCTATTACAACCGAAGTAAGCCCAATATTAACAAATTACAAAACCACTGATTACATTACCTATTGGGCCAATGTCACAGATGGCGACGGCATCAATCGCATCGAAATATACAAAAACGATGTGCTAGATCACACCTGCTATACAAACTCCCAAACATCAGGATCTTGTAGTATTAGCTTTACCGCCCAAAATACCAACAAAACATTATTCCAACTAAAAACCAGAGTTGTGGATTCTAAAAACATAGAAACTTGGTCATCCGCAAAAACAATTCAAATCAGAGATGACATCTATCCAACCGATTACCCAGGAACCATAAGCGTTTCAACTAACGCGGCCGATGGTTATACCGGTAGTCAAATGATTACTTTTACAGTCGATGCTGCAGATGCTAATGGCATTGGCGACATCTCATTATATGTAAATGCTCGTTTAGTTAAAACCTGCACAGATTCACCATGTATATATGTTGGTGGACCTTATCCTGAATACAGCCAAGTTACATATGGCGCCAACCTAAACGACTCAATTGGCAATCACATTTGGACGGGTTATCAAAAGATCTACAAAAAGGACTAAAAAAGTAAAAATACCATAAAATTCCGCTTATCAAAGCGGAATTTTATTACTCCATTAGGATTGACAAAAACATCAAAACCTGCTAAGGTATCACCATTCTTCGCTTTAAATTAATCGAAGTAAATACAAATAAAAAATCATTTTTAACTTGTTATTTGTCAATAAATTTATGGTATCCCAATTTCTTCGTTGGGGCTTGATGTATGGAGCGTTGTTTCAATGCATTGCTCTAAACCGCCTCCAAGAATTTGGTGACCATACATCTCTCTTCATAGCCTCATAATAAACTGGCTTAGAGGGCAATCTGCCCAAAAGCAGGAGAACAAAAACCTCGGAATTTCCGAGTGTTTTTGTTTTGTATAACTTGACAAATACCCCAAATAAGGCAAGCTAATATTAAATATGAAATATCTTGCCCCACTTTTTATAACCATTCTATTGGCAATCCCCGCAATTGGATTAACTCAAAAATCCAATGAAACACAATATCAAGTTCTAGACGCTGGTAACCAAATCCCATATTTTTCATTTGCTTCGAGCCGTGGTGACGAATGGCTTATTGGCAATGCCAATGAACTTTTTCATATTACAAAAAACAACACTTACGATCTTGCCCCAACTCTAAAAGAAAATAACTTTCTCTCTATCAGAAAAATTGCTACCGATGGACAAAACTGGTTAGTACTCGGCGACTCTACACTTTGGAACGCACAACCCGACCTAGCCTTTTTGTATGATGGCATGTATTTTAAAAATATTTCCAATATTTTATATAACATTCCTGATCATGAATGGATTGGTAATATCTCGGGCAAACAAGGTCTATGGCTAATCACTACAGATAAAAATATTTACCTTTGGCACAATGCCCTATCTGAATTATCACCGTTAGAACTCCCTCTAGCATTTAAAGAACCACGCGTTTCTGATATTGAACTTACACCCATAACCAAAGGTTGGTTGCTTAGTTTTATACAACAAAATGGACCTAAAAGCATTGCTCATGGTTACCCAATTTTTGATAGACGCATATTTTATTATGATGGCAACACCATTCAAGAAACAACCTCACTCTATAAAAATATAAGCTCTCTATCAGCAATAGGTTCAAATGGAAAATACGCAATCATAATCGGCGCAATATTTTCCACTGATAAATTAACACCAGAATTCGCTTACTTTGAATCAACTGGTCTTGAAGTTAAACAAATTCAATTGCCAAAAAATAATATATTTAATAATTCTCTTTCCGCACACAGGCAACCATTTTTATCAGGTGGAAGAATTGTATGGACCGGAAAATCATGGCTCATACATGATAATATAAATATTTTAGAATTTACCAAAGCATCTGATTTAATTTCTTATTCACAAACTGAATACACAATAATTAATTCAGCCTACGGATCAAATAAACAAGCTGTACTGGTTGGCTATCAAAAACAAAATAATTCCATTGTACCAAAAATAGAATTATTTACCGCTAAATAAACCTAGCCAATCATCAATCAATTGGTAATTCCTTTTGTTCTGTGTAATAGGCAAGCTCTTCATTCAACAACTCCATTGGAATGTGTTCGCCATAATACAAAGTTCTATCCTCAAAACGAGAAATTTTTGAATATAATTCATCCTGTAACATGGTCGGTAATCCTTCAGCTATCTTTCGCATTTTTTCCATCTCCTCAACAAATTGTTCTAAAATCAATCTACCTTCTTGCTCTAATTTTTCTAAATTCTGTGAGTGATTTTTCCAATAATCCTCACGAATATGAATCCTGACCTGCTCGATTTCTGATCTTTCCGCATCCTTAAACGACATATCAAAATCATCGTGATTAAACAAGTCATCTAATGAATTTACGCCACTTGTTTTTCTAAACCTCTCCATTAAATGCGCCGTTGATCTTGTTACCGCCTTTTCCACCAAATCCCATTCCACCATTCCCCCTTCTTCTGTAAAAAACCTATTTAACGCAAACCTAATCGGCCAAATATCTATAGCCAAATCTCTAACCACATCGGCCATATCGGCTGCTACCAACTCTTTACCATCGTCATACGCAGTTAAAAGCGTATCCGCTTTAGCCTTAATATCTTTCGATCCATACCCTAGCCACTCAGATAAAAAATCCGCGATACGCGTCCTACTGTTTAAATTGAGATAAAAATCCTCCATATAACAAACATTTTAGTTTATTAGCTATATTAAGTCCAATAATTTTTTAAAATAAATATTCTTTTGGACAATTTGTTTTAATTAAAATATCTTTTAATAATGAAAAATTCACATTCACATCATCCAAAACATAATCATATTGATCACTTTTTTCAATTAATTGATCATAATTGGGAGGAAGAAGCAAAACCGTTTTCATGAATGGATTTATATCTGCCAATTTTAAATCAGCGGCACCAAACAAAATATAATCCGACTTTTCCATGCTCTCTAAAACTTTAAAACCTTTTTTTCTATCCTCATAATTATGTCCGAATGCCTCAACATCATACGCAGGAATTCCTTTACTTTGCGCTAAACGAATCAAATCACTTTTTCCAACTCCATCTGGACCAAATACCATCACGCGTATCATAATTATTATTTACTCACCACGATAATATCTTTACCGATATCTGCAATCGGTTCATGGAACCCAGTTGGATAATCACGCATAGCCTCAAAAAACATGTTTGCGTCATATCTAAAATCCTCACCATGACTCGTACCCGGATCATTGGTTATAAATTGCTTTGCATCCGCATCATAACCACGTAGAACCAACATATGCCTTGGCGGACCAGGTGACCTATAATTTGGATTATTAACCATTTGCCCATTGATGGCCGTGATTACTAAATTTCCTTTTTCAAGCTCAGTCACAACCTCATCAAATGTCACACCTCTTTTTAAACTCACATTATCAAATTTAAAATAATCTTTAAATATCCAATTCATAGTATCCTCCAAAGAAGTGTCCCTAAACTCACCGTATTTACTCAATGTATAATCAGATATAGCGATTATTTCTTTCGTAGCTTCATCAGCAGACAAGCTTTGTCCCCGCGCCCACTTAACTGCCATCAAAACCGAGGTCTCCTCACAACCTTCAGCCTGACGCTGATCAGACCAATCGCCCAAAGGCGCTTGAGCAAAAAAAGGCACTCCTTCAATATAAACTGTCTTAAAATTATTCATATCTTGATTATCAAATAAATTTATTTGAACTTTAGAAATATATGATAAATCATGATTACTTATTCCCAATCCCAAATGCCGCATTATATTAAAAGCATCATCAGGCCTACCCAAATAATATTTCCTCCTATCCTTGGGATAAATATAATAAGCTTCTCCATTTTTTTCAACATCCAACAGTATCATACCCGATAATCTCTGCGGAAAAACCTCCGTATTTGCAATAAACTCATGTTTCGCACCCAAAGCCAAACTTGTCATGATTTTAAATGCATCTGCCGGACGACCCAAGTAATACGCCCTGTTGTCTTTAGGATAAATGTAATAAGCTTCTCCATGTTCCTGAACTTGCAAAACTATTAAACCAGCCGGCCATGTTGCAGCTTGCACAGCAAAAATATTCGCCAAAAATATAGATGCAATCAAACCCAATATGTAAATAATTATTTTCATGATAATGATACTCTATCCGTAACTCTTAAAAACATCAAATTACTTTGTTTGGTTTTTAACCCAAATTTTCTTTACAACAGGAACTGTGAATGTTGAAATTAAAAAACCACATGTCGGAACAATCGCATTAATAAATGGCCGCGCTAACCCTGCAATATAAAAGAACAATACAATTACAAAATAAGTTAAGAATGCAAGCAATAGCTTTCTAGTCCAACTAGTTTCCCATGCTTTATCCAATTCAACTCTTTTATTTCTTTGTTTTATTTGTTCAATCTCAATTTTTAATGACTCTATCGACTCCATATTATTCAACCTTACTTATGATTAAATCCATTAATTTTAAATGCTTAATTATTTCCGGATTTCTATCCTGATCATTTTCCGGATGCAACTGATGCCCTATGTACTCGCAAATTCTTCTGGCAACCGCCCTCAACAACAATTGATCAAAATCTTTCAGTCCTTTACCCAAATCAAGAATCGATTGATCAGCATTTTCATAAACCATTGCGTCAATCATCATAACAGCAATTGGGAAATCAGCCGGTCTATAATATGGACTTACGTCTATTACAGCCGGTGGTAATTTGTCATCAAATAAAATATTCCCTGTTCCCCAATCACCATGAATAACCTGATTAGGTAAATTTAAATCTTTATATATAGAAAATAGTTTTTTTAATGGTTCATCAGTCAAAGCATAATTAGTTAAAGGTAATTCACCCCATGCCATTTTATCAGCAATAAAAAATACATCCGATCTTTGATCAAAAAAATCCGGCTTCGGAATATCAGCTATAACTTGATGAAAATCTTTACACACCTTAATAGCTTCTTTATATCTCCCCGCTCTGTGTTCACCCTCTAAAAACTCAGTCGCCGTCCAACCCTGATAAACCCAAGAACCATCATTGGCTTTATATGACTTGGGCACACGAAAATCATTACTGGTAATTCCATTATTTAATTCTGCCAACCAAATAGCCCCCGCTTTATTACCAGCAGGTTTAAACACAACATCACCAACTCGATAACAAGTGCCCTGGCCACCTTCAAGATGCACGAGTTCTCCTTTTACACCAAAAGCATCTAAAACTTCCTCTGACGGAACAGCCTCTAGCTTATCTAAATTATTCACCTGATCGTTCACCATAATTTTTTTATACATTAACTTAAGCTGTAATGCTTGACATTTTACACTAATCAAGCTTTAAATAATACATCCTGACTTTGAGCGCTAAAAACAACCAACTCAAACAGGCGTTCATTGCAGAAGCATCACAACCCACAACCAAGGAACAAAAACATGGGCATTGGCATCATCAACAGAGGCGTACTGATTCTACAAAATGGTGTCCTGGAAATCTTCGGACACAAAGGCTACGCGGAAAACGATAGTTGGTTCATCAATCTAATGTTAGGTGCCTTCGTCGAAGTCATCCCCGAACCGGCCAGCCCAGAAATCGAAGCTGTCATCACTCAAGATATCGCCGAAGGCAAATGGGACAAAATCGACCATATCGTGGTCAGCCCCAACGTAGCCCTTCGGCTCTATCTTGAAGGCAAAATCACGTCCACCCACATCCGTTCAGCAGACACAACCGACTCGGCGGTAGTCTTCAACAAGGTACAGTTCAAGGGACAACACAGTCTATGTTCATTCATGGTCGTGGTCAGACAAACAGATGTCAACGTCGCCACCATGGATCGCAATGGTTACATCGTCTAGCTCCCCTTTTTTTGAGCGAGACAAACTTCATACGGGGTCTTTGACTCAAGCCAGAGTCAAACCCCGTTTTTTTATATCTAAAACCCAATTCACCACATTTTTCCTAAATTGCCCCAAACCTTGCCAAATTTAGCATTTTATTGTATCCTCTTGCTACCTTTAAAAAACACGTTTAAACCCTGTTTTTAGCCAATTTTAAGCTTAAAGCATGTGTTTATAGAGCTTTTTTCACTTGGTCAAGACTCCATCAAAAGTCTACCAAATATAAAGCCCTAAATACGTGGCTCGCATTGCCCCGCCTAAGGTCAGGCCCGGCAACATGGGTTAATCAATACTAATTTATGACGACCGCAACTACTACTAAACCAGAAGATAAATCCGAGATCTCTAAACTTTTAGAAGATCCTAAGTATACAAACTTTCCTAAAATCGGAGATGTTGTCCACGGCGAAATAATCGCAGTTGGACGCAATGAAGCCAGAGCAGATATCGGCGGCATGGCTATCGGCATCATCCGTGGTCCTGAAATGGATCCTCACGCCTTACTAACCGTTGGCGATGAAGTGGATGCTACAGTTGTTGATCTTGATAATGAATTCGGTGAACTCGAACTCTCACTCAAGGGAGCTGGACGCAAAAAGTCTTGGGAAAAACTTAAAGAATTATTTACTAGCGGTACCACGGTAAATGCTCGTATTCTAGAAGCAAACAAAGGTGGATTAATCGTTCGCCTCGAAGGTTTAAACGGCTTTTTACCTGTTTCACAACTTTCACCAGAACACTACCCTCGCGTACAAGGTGGTGAAAAAACTAGAATTTTAGAAAAGCTCAAAGAACTAGTTGGCACAGAAATGAATGTAAAAGTTATTGATGCTAATGAGGAAGAAGGTAAATATATTGTTTCCGAAAAATCAGTTTGGGAAACTCAACAAGAAAGCGTTATTTCCAAATATAAAGTTGGTAGTGAGGTAGAAGGTGCTATCACAGCTGTTACTGACTTCGGTGCATTTGTGAAATTTGATGCCAATCTCGAAGGCTTGGTTCACATTAGTGAAATAGCATGGCAAAGAATTGACGATCCTCGTGACGTCCTCAAAATCGGTGATCGCGTTCGCGCAGAAATCTTAAACATCGAAGGCTCCAAAATCTTCTTGTCCATGAAAAAACTCATGCAAGATCCTTGGCACGATGTACAAGAAAAATATAAACTCAATCAATGGGTTAAAGGTAAGGTTCTTAAAATCAATCCATTTGGATTATTCGTTGAACTTGACCCGGACATCCACGGCTTGGCTCACATCAGCGAACTTGCAGAAAAACCTGTTAAAGATGTAAATGAAATTGCACGTATCGGAGATGAATTTGATTTCCGTGTCGTATCAATCGACCCAGAAAATCACAGATTAGGCCTATCTCTTAAAAAAGAAAAAGCAGCGGAAACAGAAGCTGCAGCGTAAAATAAAAAGGCCGCCAAATACTGGCGGTTTTTTTATTGCCTAAGTATAAGCAATATCGCTAAATGCACTCGACAAAATGTAATTATTTAGCTATCCTACGCGTATAATCTTAAAGGATTTGTTATTGAAAATAATAATATAGATTTACAAACTTGGATAAATTTCGAAGCAAAATCGATTATTTGCCAAATGTATAAATTCACAAACTTATGAACCAAACAGTAAGGAACATACTACTCTTTATAGGAGCCATGGTTATCATGGGTGTAATCTTGGCTACCCTAAACATGCAGACGGTCGAGCATACTGATATTGCCAGCCTGTCCACCAAAGTCGAACAAGGTGATGTAAAGTCTCTTGTTATTCGTGGTGATGAAGTCGAGGCCACCTATCAAGATGACACTAAAAACATAGTAGTCAAAGAACCTGGAGATTCTTTATCAACCGTTTTTAAAAATTATGGCGTTGATCCCGAAAAACTCCGTGCCATCCCAACCGAAATCAAAGAACCAAGCGGCTTCTCTTATTGGGCATCTTTGATTGTACCCAACCTCTTACCAATCTTATTACTTTTGGTAGTCTTTTGGTTTTTCTTTCGCCAAGTCCAAGGTCAAAATAATCGCGCCATGCAATTTGGACAATCCGCTGGTCATGAACTACCAAAAGATAGCAAAGAAAAAGTAACATTTAACGATGTCGCCGGTGTTAAAGAGGCTAAATATGAATTGGAAGAAATTGTCGACTTCTTAAAAAATCCAGAAAAATTTGTAAAATTTGGAGCTAAAATTCCAAAGGGAGTTCTACTCATGGGTACACCTGGTACCGGAAAAACATTATTAGCCAGAGCTGTCGCCGGAGAAGCTGGCGTACCTTTTTATCACATCAGTGGTTCTGAATTCGTAGAAATGTTTGTTGGTGTCGGAGCATCTCGTGTACGCGATCTATTTGCCCGCGCTAAAAAAACCTCACCTTGTATTCTATTTATTGATGAAATTGATGCAGTTGGTCGCCAACGTGGTTCTGGATTGGGTGGTTCACACGATGAACGCGAACAAACCTTAAACCAAATCCTTGTTGAGATGGATGGCTTTGAACCAAATGCCGGTGTTATTGTTATAGCCGCAACCAACCGGCCTGACGTTCTTGATCCAGCCCTACTTAGACCAGGTCGCTTTGATCGTCGCATAGTTTTAGATCCACCTGATATTGATGATCGTGAAGCCATTCTAAAAATCCATGCTGATAACAAACCGCTGAGCAAATCTGTATCATTACGCAAACTCGCGGAACGCACACCTGGCTTTAGTGGTGCCGACTTGATGAACTTGATGAACGAAGCTGCTATCTTAGCCGTCAGACGTAACAAAACCTCTATTGGTCCTGATGAATTATTCGAGTCCATAGAAAAAGTTATGCTCGGTCCCGAACGTCGTAGTCGTGTAATGAATGAAGAAGAACGCAAAACAACTGCTTATCATGAAATTGGTCACGCATTGGTCGCTCATCTTTTACCACACACCGACCCTGTTCAAAAAGTCAGTATCATCTCCAGAGGTCGTGCTGCCGGATATACTATTAAAACTCCAACACAAGATAGACACATGCGTCGTCGTGAGGAGTATTTGGAAGATCTCGCAGTTATGCTTGGTGGTTATGCCGCAGAAAAAATTATTTTTGGCGATATAACAACCGGAGCTTCCAGTGATATGAAATCTGCAACCCAATTAGCTCGTAGCATGGTCACTCAATGGGGAATGAGCAAAGAATTAGGCCCGCGTATTTATGGTGAACAAGAGGATATGATTTTCTTGGGTCGCAACATACATGAAAATCGCGATTACTCTGAAAAGATTGCCGAAAAAATTGATAAAGAAATTGATGACTTAATAAATCACGGCTTAGACACTGCAACCAAAATCATATCTGAAAACAAAACCATCATGGACAGAGTTTCTCAAAAACTACTTGAAGTAGAAACCATGGAACGTGATGTATTCCTTGAATCAGTGCAAATCTTAAGTGCCAACCCGGACAATCATCCCAAAGAAGACAAAAATTAAATTAAAACCGCCCTTAGGGGCGGTTTTAATTATGCCTATAATAATTTATTCGTAATAGATAATTGCACTTATATTACTCAACCTTACTCCAGCACAACCGAAGAAACCACATTGTTGATATTCAACACCAACTTCAATATTTGCTGTACTAGTTACATAATAATTAATATTTGCATAAGTTGATGTTGCTAATAATTGAGGTGTTGAAGTATTTGGCAACCAATAATCACCAGAAGTACTCGAATAATCTACCCCATTAATTCTATAAAAAACATTCATTTTTGATAATTTTGCAAACATACCACCCGTTTCAATCCTAGAAGCGCAAGGGACAATTTCAATCTTAGTTATTGTTGAACTAGCAAAAGCAGTCGTACTGGTAACCACAAATGATTCCTTCATTCCAGTTGAAGTTGCATACACATAATCATAAGTTCCGTTACAAGTAATCTCATCGACTCGAGTGTAATCCGCCATAAACCACCAACCCCCAGCACCGGCAAAATTAGTATATGCACCATTGCCAATTGGCCTTAACGGAGATGTTGTAAAGGCAAAAACGTCTTGAGCTGTAAAAATCAATGCACATGCTAATAAAATTGCTAAAAAGTTTTTCAAAACTTTCATAAAAAATATGTAATCATTAAATTAATAGATGGATAATACACTGAAATTAATTTATTGAATAGACTCTATAATTCTTCATCTAGATACTGTGTTCATTGCACCTTCTTCCCAGCTACAATCCCCATGTTACATGTGTTATAATATAACCATATGTTAAAGAAAAAATCTTTTGTTCCAAACGATAAACCAGTTTATCGAGAAGTCATCCCTCAAGCTTTTAAATTTGCTTGGAAACACCCACAATATTGGCTATTTGGTTTTATAGCATCATTCCTTTTTACAGGAGGTTCAGCTGATATCTTTTTTAAATTTTGGAACTCTCTTCAGGCGCACAGCGGATCATATTTTGGTTATAGCTTCCAAATTTTATTTACTACAGCTAAACAAAGCTTAACTAATGGTGTTACCTGGTTAATGTTTTTTCAAGCTCTAGTTGCCCTACTCATCTTCTTAGTCATATTCATAGCCATCGTTGCATTTTCCGCCATCTGCCAAGGAGCCTTGGTTCATGTAATAGGCGCTTGGAAATTAGATAAAAAACATTTTGTGAGACAAGCATTGTCAGTTGGCAGTAAAGCGATAGTACCAGTAATTGCATTAAACTTAATAATGATATTTTTTGTTTGGATTTCTCGATTTGCAGTATCTTGGCCTTTTGCTTTAGCTCTTAGTAAAGAAAACTTAATATATTACATTATATATATTATTGCTTTTGTAATATTTTTCACAGTAACTTTATTCTTGGGTGTAATTCAACTTTACTCTCTAAACGCGATCATTTTGCAAGGCGCTACTTTACGATCAGCTTTAGATATTGCCTGGAAACTCGTAAAAAAACATTGGTTAATTACAATAGAAACAGCAGTTTTACAAGCATTTCTAGTTGCTATAATCGGCTTTGTTGTTGCAATCATCTTCATGATACTCGCAATACCTGCATATTTATTATATATTTTGTCATTTATTAATAGCAGTGTTTCTTTGTTCGAAACCAGTGTTGGAATATTCTTTGCCTTGATTATAATAACCGTAACCATTACTACCGGCTTTTTAGCCAACTTCCAATACGCAATCTGGGCATTAATGTTTAAAAAATTTGGCGAAGGCGGAGCTGTTCCAAAAATTCATAGAATCATCAAATCAATACTAAAAAAATCATAGATCAATAATCTATAAACCATTTTACTTATGGCCAGCGTTCCTCAACCAAAAACTCCTTCAATAGAAGACCTGCTAAAACGCACCGCTAAGGATGAATCCACAAAACCAACAACTTCAAGTACTGGTTTCTTTAAAGGCGCTCCAACCAAACAAGTAAAAGCCACTGTCAAAAAAAGTAAGTCAGAAATGTCGCAAATTGAACTTTTGGAATCCAAAATGGGCGAGATCCAAACCAGCGACATAGAAAAAAGAACCCAAGCCGAATCATTAGGCACTCACCTACCATACATAAACCTCCGCGGATTCCCGGTTTCACCTGAAGCATTATCTCTAATTCCAGAAGAAGAAGCTGCAAAAAAACGCGTCATAGCTTTTTTAAAGTTAAATGATGATATTCGCCTAGCAACAAGCAAACCCGGACCAGAAATCGATGAACTCGCCCAAAAACTCTCTAAAGCACATTTAGCTGATATCCAAATTTATTACTGTTCTGAGCAAAGCACAGAATACGGTCTCTCGCTTTACGCGGCTTTGCCAAAATCAATAGAAGTAATTGAAGGCGTCCAAATCAAAGAGGCTGATCTAAAAAAATTCGAAAGTGAACTTGCAAACTTTAAAGAATTGCAAGAGAGAATGCAAAATGTTTCTACAACCGACTTAGTTACATTGATTTTATCAGCCGCCCTAAAAGCCAATGCATCTGATATTCACATTGAGGCGGAAGAAGAAAACATTAAAATACGTTTAAGAATTGACGGAATTTTGCATGACACTGCCACTGTTCCAAAAAAACAATGGAAACTAATAATTTCACGTATCAAATTATTAGCTGGAATGAAAATCAATGTTACAGAAGTTCCACAAGATGGACGCATCACGATTCACATGTCCAATGAAAAGATAGAAATTCGTGTTTCAACTCTGCCAACCGCTTATGGAGAAAGTGTTGTTATGCGTCTTTTGCGACCAAAATCAATTTCGCTTGATTTCGAAGAACTTGGAGTCAGAGGTCTTGCCTGGGAAAGGTTAAAACGCGAAATTGAACGTCCCAATGGCATGATTGTTACCACTGGTCCTACTGGATCCGGTAAAACAACCACACTTTATGCGATATTAAAAAAACTCAATACCCCTGAAGTTAAAATTATTACTTTGGAAGATCCTGTTGAATACAAATTACAAGGCATAAACCAAAGTCAAATTGATCATTCTAAAGAATATACTTTTGCCAAAGGACTAAGATCAATTCTTCGCCAAGATCCTGATATCGTTATGGTTGGTGAAATCCGTGACTTTGAAACCGCAGAAATCGCCACCCAAGCAGCTTTAACCGGTCACTTAGTTATATCAACAATCCATACCAACAATGCAGCCGGCGCCATCCCCCGTTTTCTATCAATGGGTGTTAAACCCTTCTTTTTAGCACCAGCCCTTAACTGCGTCATTGGTCAACGCCTAGTCCGACGTCTCTGTGAAGATTGTAAGGAAAAAATTGAATTAGAACCAGCGCTTAAAGCAGAGGTCGAAGCAACCTTAAATGATATTCCCGAATCAGCCGAAATTAAAATCGACTTAAATAACGTAACTTTTTTTGGACCATCCGAAAAAACGAAGACCTGTAAAACCTGCAACGGACTTGGCTATAGCGGACGTATAGGTATCTATGAGATATTTACCATGAATAAAGAAATCGAACACATGATTTTAGGTGCCAATGTTTCAGAATATGACATGTTAGACATCGCCAAAAAGAACGGCATGATAACCATGACACAAGATGGCTTGCTAAAAGCAATGGAAGGCATCACATCAGTGGAAGAAATATTACGTGTCGCTGGTATTGAAGTAGTCAATGAAGATGTCACCGACGAAGAAATAGATCAACAAAGAAAATCTTCCTAATAGAAATTAAAAAATAATTAAAAATCGAAGTCCAATCACTTCGGTTTTTTTTAAATCACAACTTATTAATCAATCTGCTCTATTTTTACACTTATCACTTTAGACTGTTTTTTTAACCATTTAGGAATTTTTTCTGACCATTCAATTATCATCAATGTTCCAGACTCCAACAACTCTTCATCCAACTCCAATGCCAACAATTCCCTTTCATCCTCAATACGATACGCATCAACATGAACTAAACGTCCTACGTCGCTCGTCCGACTTCCTAATCGTGTCACGTTGTAACTTCTTATAAGCGCAAAAGTTGGACTTAAAGCTCGTTTTTTTACTCCAAGTTGCTTTGCAATAAACTGTGTTAATGTAGTTTTCCCTGCTCCCAAATCACCATACAAAGCAATAACCATCCCTGACTCAATTTTAGTTAATAAAAAATTTACGACCTTATCCCAATCAGACATTTCATCAACTTTAAAAATTTTTTGTAATTTATTATATTTTATTGTAACTCTTCGCATAAAAATATATTTATAAATCCAACGCCGGTTCTGCATCAATTTTTTTCCAATTAGTTAATTTCCTTCCTGCCATTAAATTCCACAAACCAGCTGCCGCAATCATCGCACCATTATCAGTATGCAAACCTTTAACAGGTGTTAAAAAAGTAACTTCACGACAAGACTTTCTTAATGCTTTTTTAAGCTCTGATTGCAAAACCTTATTAGCAGACACCCCACCCACCACGGCAAACGATTTAGGCTTTACTTTTAAAGCGGCTTTAACAGTTTTTACAACCAACACCTCAACAATAGCCGCCTGAATACTTGCGCAAAGATTGACTAAATTTAATTTCGATATATTTAACTTTCCATCTTCAACAAACCGCTCATGTAAGAGTACTCTTACGGCTGTTTTAAGTCCCGAAAAACTAAAATCCAATGACGTATCATGCAACATCGGTCTTGGTAGGTTAAACGAATCCTTTACACCTTTCTCTGCTAACCCTGATAGCTTTGGCCCACCAGGGTACTCTAAACCCAACATCTTTGCTGTTTTATCAAATGCCTCACCAGCCGCATCATCCCTGGTTCTACCTAAAATTTTATACTTTCCAAAATCTGTCATTAATACCAACTCAGTATGCCCTCCAGAAACCAATAAAAACAAAACCGGAAATTCCCATTTTTTTCTATTTAATGATGATAACCAAGCCGAAGCCAAATGTCCCTCTAAATGATTAACCGGAATAAGCGGTTTATCACACATCCAAGCAATTGTTTTTGCTGCGTCGATACCAACTCTAAGTGAAGTCGCCAAACCAGGACCTTGAGTTACCGCCACATAATCAAAATCCAAATTTTTAGTTCCAGCTTTAGATGTCGACAAATTAAGAGACTTATCCAATAAACTAACAAGCTCTGCCACATGCGTCCTAGCGGCAACCTCAGGAATTACACCCCCATATCTAGCATGTATCGGAATTTGCGTTGCAATATAATGTTTTTTTAATTTAACACCAACGTCATGCGATTTAGAACTCATAGCGTCCGAACTCAAAAATGCAACCGATGTTTCATCACAGCTTGTTTCGATAGACAATATCTTTATTTCCTTTTGCGTGCCTTTAGCTTTTATCATATAATGATTGTAATTATAGCTAAAAATAGGCTTTTGTCAATCATTCAATATTTAAAAATCCATCAATCAAAATAACTATTTATATTAATATGTGGATCCTCTACGGCATTTTATCTGCAATCACCGCAGCCATCATGACAATCATCGCCAAACTTGGTTTAAAAAAAATCGACCCCACTTTGGCAACAACAATCAGAAGTCTAATCATGTTTGCATTTATGTTTATAACTGCGCTGGTACTTCAGAAACACAAACTCTTAGGACAAATTAATAGCTCAGCACTTTGGGCAATAATAATCTCCGCAATATTCGGTGCCCTCTCATGGCTTTTTTATTTTCTCGCACTTAAAGAAGGCCCTGCTTCCAAAGTAGCTGCCCTTGATCGACTATCATTAGCGCTTGTTGTGGTTATGGCTATTTTTTTCCTGTCAGAAAAACTTACTTGGCAAACAGGAGTAGGCGCACTACTCATGACGATAGGGGCTGCGATCATGATCATATAATAAAACTCGGCTAGAACCGAGTTATCTTTTCTTTCTTCCCTTAGGTAGCATCATGTAATTAAAAGATAGAGATGATAAGGAGCTAATGAACACCAACAAGGCCAACAAACTGCTATAAAGTCTAAAATTATCTGCAAGCTCATAAAAAAACAATACATAAATAAAAGCAGCTGCTGATATAAAAAAGAAATGCATCCCCAAAAACGCAATCCCCATTCTACGTTTTTTTATATTTTCCAACTCTTTTCTTGATGGCCTGATTGTATCAAGATCATTGGAAAGCACATGCGGAGGCAAGCTATCCAAAGGTGGTAAAGTATCTAAAGGTACATGTTCTTGTGTTCTCATACAAACCTCCTTGCAAAGACTAACTTAATATAAATATTAATATACTTATAGTCAAACAAAACAAAAAACCTCCAATAATGGAGGTTTTTATATGGTAGCCCGTAGGGGAATCGAACCCCTGCTTTCAGGATGAAAACCTGATGTCCTAACCACTAGACGAACGGGCCAAATATGTATTTGTGAGGCTTATTATAGAAAAAAGCTTATCATGTGTCAAGTATTTACCTATAAATTGACATACTCCCTCCCAGCCAACACAATACCCTAATATGCAACTGGAACGCACCCCAGAATTTGAACAAGCTTTGCAAAAAATGAAAAACGGCAAAGCTTTTGTGTTTATAACCGGACGAGCTGGTACAGGCAAAAGTACATTGCTAAGATATTTTATGGAAAACCATAAAATAAAAGCTCCCATACTGGCACCAACCGGAGTTGCGGCTTTAAACGTCGGTGGCGAAACAATCCATAAATTTTTTAAAATTCCTCCTAATGTAGATTCACATATAGCCAGAGTAGAAGCAGAAAATCGTAAGAAACCAGAAATATATCAAAAAATAGAAGCTTTAGTTATAGATGAAATCTCCATGGTCAGAGCTGATCTTTTTGATGCCATGGATTTATTTCTCCAAATTATTCGACAAGACAAAAGACCTTTTGGTGGCGTACGAATTATTGGCATCGGCGACTTACACCAACTTCCACCTGTCGTAAATTCATTTGATAGTTCAGAATTCAGCAAAAAATATCAAACACCCTATTTCTTTTCATCGCTTGCTTATAAAAACATGCATGCCATGGATCAACTTGATTTTATTGAGCTCATTAAAATTTATAGACAAAAAGATCAAAAATTTATTAAACTCTTAAACGCTATCCGTAACCGCGATATTACCGAAAAACAACTTAAAACCATAAACAGTCGAATTATAAAAACAGCTCCACCTGATGATGCTATAGCCTTAACACCAACCAATTATGCTGCCGATGCTATAAATCAAATCAAACTTACTAGATTACCAACCGAAATTCATTTAATTGAGGGCGAGATAAAAGGCAAATTTAAAGAAAAAGACATGCCCACCGATTTAAACCTGACATTAAAAATAGGAGCTCGTGTTATGTGCATCGCAAATGACATGCGTGGGCGTTTTGTTAACGGCAGTTTGGGTTGGGTAGTTGGTTTTGATAATCAGGAAGAAGATCAAAGCAGCGTTCTAGTAAAACTGGACGATAAAGATGAGCCGATAAAAATCGATCCATACACCTGGAACATTCACCGTACAAAATTTAATAAAAAAACAGGCCAATTAGAACAAGAGCCAACCGGCAGCTTCACTCAAATCCCCCTTCGTCTAGCCTGGGCAGTAACCATACATAAAAGCCAAGGCAAATCATTTGATAAACTAACTCTTGACCTTGGAAGAGGCGCTTTTGCGGCCGGACAAATATACGTCGCACTTAGTCGCTGCAAAACCCTAGACGGTCTATATCTCATAAAACCAATAACATCAAGCCAATTATTCCCAAATAATGATGTTAACCATTTTTTTAATAATATTCTCAACCAACCAGCGGAATTGGAATACATACAGGATCACGAAGATGGGCAACTAATGCTAAACTAAACCAAAAAACTACTTACCACGTCTCTCTAAAATCTTCTTATAAATATCTAATGGCTTTTTATCATAATATTTAACACCCAATGTCGGCGGTCGTTTATTAACTAATAGCAACATCAAACGCTTCATAAATTCATCTGCCTCTTTTTGTGCAATTACTCTTGTCTCTGGAATCACATTGCCATTTTCATCCATACGCTCATGCATCATCCTATACATGTCACTGATCATCCTTGCTTCAACACCTTGTTTAACATGCTCAGATAACTGGCCTGCTTCCTCTTCCGATAACTGACCATAAATAAATTTAACATAATTTAAAATATTCTCATATAAATTCCTCAAACTTTCGTACGCCTTTTTATCTAATTGCCAATCCGAATCCATACCAACCATATCCATGGGAATAGAATTATAATAATCAACCGGCATACCCATTTTATATATCTCACCATTTGGCATAACCAATTCACCCGCTCTCGATAATTGATTGGCCCCGCCATTGTCTATACCTCTAAAACTTTTTGTAACGTCATCATAAAAAATATTATCATGGTTTCTATCTGCTTGTTTAATTAAAAAATCCAAACAAGCTATACGCATTAAAGACTCCGCTCCATCTATATTTGATTTATTGTCTAAAAAATTCTCTAATTCTTTGGATCCCAAGGCCTTACCTTGTGCATGCGCCTGAACAGACACTAACGCACCCTCCTCCTTACGAATCGCAGTTGGTTGACTAACCTTAAAACGCAACATAGTATCCAAAACACTGGAAAAATATTCTGATTTAACTGCATGGCCTTGATCCATATATTTAACACCCATTTCAGTATCGTCTACCGGTACTTCATCCATAGAAATATTATAATAAGAAGCTGTTTCAGCTCGACGCATTGCTTCTTTTTCTCTTCTGATCTTTAATGCAGCAGCTACTTGGCGATTCATCACTTCATTTTTTATTACCTCAATTTCTCCATCTTCATTAATAACCCTTCTTTGCCTCATTACCCTGCCATCATCTTCAAAAACATAAAAACTCTCTCCCATTTCGGATTTTGCATACGCAATCTTTGGTTCTTTTTCATCATCCAAATATATCTGCTCGACATTGTTGTTACTCGAAACATTAACCAAGCCCCGAATTATCACTCTGGATTGGCTTAAAACTTTACGTTCTTTTAAAATACGATCATCATCAGCACCCTCGTCTAAAAGAGACTCAAGTCCACCCTCAATACCGCTGGCTAACTGCATAACATTCTCCACCTCATGCGAATGCCTCTTTACCCTGTCCTTATTAGCCTGAACTTCCGCAGAAACAAAAAAT
>Ga0180009_10001854_pt1 | contig 25221 bp, 21 predicted proteins | sample OS_PC_MetaG_FD_123537 | JGI IMG/M metagenome (GOLD analysis project Ga0180009, IMG submission 123537) | Groundwater microbial communities from the Aspo Hard Rock Laboratory (HRL) deep subsurface site, Sweden - OS_PC_MetaG | ecosystem: Environmental > Aquatic > Deep subsurface > Groundwater...
CGCTCGTAGCCGCGTTCCCACTTGGCGATGTGATAGGCGACGTCGGGCACGAAATAGGTGTAGGTGCCGTCGGATTTCTTCATCACGCGGTCCTTGTCGTCGCCGTAGTCGGTGGTCCTGAGCCACAGCGCGCCATCCTGCTGATAGGTTTTGCCGGCGTCGACCAGTTTTTGCACCGTCGCCTCGACGCGGCCGCTGGTGTACAGGCTCGACTCCAGATAGTAATGATCGAAGCGCACTGCAAAGGCCTTGAGATCAAGGTCCTGCTCGTGGCGCAGGTAGGCGACGGCGAACTGGCGGATCGAGTCGAGGTCGTCGACGTCGCCCGACGCGGTGAATTCGCGGTCGTCCGATTTCACGGTCTGGCGGGCCAGAAAATCGGCGGAGATATCGGCGATGTAGTCGCCGTTGTAGGCGGCGTCCGGCCAGTCGGCGTCGCCGGGCTTCGCGCCCTTCGCGCGCGCCTGCACGCTCGTAGCCAGCGTGGCGATCTGCACCCCGGCGTCGTTGTAGTAGAACTCGCGGAACACTTCCCAGCCCTGCGCGGCGTAGAGGTTGCAGATCGCGTCGCCGAGCGCCGCCTGGCGGCCGTGGCCGACGTGCAGCGGGCCGGTCGGGTTGGCGGAAACAAACTCGACCAGCATCTTGTGGCCGCGTCCGGCGTCAGCGCGGCCGAATTGCGCACCGGCGGTACGGATCTGCGGCACCAGACCATGCCAAGCGGCCGGCGTGAGGTGGAAATTGATGAAGCCGGCGCCGGCGATGTCCGCGCGGGCGATCAGCGGCGACGCCGGCAGTTCGGTCAGGATGCGCTGTGCCAGTTCGCGCGGGTTTTTCTTCAGCGGACGCGCCAGCTGCATCGCAGCGTTGCTGGAAAAATCGCCGTGAGCAGGATTCTTCGGGCGTTCGATTTCAAGGCTGACCGGTGCGTCCGGCGCCACGATGTCGAGTGCGGTACCGATCAGCAGGGCGAGTTGTTCTTTGAGCGGATGGGTGTTGGACATGGTTACAAAGAGGACGGGGCGATGTGCGCATCCTCAGTGTTCGAATGGGTAGCCCGCGATTATAAGCGCCGCGCACGGGGCATCAAAACACCAGTGGATCGACGTCGAGCGACCAGCGCGCGATGCGCGGCTTGATGGCATCGAGCTGCGGCCGCCAGTCGCGCACGAAAGCCTGCAGGGCCTGGCGCTGCGCTGATTGGACCAGCAACTGGGCGCGTTCGAGATTGGCGACGCGCGCCATCGGTGCCGGGGTGGCGCCGAACACGCTGACGTTCGCATCGTCGGGCGCACACTGCGCGGCGCGATGCAGGAAGGCCAGCGCCGCCTCCATCGTGGTCGCCTCGGCGCGCAGCAGCACCTGCCGGGTGTAGGGCGGCAGCTCAAGTTGCTTGCGCTCGGCCAGCAGCGCGCGTGCGTAGCCGGCGTAGTCGTGGCGCTGCAGATAGCGGAACAAGGGGTGATCCGGGAACGCGGTCTGGATCAGCACGCGCCCCGGCTTGTCGGCGCGCCCGGCGCGTCCGGCCACCTGCATCAGCTGGGCAAACAGGCGCTCGGTCGCGCGAAAGTCGGGGCTGTAGAGCGCGCCGTCGGTGTCGAGGATCAGCGCCAGCGTCATGTTGGGGAAGTCGTGTCCCTTGGCCAGCATCTGGGTGCCGACCAGGATGTCGATTTCGCCGCCGTGCACTGCCGCACCCAGTTCGGCCCAGGCGCGCGGCCGCATGGTGTCGCGGTCGATGCGGCGGATGCGCGCGGTGGGCAACAGCGCGCTGAGCGTTTCTTCCAGCCGCTGGGTACCCTGGCCCAGGGCTTTCATATCGGGGTTGCCGCAGCTCGGGCATTCGGTCGGGATGCGCGTCTCGAATCCGCAGTGGTGGCATTTCAAACGGTGGCCGTGTCGATGCAGCACCAGCCGCGCCGAGCAGCGCGGGCAGGGCGACACCCAGGCGCAGCTCGGGCAGTACAGCGCTGGTGCGTAGCCGCGGCGGTTGAGGAACACCAGACCCTGCTCGCCGCGCGCCAGCGTCTCGGTGAGCGCCTGCACGGCGGGGCGGGTCAGGCCGTTGTCGAGCGGCAGGTGCTTCAAGTCGGCCAGCTCGATCGTCGGCAGCCGCGCCTGGCTGATCGCGCGCTGGGCCAGCTCGATCAGCTGGTAGCGCCCCGAAAGTGCCTGCGCATAGCTTTCCAGCGACGGCGTGGCGGAGCCGAGCAGCACCGGCACATCGGCCTGCTTGCCGCGCGCGATGGCGACGTCGCGCGCCGAATAGCGCAGGCCGTCCTGCTGCTTGAACGAGGCATCGTGTTCTTCGTCCACCACGATCAGCCCCAGCCGCGGCAGCGGCGCGAACACCGAGAGCCGGGTGCCGAGCAGCACGTCGCAGTCGGGCGCGGCGAGCCAGTTTTCGGTGCGTTCCTTTTCACCCAGTCCGCTGTGCAGCGTATCGACGCGGCGTCCGGGAAAGCGGCAGCGGAAATGCTGTTCCAGCTGCGGGGTCAGCGCGATTTCGGGGATCAGCACCAGCGCCTGCCTGTTCGTCGCCAGCACCGCATCGATCAGGCGCAGATAGAGCTCGGTCTTGCCGCTGCCAGTGACGCCATGGATCAAGTGGACACCAAACGCGCCGAGCGCGGGCAGCAGCGCGTCGAGCGCGGCCTGCTGCCCGGCGGTGGCGGGCGGCGACGCGGCGGTGGCGGGCGCGTCGGCAGGCTCAGGCGCAACGCGCGACCACTCGGCCCAACCAGCCGCCACCAGCGCGGATGCGTGGCGGCCCTGCTTCTGCGCACGCACGGTCTCGCGCGACTGCGGTGCGACCCGCAAGGCGTCAAGCAGCGCGCGCTGCGCCCTGGCACGGGCCGGGGGTTCCGCGATCCGCCCGGATTCGGTCAGCAGCAACCAGGGGGTTTGGGCGACAAACGGCGTCGCGTTCTTCAGGCGCGGCGGCAGCGTGGCGAGCAGGATCGCACCCAGCGGATGGTGGTAGTAGTCGGCGCAAAACTGCGCCAGTCGAAGGATGTCCGGCGACAGCGCGGGGCGGTCGCCCAGCACCCGGATCACATCGCGCAGCTTGTCGTCCCGGATGGCGCTGTCAGCCGGTGCGCCCAGCGCGACGCCGACCTGGCGGGTGCGGCCGAACGGCACTTCGACCAGGCTACCCGGCGGCACCGGACCGAGGGCATCCGGCAGGCGATAGTCGAACAGTCGGTAGAGCGGCGTATCGAGCGCGACCTGCAGTATCGACGGCATAGTTAGCGGAAGGTCTTGATCAGAGGTCGGGGAAAGCGGTCTAAGTGGCTGGCAGCCAAGGCTTATTCTGGGTTGTCCACGTAGCTTGTGGATAATTGTGTGAGTGATTTGTGCTGACTGCCCTCCAGGGCGCGTATTTCATGGCGCACCCCCGGCGGGCTAAAAAGCAGGCAATCCTATAAACCTCGAAGATTCAGGCATTTATAAATCGTGCCGGACTGTCAAGGGCTTGACACAAAAAAAGTTCCCCTGCGCCAAAAATGTGCATAAGTTAACGCTTCTATGGCCGCAATGGTGCCGTTTCGCACCGATTCTTGACCCGCAAGCCCTTGTTCCGTCAGGCTTTATGCTTGCTGGATGCCGGCAATGACCCAGCCGCCCTGGCCTTGGGCCGGCCGCGTCAGGTGCCACACCTCGTCGAGTACCGTGGCGTCCTGGTCGGCAGCCTCGCGCACCCAGCCGGTGAAGCGCACGCTGACGATATGCTGATTGCCTTCCTCGACTGCTTCCAGCACGTCGGCGTGGAGTGTCGTCACGTCGGTGAGCTGCGTCGCGTCGCCGCGCTCGGCCAGCTGCAGACGGATTTCGGCAAAGACCTCGGGCGTGGTGAAGGCGCGCAGGTCGTCCAGGTTGCCGGCGTCGAACGCGGCCTGCAGACGGATGAAATTGAGCTTGGCTTCGCGCGCGAAGGCGTCGGCGTCGAAGCCGGGCGGGAAGGCGTGCGTCGCCGGGCTGCCGCCCAATGCGCCGGGTGTTTGTTCGAACGCGGTCGGCGCGTTCTGCGGCATGCCGGCGTACTGCATTGCCGGCGCATTGCGACGCATCAGGAAGCGGAACAGCATCAAGGCCGCCATCGCCAGCAGCGCCAGCATCAGGAAGCTGGCCATCTCCTCGCCCAGGCCCAGATGGGAAAACAGCGCCGCGAGACCGAGGCCGGCCGCCAGGCCGGCGATCGGGCCCATCCAGGATCTTTTCGACGCGGTCGCCGGCGCGGCGGTGTTCTGCTGCGGGCGCTGCGGCGTCGGTGCGGCGTCCTGCCTGGCGGGCGCGCTGCGCTGCATGCCGAAGGACTTGCTGCCGCCCATGCGCTTGGCTTCGGCCTCCTGCACGGCGAAACCGAAGCTGATGAAAAGGGCGAACAGGCTGATCAAAATGCGTTGCATGGCGAATCCTGGTAACGGCGTGAGTGGGTGTGTCGAAAGGTTCAGGCCGCGCGCACGGCGCGGCTGTGGTCGTGCACCGCATCGACCAGCACGGCGACGTTATCCGGGTTGGTGAACTGCGAAATACCGTGGCCGAGGTTGAACACGTGACCGGGGTGGTTGCCGTAGCTGTCGAGGATGCGATGCGCTTCGGCGCGGATGCTTTCGGGGGTGCCGTGCAGCGCGCACGGGTCGAGGTTGCCCTGCAGCGCAACGCGGTCGCCGACCCGGCGGCGTGCTTCGCCGATGTCGAGTGTCCAGTCCAGCCCGACGGCGTCGGCGCCGATGCCGGCCATCGATTCGAGCCAGTTGCCGCCGCCCTTGGTGAAGATGATGCTCGGCACGCGGCGGCCTTCGCGCTCCTTGATCAGGCCGGCGACGATGCGCTCCATGTAGTCGAGCGAGAATTCCTTGTAGGCATGCGGGGTCAGACTGCCGCCCCAGGAATCGAAAATCATCACCGCCTGCGCGCCGGCCTCGATCTGCGCATTGAGGTAGTCGATCACCGCCCGGGTGTTCACTTCGAGAATGCGGTGCAGCAGGTCGGGGCGGCTGTACAGCATGGTCTTGATGTGGCGGTAGTCGTCCGAGCCGCCGCCTTCGACCATGTAGCAGGCCAGCGTGTAGGGGCTGCCGGAAAAGCCGATCAGCGGCACCGAACCGTCGAGTGCGCGGCGGATGCTTTTCACCGCATCCATCACGTAGCCCAGCTTGTCGGTGGGATCCGGCGCGGTGAGGTCGCGGATTTCCCATTCGTCGCGCAGCGGGCGCTCGAAGCGCGGCCCTTCGCCGGCCGCGAAATAGAGGCCGAGCCCCATCGCGTCGGGCACGGTGAGAATGTCGGAAAACAGGATCGCGGCGTCGAGCGGATAGCGTGCCAGCGGCTGCAGCGTCACTTCGGTTGCCAGGTCGGGCGTCTTGCACAGGGTCAGAAAATCGCCGGCACGGGCGCGCGTGGCATTGTATTCCGGCAGGTAGCGGCCGGCCTGGCGCATCAGCCAGAGGGGCGTGTGTTCGGTGGGCTGGCGCTGCAGCGCGCGCAGGAAGGTATCGTTTTTGAGGGCGGACATTCAGACGGGCCAGGACGCAAAGCCGGCATTTTAGCAGGCTTGGCGCCACCGGCCCGGGTCCATCGGTCGTTCAGATGTGGCGCAAGCGCCATTCGCCGCGTCCCGCCGGACACGCCAGCACATCACGCGGCTTGCGGCCATCCACCACCAGGGTGGCGTGGCGGCAGCCGTCGCGGGCGTCACCGCGCGGCGTGAAATGGTAGTCGCGGCCGTCGTGACGCCATTGCACCGGCACCCCGGCGCGGCCGAGTTCGAGCGCATGGCCCATGCAGGCGCGGTCGCGTTCGTCCATGCGGTCGCCGATGGCGTGTCCCACCACCGCGCCGAGTACGCCGCCGACCACCATGCCCACCACGCGGTCGTCACGGCCCACGACCTGGCCGCCGATCACCGCACCGGTGACGCCACCGATCACCGCGCCGATTTCGTCACGGTTGCAGCGACCGGATGCGATGCCGTAATCGCGGGCGTATAGGACGCCGCTCTTGCCCTTGTGGTGCTTGGCCGGCTTGTCCTTGTAATAACCATGCGCTGGCGCGTGCCGGGGCGGGTCGGCGAGAACCGGCCCGGTGGCGACCAGGGCGGCGAGTGCCAGGCTGAGGGGAAGCTTCATGGCGTGCTCCTTTTTGTGTTGGACGTAAGTTGATGCCTGGACGGAACCTGGCGCAGTCGACGCCCATTTTACGGACGACGGACCGTCAGTTGTAATGGCGGGCATGACCGTAGCCTTGACGCGTGTTGCGGGCGAGGGTTTCCATCCGGATGTTGCGATGGGCAATATTGAGCGCGCGGTCCAGGCGCTGGAATTCACGGGCATTCATGCGGCCATCTACACGGAACTTGCGCTCCATGCTGCGAATCTGCTGCTGTTCGTTCTTTAACGTGCGGAATTCGTAACGGTTCAGCAGACCCGCGCGCCGGGCGGCTTCGATCCGTCGCATCTGCTGCGCCTGGCGGGCGTTGACCTGCTGGATGTAGGCGTGACTCTGCTTGGAGACCTGCGGGTGACCGCGGCGGCCGCGATCAAAGTAATCGGCGTGCGCGCTGGTGGCCAGCAAGCCCAGTGCCAGGGCGGAGAGGGCGGTTTTCAACAATGTGCGTGTCATGGTGTGCTCCTTGTCTGCGTGTGATGCCGCTGCCGCACGGGTTGGGTCAGCCGACACCTGCACACTAGTCAGGCCATGTAAGGGCAATGTGTGGGGCGGGTAACGGGGTGTTACGCAAGGTTACGAAAAAAGTAAAATCGGCCTCAAGTTTCCCGTCAGGCTGCCGATTCCTCCAGACGAGATGGAATGAATCCCGTAGTTTCGCCTGAAATATCAGAAGATTAGAATCTTCAGGCTTGCTTTTTTACTCACCCGCGTCGCAGGAGAACCCGATGCAACCCAAGAAATTCGCGGCCGCGCTGGCCGCGGCAGGCATGACTTTGCCCGGCCTCGCGCTGGCCACCAACGGTATGCTGATGGAGGGCTATGGCCCGATCGCCAGCGGCATGGGCGGTGCTGCCATGGCCTATGACAACGGCACGGCCGCCATGGCCAACAACCCGGCGACGCTGGGGTTGATGGCGCCGGGCAGCCGCATCGACGTCATGCTGGGCCATGTCGGCCCCGATGTGTCGGTCCCCGCCACGCCGATGGGCGCGTTGGGTGACTCCAGCGCCGACGCATTCTACATGCCGGCTTTTGGCTACATCCGCAAGCAGGGTGACTTCACCTACGGCCTCGGCATCTACGGCCAGGGCGGCATGGGCACCGAATATGCCAGTGCGGACATGGCGCAGGTCGGCGTGGGCCGGCTGATCCTGCCGCTGGCCTGGAACGTCAACCCGCGCCTCACGATCGGCGGCAGCGTCGACGTCGTGTGGGCGGGCATGGACCTGGTTGCCGACGTGAACGGCAGCCCGGCCTCCAAGGAAATCAACTTCAAGGACGGCAGCGACTTCACCGGCGCGGCCAAGGGCTACAGCCTCGCGGCCAAGCTGGGTTTCACTTACAGTATGAACGATGCGTTCACGGTGGGCGGCGTCTACCAGAGCGCAGGCAACCTGCCGAAGCTGAAGGGTGACGGCTATACCGTCGAGGGCTTCGACATGCCGGCAGTCGTCGGGCTGGGCCTGGCCTGGCAGGCGAACGCGCGGCTGCTGGTCGCAGCCGACGTCAAGCGCCTGCTGTGGAGCGACTCGATGAACACCGTGACGATCCGCGGCCCGGGCGGCCTGGTGGTGCCCTTCCAGCAGGACTGGGACAACCAGACCGTGGTCTCGCTCGGCCTGGCGTACAAGTTCACCGACGCCTTTACCGGCCGGGTCGGCTACAACCACGGCAAGAATCCGATCCCCGACGCGAACGTCAATATCCTGTGGCCGGCGATTGTCGAAGACCATTTCACGGTGGGCATGGGCTACGCATTCAGCCAGCAGTCGCAGGTGAATTTCGCGCTGAGCTATGCGCCCGGGACGTCGGTGACCGGTACCGGCGCACAGAACGCCGGCGTGGTGATCGAGCATGGCCAGCTCAACTGGCAGCTGATGTACAGCTACGCGTTCTGAACGGGCTGGCAGTATGGAAAAGCCGGGGGACTGCGCCCCCGGCTTTTTTTATGTACATGATGCCGGCAGTGCACCTCAGGGCTCCTGCAGGTCCTTGCCCAGCTGCTCGATGTTCTCGCCAGTCGTCTCGCGGGCATCGTCGAGCGCGCGCCCCGCTTCCTGTGCGGGTCCGGGCGCGTTTCGCTGATCCTGCAGGGCGCGGTCGACATCTTCGCCCGCGCGCTCGGCCGGACCCTTTTTGTCGCAGCCCTGCATGATCAGCAGACTGGTCAGCAGGGCCAGCACGGCATAGGACGCGTGCCAGGGATGGCGGCGCTTGCGGGCGGCCGGCAACACGGCGCCGCCCGCGGTTCCGCTCCATTCGTAGAACCGCATGTGTTCATCGTCAAGATGGCGGGGGGTGGGTGTCATGTCTTACTCTCCTCGTTCAGGTCGCCGGCGGCGAGGCCCGCCGGCATGCTGTCAGGCTTAGCGCTTGACCTGGATGTCGTTGCGGACGGCTTTCACGCCGTCGACGCCGAGGGCGATTTTTTCGGCCCGGGCGATCTGGTCGGGGGAATTGACCCAGCCCGACAGCTGGACATCGCCCTGGTGAGTGTCCACTTTCACGCTCATCCCCTGAACACCCTCGTCCTTCACGAGCAGCGTCTTGATCTTGGCGGTGATCCAGGCATCGTCGGCAAACTTGCCGGCCTTGATGCGGTCATTGTTGGCCACCGCCTTGACGTATTCATTGCTGCTCAGACGGCTGTCGCGGTCAGCATCGCTTTCGCGGAAAGCCTGGGCCTGGCCGCCTTTCGCGGCAAATTCCTCAAGCGTGAGCTTGCCGTCGCCGTTGCTGTCGACGGTCTTGAACGCGGGCATGACCGGTGCCGCCAGTGCGGCGACGGAGAACGCCCCGAGAACACCTGCAAGGGTCAGATTCAGAATGCGATGTTGATTGGATTTCATGTCTATCTCCTGTGTCATGGGTGGAATTCGAATGCAGAGCACTCAGGGAGACGAGAGCGACGACCGTGCCAGCTTGATTTTAAGTAATGAAATCATAGAGATCGAAGCGTGTTGTTCCAATGGGACGGCCGCAGGCCAAGGCAAATCAGGCCCATTTGTCGCCATTGAGAGACAGGTGCGACGACGATGCCGCAGGCCCTTGTATTCATTGATCTATTTTGTCTGATGCCGGCGACACGGGCGACGTCACCCGGCAGGCGGACGTAAAAAAAGGGAGCCAGGCTCCCTGCTGATGCGCGCTACGCGATTAGGTTGCAGGCGGACTGCGGCCGGTGACCAGCAGTACCAGGAATACCACCAGACCCACGACAAACAGGACCTTGGCGATCAGGGTTGCGGTGCCGGCAATGCCTGCAAAACCGAATATGCCGGCAACGATGGCGACGATCAGAAATGTAACGGCCCATCCAAACATAAGGTGCTCCTTTCTGGATTGATTAGCGTGCCGCAATGGCGCTAACAGTCCCTATGCAGAGGCCGTGCCAGTTAAATAAAGTGTGTTGAATCAGTCACCTGCGTGTGTGCCCGCGCGGCGCGCGCCGCGCGCGAGCCTGCCGGCGTCGCCCCCGCCCGACACTCAGCTGTCGTCGCGGTCCTTGAACAGCGCCGGGGTCAGGCCATGGCGCTGTAGCAGACGATACACCTCGGTGCGGTTGCGCCCGGCCAGCCGTGCCACTTCGCTGACCTGACCGCGAGTGAGCTTGAGCAGCGTGATCAGGTAATCGCGCTCGAATGACGCGCGCGCTTCGGCGAGCGGCTGGATCTCGGCCGGCTTGTCGCGCAGCGCGCGTGCCACCAGCGTGGACGGAATGGTGGAGGTGGTGCAGAGCGCGCAGCATTGCTCCAGCACGTTGTGCAACTGGCGGATGTTGCCCGGCCAGTCGGCGGCGGTCAGTATGTCCAGCGCGTCGGGCGCAAAGCCGTGGATGCGGCGTTGATATTTCTCGGTCAGCGCGGCGAGGAAATGCCGCGCCAGCAACGGAATGTCCTCGCGCCGCTCGCGCAGCGGCGGCAGCGTCAGAGTGACCACGTTGAGGCGGTAATACAGGTCTTCGCGAAATTCGCCGCTGGTGATCGCCTCTTCCAGATTGCGATGGGTGGCCGATACGATGCGCACGTCGACCGGGCGCGTCTCGGTGGCCCCGACTGGCCGCACTTCGCCCTCCTGCAGCACGCGCAGCAGCTTCACTTGCAGCGGCGGAGGCATGTCGCCGATCTCGTCGAGGAACACCGTGCCGCCCTCGGCGCTGAGGAAGAGGCCGGGATGGTCGCGCCCGGCGCCGGTAAATGCGCCCTTCATGTGGCCGAACAGTTCCGACTCGAGCAGCTCGGCCGGGATTGCGCCGCAGTTGATCGCGACAAAGGGCTTGGCGTGGCGCGGGCTGGCGCGATGAATGGCTTGCGCCAGCAATTCCTTGCCGGTGCCCGATTCGCCCTGGATCAGCAGCGACGCTTCGCTTTGCGCAGCCAGCCGCGCCTCGGCCAAGAGCGCGTCCATTGCCGGGCTGGCGGTGATGATTTCACTGCGCCAGTCGTCGCTGATGGTTTCGGCGCCGCCGCCCCCGAGGCGGGTGGCGCGCTTCAGCAGGTCGATCAGGGTGGGCGCGTCGTAGGGCTTGGTCAGGTAGCCGAACAGCCCCTGCTGGGTGGCCGCCACCGCGTCGGGGATGGTGCCGTGCGCGGTCAGCACGACCACCGGCAAGGCCGGGTCGCGCGCATGGATGGCGCGAAACAGCGCCATGCCGTCCATGCCGTCCATCTGCATGTCGGTCAGCACGGCGTCGGGGCGGGTGAGCGCCAGCTGCGCCAGCGCCGCTTCGCCGCTGTCGACGGCCTCTACCCGGAAACCGTTGGCCTCCAGTCGCAGCGTGATCAGTTCGCGCAGGGCGGCGTCGTCGTCAACGACCAGAATGCAGGGTTTTTTCATCAGGGTAGGCGCGGTCAATTGCGGTTTTTAGGATCATGGCGTGCGGGGCGGTGTGGCGCGCTGCTGCAGGGATTTTTCCAGCGCCTTGATCTGGTCGAGCTTGTCCTGCAGCTCCTGCGCGCGCAGCGTCTGCTGCCTGAGTTCGATGCGAGCCCGCAGCGATTTTTTCATCAGCTCCAGCAGCGCCTGGGTGCGGGCATCGACCTCGCCGAGGGCGCCCAGGGTTTTCAGGCTGCGCTCGAGCGCGTCCACGCTGTCCTCGCGTTCCAGCAAGGCGGCCAGCAGAAAGCGGCGCCCGTCGTCGAGGCGGCGCTCGTTGTCCAGACCAGCCAGCTCGCGACGCCGCTGTTCGGCAGACAACGCCGCCACCCGCGCGAGTTCGCTCGACAGCGCCGCCGTGTCGAGGCCGGCCGGGGGGGTGCGGGAGGGCGGCTGATCGGGCAGGGTGGCACAGGCCCCCAGCGTCAGCAGCAGTCCGGCAAGTAACAGGGTTTTGAGGGTCATTGCGTTATCGGCCAGGTTAAACGGAAGCAGGTTGACCACGGCGGGCAGTCGACCACGTCGACGCTGCCGCCCGACGCCAGCAGCGATTCGCGCACGATCGACAGGCCCAGCCCGCTGCCCTTGACCGTGCTGGCGGGCTGGCGCGCGCCTTGGAAAAACGGCTCGAAGACGCGGCTGCGCTCAGCCTCCGGGATGGCTTCGCCTTCGTTGCATACCCAAACTTCGATCGCGCCCTCGGCAGGCGTACTTTTAACCAAAATGCGTCCGCCCTCGGGACTGAATTTGACCGCATTCGACAACAGATTGTCGAGTACGGTTTCCAGCTGGCTGCGATCGGCGTGTACGGTGGCGGCGTCCAGCTGCATCTCGACCCGGACGCTGCGTGCCTCGAGCGCCAGACGCTGGCGGGCCAGCACGCTGGAGAGGGCTGTGCTCAGCATTTGCGGAGCGGTCGGCAGCAGGGTGGCGTCGCGCATCATGCCGCTGTAGCGAATCAGATCCTCGATGCGCTTTTGCAGGTCGCGACTGGCACTGTCCATGATGGTGACGATGCTGCGCTGGCGCGGGTTGAGACTGCCGGCCAGTTCGTCGCCCAACAGCGCGACGCCTTCGCGCAACGACGCCAGCGGGGTTTTCAGTTCGTGTGACACATGGCGCAGAAAACGCAGCTTCTGGTCTTCCAGCGCCTGCAGACGCTGGCGCAGCCAGTCGATCTCGCGGCCCAGTTCGACGATGTCCTGCGGCCCGCTGATCGCCGGCAACGGACGCAAGTCGGCCTCGCCGAGCTGCTGGATCGACGCCTTGAGCTGCTTGATCGGACGGTTGATCATCCAGGAAAACACCGCCGCCAGCAGCAGCGTCAGCGGAATCAGCGCCAGCGCGAGCACGATCAGACGCTGACGGGTCGCCTGCACGGTCGATTCCAGGTCCTGCAGCTCGCGCTGCACCGCGGCGTCGGCTTCGGCGAGCAGGGTGCGCGCGTCGCCATGCAGCGCGTCGAACGCCGGGTCGAGCGCATTGAAGCCTGCACTGTCGAGAAAGCTGCCGGGCTGGATCTGGCGATACAGGCTGTGGCTGCGGGTCTGCAGCGCGGCCAGCGTGGCGCGCGCGGGCGGGTCGACGAGTTCGCTGTCGAGACGCGCCAGCAGGGTTTGCAGTTCATCGAAGCGGTCGCGCAGGGCCGGCGCAAACTCGGCGTCCTGCAGCAGGTGATACTGGCCGGCGGCACGCTGCAACTGGCTGACCGACTCGGCAATCTGCCGCACGTCGCGCGTGATGGTGAGGCTGTTGCGGGTGAACAGGCGCTGGGTGTCGACCACATCCTGCAGTACGTGCACCGCATTGATCAGGCCGCTCGCCAGCGGCACGATCAGCACGCCCATGGCGACAATGACGAGGATGGTGAACGAGCGGGGGTAGTAAGGGCCAGCGAGCATCCGGATGGGGTTCAGGCGTGAGGCCGCTGCCGTGTGCCGGCCATGCGGGCGATGACTGCCCACATGCCGACAGCGGGATTACACCAGATCGAGATAGGCAAGGATGCCCTTGGCCGCCTCGCGGCCTTCCCATACTGCGGTCACCACCAGGTCGGAGCCGCGCACCATGTCGCCGCCGGCGAACACTTTCGGATTGGCGGTCTGGAACGCGTGCTGCCGGCCGCTGGCGATCACGCGGCCACCCTGGTCGATCGCAATCTTGTGGTCGGCAAACCACGGCTGCGGATTGGGACGGAAACCGAACGCAACGATCACGCGGTCGGCGGCAATGATTTCCTCCGAGCCCGGCACCACCACCGGCGTGCGGCGGCCGCGCGCATCGGGCGGGCCGAGCTCGGTGGTCACCAGTTTGACGCCTTCGACCTTGCCGTTGCCGACGATTTCGACCGGCTGGCGGTTCCACAAAAACTGCACGCCTTCTTCCTTGGCATTGCCGACTTCGCGCTTGGAGCCGGGCATGTTCTTCTCGTCGCGGCGGTAGGCGCAGGTGACCGAGGCGGCACCCTGGCGGATGCTGGTGCGGTTGCAGTCCATCGCAGTGTCGCCGCCGCCGAGGACCACCACCCGCAGCCCCTTCATGTCGTGGTAGATCTCGTCTTCCTTGGCGAGGTCGAGGCACTTCCGAACATTGGAAATCAGGAAAGGCAGCGCTTCCAGCACGCCGGGCAAGTCTTCGCCGGGGAAACCGCCCTTCATGTAGGTGTAGGTACCCATGCCCATGAACACGGCGTCGTAGTCGTCGAGCAGGGACTGCATGCTGATGTCACGGCCGATGTCGGTGTTGAGGCGGAACTCGACACCCATGTCTTCCAGCACTTCGCGGCGGCGCGTCATCACCCATTTTTCCATCTTGAATTCGGGGATGCCGAAGGTTAAGAGGCCGCCGATCTCGTCGTAGCGGTCGAACACCACCGGCTTCACGCCATTGCGCGCCAGCACGTCGGCGCAACCCAATCCAGCGGGACCGGCGCCGATGATGGCGACCTTCCTGCCGGTCGGCACCACGTTCGACATGTCGGGGCGCCAGCCGGCCTTGAAGGCTTCTTCGGAAATGTATCGCTCGATCTGGCCAATCGTTACCGCGCCGAAGCCGCCGGTGTTCGGGCCGCCGCCGACCGCTTCGCCGAAGCCGTCGGTGTTGAGGGTGCAGGCGCCTTCGCACAGCCGGTCCTGCGGGCAGACGCGGCCGCACACTTCAGGCAGCGAGTTGGTCTGGTGCGAAAGTTCAGCCGCTTCGAACAGGCGGCCTTCGGTTACCAGCTTCAGCCAGTTGGGGATGTAGTTGTGCACCGGGCACTTCCACTCGCAATAGGGGTTGCCGCAGGCCAGGCAACGATCGGACTGTTCCTGCGCATGCGCCGTGTCCATCAGCGTGTAGATTTCGCGGAACTCGTGCTTGCGGACGTCGGCCGGAGTCTTTTCGCCGTCGCGTCGAGCCTGCTTCAAAAACTGGAATACGTCGCCCATTTTCTTATGCACTCACTGCTTCTTTGGTCTGGCCGGGAATGTCCTCGACCAGGTCTTCAATCGAAATCCGCTTCGGCTTGACCAGCCACACCTTCGCCAGCGTGGCGTCGAAGTCGGCGAGCAAGGCCTTGGCGCGTGCGCTGCCGGTGAGCGCCAGATGACGCTCGATCTGCGCCTTGAGGAAGATGCGGAACGGCTCGGTTTCGTCGTTGACGATGCGAACCAGCTCGACCATTTCCTTGTTGGTCTTGGCCATGAAGTCGCCCGCGTCGTCGACCACGAAGGCCATGCCGCCCGACATGCCGGCGCCGAAATTCAGCCCGGTGTCGCCCAGCACGACGACGGTACCGCCGGTCATGTATTCGCAGCCGTGGTCGCCGATGCCTTCCACCACCGCCAGCGCGCCGGAGTTGCGCACGCCGAAGCGCTCGCCGCCCATGCCCGCGGCGTAGAGCTCGCCGCCGGTGGCACCGTACAGGCAGGTGTTGCCGATCAAGGTGTTGCGGTGCGCCTCGAAGGTGGCGACCCGCGGCGGGTAGATCACCAGTCGTCCGCCGCCCATGCCTTTGCCGACGTAGTCGTTGGCGTCGCCTTCGAGCGTGATCGTCAGCCCCTTGTGGTTCCACACGCCGAAGCTCTGGCCGGCCGAGCCGGTCAGCTGGAGGCGCAGCGTGTCGTCCGGCAGACCGCGGCCGCCGTGCGCCTTGGCGATCTCGCCCGACAGGCGCGCGCCGATCGAGCGGTTGACGTTGCGCACTGCATAGGCGAGCTGGATCTTGGTGCCGGCCTTGATCGCGCCGATCGCGTCGGCCACCATCTGCTCGGCCAGCTCGCCCTTGTCGAACGAGGGGTTGCGCTCCTGCTGCGAGAAGCGCGGCGCGTCGGCCGGGATGTCGCCCTGACTCAGCAGCACATCGAGCTTGAGACGGCCCTGGCGCGGCGTGTCGCCGGCCGACAGATCCAGCAGGTCGGTGCGGCCGATCAGGTCGGTCAGCTTGCGGATGCCCAGGCTGGCCATCAGCTCGCGCGTTTCCTCGGCGACGAACTTGAAGTAATTGACCACCATCTCGGGCAGGCCGATGAAGTGATCTTTCCGCAGCTTTTCGTTCTGCGTCGCGACGCCGGTGGCGCAGTTGTTCAAATGACAGATGCGCAGGTATTTGCAGCCCAGTGCGACCATCGGCCCGGTGCCGAAGCCGAAGGATTCCGCGCCGAGGATCGCCGCCTTGACGACGTCGAGGCCGGTCTTCAGGCCGCCGTCGGTCTGCACGCGAACGCGGCCACGCAGGCCGTTGGCGCGCAGCACCTGCTGCGCCTCGCTCAAACCCAGCTCCCATGGCGAGCCGGCGTACTTCACGCTGGCCAGCGGGCTCGCACCGGTGCCGCCGTCGTAGCCGGAAATGGTGATGAGATCCGCATAGGCCTTGGCCACGCCGGCGGCGATGGTGCCGACGCCGGGCTCGGCCACCAGCTTCACCGACACCAGTGCGTCGGGATTGACCTGTTTGAGGTCATAGATCAGCTGCGCCAGATCCTCGATCGAATAGATATCGTGGTGCGGCGGCGGCGAAATCAGCGGCGTGCCGGGCTTGCAGTGGCGCAGGCCGGCGATCATCACCGACACCTTGTCGCCCGGCAGCTGGCCGCCCTCGCCGGGCTTGGCGCCCTGGGCGATCTTGATCTGCAGCACTTCGGCATTGACCAGATAGGTCGCGGTGACGCCGAAGCGACCGGAGGCGATCTGCTTGATCTTGGACGTTTTCACGGTGCCGTAGCGCTTCGGATCCTCGCCGCCTTCGCCCGAGTTGGAGCGGCCGCCGATGCGATTCATGCCTTCGGCGAGCGCCTCGTGCGCTTCCGGCGACAGCGCCCCCAGCGACATGCCGGCGGAGTCGAAGCGCTTGAGGATGGATTCCAGCGGTTCGACCTCATCCAGCGGGATGGCCGCGGCGCCGGACTTCAGCTTCATCAGGTCGCGCAGCATCGCCACCGGGCGTGTGTCGACGATCGCGGAATATTTCTTGAACTCGGCGTAGTCACCGTTCTTCACTGCCTTCTGCAGCTGCTGCACCACGTCCGGGTTGTAGGCGTGGAATTCCTCGCCGAACATGAACTTCAGCAGACCGCCGGCCGACAGCGGTTTCAGCGGATTGAACGCGGTCTTGTGCAGCAGTTTCTGGTCGGACTCGAAGTCGTCGAAGTTGGCGCCGGAAATGCGCGACACCGTGCCTTTCAGGCACAGCTCGACCACGCTTTCGTGCAGGCCCACGCCTTCGAACAGCTGCGCGCCGCGGTAGCTGGCGACGAGCGAAATGCCCATCTTCGACAGCACCTTGTACAAGCCCTTGTCCATGCCCTTGCGGAAATTGCACAAGGCCTTGTCGAGGTTGGGCTTGATCTCGCCGGTCTTCACGAACTCGCCGATGACCTGGTAGGCGAGGTAGGGATAGATCGCGGTCGCGCCGTAGCCGATCAGGCAGGCGTAGTGGTGCGGGTCGCGTACGGTGCCGGTTTCGACCACGATGTTGGCGTTGCAGCGCAGGCCGGCGTTGATCAGCGCATGGTGGACCGCGCCGGTGGCGAACAGGGCGTGGATCGGCAGGCGATCCTTGGCCAGGTTGCGGTCGGACAGGACCAGGATCACCTTGCCCGATTTGACGGCGTCGACTGCGCGCGCGGTCAGCGCCGTGATCGCGGCTTCCAGCGTGGTGGTCGCCGGATCGTAATGCAGGTCGAGCGCAGCCGAAGCGAACGCCGGGTCGTTCAGGTTCATCAGCTTGTCGAAGGCTTCCTTCGACAGCAGCGGGGTGTGCACCTCCACCCGGTGCGCATGCTCGGGCGTTTCCTTGAACAGGTTGCGTTCGGTGCCGAAGCTGGTGTTGAGCGACATCACGATCGCCTCGCGGATCGGGTCGATCGGCGGGTTGGTCACCTGTGCAAATTGTTGACGCAGGTAGTCGAACGGCGAGCGCACTTTCTGCGAGAGCACCGCCATCGGCGTGTCGTCGCCCATCGAGCCGATCGCCTCGGCGCCGTCCTCGGCCAGCACGCGGATGATCTGGTCGCGCTCCTCGAAGCTGACGTTGAACAGCTTCTGGTGGGTCAGCAGGCTCGCCGCGTCCATCACCGCCAGGTCGGCGTCCTGATTGAGCGAGAGCTCCAGTTTCACCGCGCCGGCCTTCAGCCATTCGCGGTAGGGTTGCGCACCCTTCAATTCGTTGTCGATGTCTTCCGGCATCAACAGGCGCCCGGTCTCAAGATCGGCGGCAACCATCTGGCCCGGCTTGACGCGGCCCTTGCGTTCGACGTTGGCCGGGTCGATCTGCCACACGCCAACTTCGGAGGCGATGGTGAGAATGCGGTCCTTGGTCAGCACCCAGCGCGCGGGGCGCAGGCCATTGCGGTCGAGCGTGCAGACCGCGTAGCGGCCGTCGGTCAGCACCACGCCGGCGGGGCCGTCCCACGGCTCCATGTGCATCGAGTTGTATTCGTAGAAGGCGCGGATGTCGGCGTCCATCGATTCGACGTTCTGCCAGGCCGGCGGAATCACCAGGCGCAGCGCGCGGAAAAGACCGGCGCCGCCCATCACCAGGCCTTCGACCATGTTGTCAAGGCTCATCGAGTCGGAACCCTTGGTGCCGACGATCGGACGGATGTCGTCCATGTTCGGGATCAAGGGCGTCGCAAACTTCTGTTCTCGTGCGCGGCTCCAGTTGCGGTTGCCCTGCACCGTGTTGATTTCGCCGTTGTGCGCCAGATAGCGAAACGGCTGCGCCAGGCGCCACTGCGGCCAGGTGTTGGTGGAGAAGCGCTGGTGGAACACCACCAGGCTCGATGCGAAGCGCGCGTCGTTCAGATCGGGGTAGAACACCGGCAGGTTGTCCGGCATCACCAGGCCCTTGTAGCTGATCACGCGGCACGACAGCGTCGGCAGGTAGAACACCGGATCGGTCGGCTCCAGCGCCTTTTCGGCGCGGCGGCGCGCGATGTAGAGCTTGCGCTCGAAATCGTCCTCGCTCAGGCCGGTGGGCGCGTTGACGAACACCTGTTCGATATGCGGCAACGAGGCCAGCGCCGATTCGCCGCACACCGATGAATCGGTCGGCACCCCGCGGAAGCCGGCGACCGTCAGCCCCTGCGCCTCGAGTTCGGTTTTCAGCGTGGCGCGTGCAAGCGCCTGCGGGGCTGCATCGCGCGACAGGAACAGCAGGCCGGCGGCATACAGTTCGCCCAGCGCAAAGCCGGCTTCGCCCGCAACTGCGCGCAGGAAGGCATCCGGCTTCTTGAACAACAGGCCGCAGCCGTCGCCCGACAAGCCGTCGGCGGCGATCGCGCCGCGGTGCGTCATGCAGGCGAGCGAGCCGATCGCGTTCTGCACCAGCGTGTGGCTGGGCTGATTGTCGATCTGCGCAATCAGGCCGAAGCCGCAGCTATCCTGTTCGAAATCGGGCGAATACAGCGTCCCGTCCAGCCAGCGTTGTCGTTCCATGGTTCCGTGTGCTCAGGCAACAGCGGCCTGCCCATGGGGCAAGCCGCAAAAAATAAGCGAAAAGTGCGGCATTTTAATCCCTCAGGCCGCATGCGGCAATGCGTGCCTATGCCAAGGCCTTGCCGGGGCAAGGGTTTCCGCGGCGTTCAGACCTGAACATGGGAGTGGCAGCGCGCGCGGAAATTCCAGCGACCCGAACGATGTGCCTGCCTGCCGGCCCGCTCCGATTCCCGTGCCGCGGCCCGATTCGGTACGCGCGGCCGCCTGCGGTAGGCTTGCGGCATGACCAACGCGAACACCCCGCCATCGCCCGCCCGCATTGACGCCCCCGACCCGCCGGAAGTCGACGTGGTGATCGAAGTGCCGCGCGGCAGTTTTCTGAAACGCGGCGCAACCGGCCACATCGATTTCGTCGCGCCGCTTCCGTGCCCGTTCAACTACGGTGCGGTGCCGAATTATCTGGGACTCGAGGGCGACCTGCTGGATGCGCTGGTGCTCGGGCCGCGCCTGCCGCTCGGCACCCGGATACGGGTCAAGGCGTGGGGCGCGATCACGCTGACCGACCGCGGCATGGTGGACGACAAGCTGGTGTGCAGCGTCCTGGCGCCCACCCCCGCACAGAAAGACTTCGTGCTGCGGTTCTTCCATTTCTATGCCAAGTGCAAGGGTGTGCTCAATTTTCTGCGCCGCCGCCCCGGGCGCAACGCCTGCGAAGGCTGGCGCACGGCCGCACAGGCCATTGCCCGCGCCCGGCCGCGGGAGGATTCGTGGCAGGGCCCGCCGGTCAAATACTGATCGGGTTTGCCTATCCTGTTTAAAGAAGTCAATCGGACGGGTATGCCATGAAGCTGCTGAGCTGGAACATCCAATGGGGACGCGGGTTGGACGGTCGGGTCGACCTCGCGCGCATCCTGCGGACCATTCGCGCGCTCGGCGAATTCGACTTGATCTGCCTGCAGGAAGTCGCGGTCAACTTCCCCGGCTTGCCCGGCAGCCGCGGCGAAGATCAGGTCGCCGAACTGTCCGCCGGCCTGCCCGGCTACACCGCGATCTATGGCGCCGCGACCGACGTGCCCGATGGCCGCGGCGGCCGCAGCCGGTTCGGTAACGCCGTTTTTTCCCGTTTGCCGGTCGGCCAGGTGTGGCGGCATCTGTTGCCGTGGCCGGCCGAGGCGAATAAGCCCAGTATGCAGCGGGTGCTGGTGGAAGCCGTGGTGACAGCCGAAATCGGCCCGCTGCGCGTGATGACCACCCACCTCGAGTACTACTCGCAGCGCCAGCGTCAGGCGCAGATCGACGCCATCCGCCGGCTGCACATCGAGGCTTGCGCCATGGCGGCGCGCTTACCGCTGACTGAAGAAGAGGGTGGCGCCTTCGAAGTATTTCCCAGACCTGCACAGGCGCTGCTGTGCGGCGACATGAACTTCCCAGCCTCGGCGCCCGAGCGATCGCAGATCCTCGCGCCGTTTGCAGGCGGCGAACCCGGCTTTCGCGACGCCAGGGACGTGCTGCATCCCGGCGAGCCGCATGCCCCCACCGTCGGCATCCACCCGGTCGATTTCGTCAAGCAACCCGAATGCTTCGACTTCGTCTTCGTCACCGAAGGACTGGTGGGTCGCCTCAGGGCGCATGGCATCGATGCCAAGACCGAGGCGTCGGATCATCAGCCGGTGTGGGTCGAGTTGACTTGAAGCGTGTTACGTAAGGATTGGGCTACTCAAGGAAACCGCGAAGCGGTCCATGTTGCGCAAACCTATTGCGCAGTTCCGATTCTTGTTCAGGGGTAACTGCGACCACGTCCTTTACCAGACGAACCACATCATTGAGTTTGTTGAGTTTGGTTTGCTCAATATATTCCTCAATTTTTGCAGCGATCTCATCAAACTCATACGCCTGCTTAGAAAACTCCTGAAATTTCGGGAAGACTTTAGATGGCACCCACTTAACGTAGCTTTCCATTAGCTTGTCTATGTGGGAAGAGAAAGCAGCGTCATCAGGAAGCGCGCCTGGAACATAATCCATAGTGCCAACTCTCGAGTAAAGCTCCCCGACGGACCAACCGAGCTTGGCGCGAAATTCTTCAGTTAGTTCAAGGCGCTTTGCGGAAAGGCAAGTGTCATAGTGAAATGAGGACTTTAGTGGAATTGACAGTTGGAGAAAGGCACAACTATCGTTGGGAAGAGCTTGAGCAGGTTGAGCCTGTAGAAAAAAATGGTGAGGCTCGGTGTTGTTAAGCAACTTTCTCAAGAACTCTGCCAGTTTGCTTTTATTGCTTTCGTTGCAATAAAGTTCTTTGCCGACCATTGCTTTGCTACGTATCTCGGCCAAGAATTTGTCGATGACAGCATCCAGTGGCCTTACCGCGGCAAGCGTGATGTATTTTGCTTTGCAGGAATTTCCCTTGCGCCGAACGAGGTCGCAAGTTTGTGTTAATACCAAAAAATGTGTGTACTGAGGGTTGGCGAAATATGAATGAAATTCCGCAACAACTGCCGCTAATTCGGGGGTCCTTGTAAGCAGATCCCCCTGCTTTAGGCGGTCGGGCTCACATTTTTCGCCATAAGTAAAGTGCATGGCGAGATGGAAGTTTTAACGATTCACCCAAGAAGCCATACGCTTATTAGCGTTAAGTGTCCGAGTCCTTTCCTCACTCTTATTATTGAAAACTACAGTCGTTTGCCCAGCCGTTGATTCAGGGTTGGTAACGTATGTGGTGTAAGCCTTAGTGATCTTGGCCTCAAGAAATCCAGTTTGAATGATTTCATTGGGGGTGTACTCGGATGCGACAGCGTATTCAGCCCGAGTAGTGTTGGCTGTGCTATCTAACTTCTTGTTCTGTTGCATGATGGCCTCCGTTATTCTTCCAGCGTGAGATCGTAGGTGGTTTGCATGAAATTTCGCGCTTCTTCAAAACGCAAGGCAAGATTTTCTTTTGAGATTTTCTTCTGGATGGTTGGTACATCCATTGTCTCCGTATGGAAGTTAAAGTCTGCCTGCGCGCGCTCGCCCTGTAATGTTAAAGATAGATTTAGGCTATCGCCATCAGGCATGAGAAACGAGCGTGTGATGGTGGAAACATCGAGAGGATATTTGTTATGCGGAATCTTTGCCGCATCGTTAAACTGAAAAACTGACGCTACTTTCTCGGCGTTAATTTCTTCAAGAAAGCGGAAGTTAATACCTATTGCGCTTATAGGCGTATGGGGTAAGAGGCCAACAATTTTGGAGGCCACTTCACCTGTTGCCTGAAAGGCTTCTAGTGTCAATTCGGTCGCCCGAAAGTCTAAGAGTTGCCGGTTCGGGAAGAGAAGTGTTGTTGAGAAGCTCAACCGCGGAGGGGCCGCAGGGTCGCTGATAGCCATTGCAAGAGCAACTTCCGTTTGGTCATCAACTATGTTTTTTCGTATCCATGGAGGAGAAAAAATTGACGGATTCCATCGGCCGACGATAAGAATGTTAAAGCCCGTTTCCGGCACGAACTTCATTTGGCGTAGCCCCCTTTACGACACATCACGTCCGGCAATATGGCCGGACGGCCAAGTGCTCTTAAACCAGATACCGCATCAAGTTAAGTGCTCTATTGCTGGCCGCACTTGCTCAAGCAGGAAATAGGATAGCCATTAAATTTGGTGGAGCGGAGGAGGATCGAACTCCCGACCTTCGCATTGCGAACGCGACGCTCTCCCAGCTGAGCTACCGCCCCAGTGCGGCGGATTATAGCTTCAGCGGCGCAGGGCGGGAAGCGCGGCAATGCGATCGGGGAGATTGGGCAGCCGGCGCGCGGCCAGCCAGCCGAGCAGGACGCCGCCGCTATTGGCCAGCGCGTCGTATGCATCGGGCAGGCGGTCGGGGGTGAGGCCCTGCAGCAGTTCGATCAGTGCGCCGAACAGCATGATGGCAAGGGCGAGCTTCCAGCGCTGCCGGATGACGAGCTGCGCCCACCAGAACATCAGCACGGCATAACCCATCATGTGGACGAGCTTGTCGGTATGGCCGCCGCTGTCGCCCAGCGGCGGTGGCATCAGTGAAACAACGAGGGTGAGGGCGACGCCGAGCCAGCCGCCTGCACGCCAGAATCGCTCGATCACGCCTGGCGCTGCGCCCAGCGCAGCATGAGGATGCCGGCAATAATCATCGGCAGCGACAGCCATTGCCCCATGGAGAGCCCCAGCCCCAGCAGGCCGAGGAAGCTGTCGGGTTCGCGGGCGAATTCGGCGAGGAAGCGGAACGCCCCGTAGCCGATCAGGAACACGCCGGAGACGGCGCCGACCGGGCGCGGCTTGCTCGAAAACCACCACAGGATGACGAACAGCAGCAGGCCTTCGCCGGCGAACTGGTACAGCTGCGACGGGTGTCTCGCGATGCCGTCGGCTGCCTGCGGGAAGACCATGCCCCACGGCAGGTCGGTGGCGCGCCCCCACAGTTCGCCGTTGATGAAGTTGCCGAGCCGTCCGGCGGCCAGCCCCAGCGGCACCAGCGGGGCGATGAAGTCGGTGACCGCGAGCCAACGCAGCTGGTGGCGATGGGCGAACAGCGCCATCGCGACGATGACGCCCAAAAACCCGCCGTGAAAGCTCATGCCGCCTTCCCAGAGTTTGATGATGTCGAGGGGGTTGGCCAGGTAGTCCATCGGCTTGTAGAAAATCACATAGCCAAGCCGCCCGCCAACGATGACGCCCAGTACGCCGTAGAACAGCACGTCGTCGAGCATTTTCTGCGTCCACCCCGACCACGGCCGGTGCGCGATGCACCAGCGCCCGAGCAGGATGACCTGGGCAAATGCCAGCAAATACATCAGGCCGTACCAGTGGATGGCGACAGGGCCGAGCTGCAGGGCGACGGGATCGAATTGCGGATGAACAAGCATGGGCAGGGGCCAGGATTCAGGGATCGGGATTCAGGGAGGTAAAATGGCCGACTGATTATAGATTGCCTGAGTGACCATCATGCCCGACTACCGTTCCTGGACCACCACCCGCGGCCGCAACATGGCCGGAGCCCGCGCCCTGTGGCGCGCCACCGGCATGAAGGATGGCGACTTCAACAAGCCCATCATCGCGATCGCCAACTCGTTCACCCAGTTCGTGCCGGGCCACGTGCACCTGAAGGACATGGGCCAGCTGGTGGCGCGCGAGATCGAGGCCGCGGGCGGCGTGGCCAAGGAATTCAATACCATCGCAGTCGACGACGGCATCGCGATGGGCCATGGCGGCATGCTCTATTCGCTGCCGAGCCGCGACCTGATCGCCGACTCGGTCGAATACATGGTCAACGCGCACTGCGCCGACGCGCTGGTGTGCATTTCCAACTGCGACAAGATCACCCCCGGCATGCTCAACGCCGCGCTGCGGCTGAACATCCCGACGGTGTTCGTGTCCGGCGGGCCGATGGAAGCGGGCAAGGTGGTGTGGGAATCCAAGACCATCAAGCTCGACCTGGTCGACGCCATGGTGTCGGCGGCCGACGCGAGCTTCAGCGATGCGAAGGTCGACCAGCTCGAACGCTCCGCCTGCCCGACCTGCGGTTCGTGTTCCGGCATGTTCACCGCCAATTCGATGAACTGCCTGACCGAGGCGCTGGGCTTGAGCCTGCCCGGTAACGGCTCGCTGCTGGCGACCCACGCCGATCGCCGCAACCTGTTCCTCGCCGCCGGTCGGCTGATCGTGAAGAACGCACGCCGCTATTACGACGACGGCGACACCCGCGTGCTGCCGCGCGCGATTGCCAGTTTCGACGCGTTCGAGAACGCGATCGCGCTCGATATCGCGATGGGCGGCTCGACCAACACCGTGCTGCACCTCTTGGCAGCGGCGCACGAAGCTGGCGTCGATTTCACGATGCGGGACATCGACCGCATGAGCCGCCGCGTACCGCACCTGTCCAAGGTCGCGCCGTCGATCCAGACCTACCACATGGAAGATGTGCATCGTGCCGGCGGCGTGATGGCAATCCTCGGCGAGCTCGAGCGCGGCGGGCTGATCCACCGCGAGGTGCCGACCGTGCTGATGAAGTCGCTGGGCGAGCAGATCGACGTCTACGACATTCGCCGCACCACCGACCGTGACGTGAAGGACTATTTTCGCGCCGCGCCCGGCGGCGTGCCGACGCAGACCGCGTTCTCACAGGACCGCCGCTTCGCCAAGCTGGATGACGACCGCGTCAACGGCTGCATCCACGACCTCGAACACGCCTACTCGAAGGAGGGTGGGCTGGCAGTGCTGTACGGCAACCTCGCGCTGGATGGCTGCATCGTCAAGA
>Ga0180009_10001855_pt1 | contig 25215 bp, 17 predicted proteins | sample OS_PC_MetaG_FD_123537 | JGI IMG/M metagenome (GOLD analysis project Ga0180009, IMG submission 123537) | Groundwater microbial communities from the Aspo Hard Rock Laboratory (HRL) deep subsurface site, Sweden - OS_PC_MetaG | ecosystem: Environmental > Aquatic > Deep subsurface > Groundwater...
GCCGGCCTGGGTCAAATTTGCTGTAAGGATAGCGGCCTTCCGTGTCTTTTTGAGGTCCCGGAGGTGATTTCTTTCAGGCAGGAGCGCGGCGAAGTCGAGTCGGAACGGTTTCGGTCCGGTGTCCATTGATGCATCCGGCCGATTTGATTTCTGAAATATGCCCCGGTCAATCGGGATGCCGGCGCGTTACTTCCACGAAACGCCGGAAGACCGCGGGCAGGTTTTCAGAATCCATGGACTCGGCCAGGCCGGCCAGGTCTTGCGCGCTGTAGGTGTTCAGAAACAGGACGGGGCCCTCGGCCGCGCCGGCCCTTATGTGACCCAGAAGGGCGGCGAACGCCTTGGCCGTATAGGTCGGGTCCAGACGAATGCCTTCCAGTTCGAGCATCATCCCGGCCGCCTCCCGGCCGGCGGGCGTGGCATGGCCGTATCCCGCCCCGTATTGATCGCCGACGACCGGGGCGTCGGAGGGGACGATGGCCGGCAGCCTCGGAAAGGAGTCGATACGCCGCAGGCCTCTGGCCGTCAGTCGAGCCAGGACGGTCACCCGCCACGTGTTGGCCGCCAGCGGGGTGGCCACGCGAACCCCCACGACCCGGCTGCCGATGCCGCCGATCTTCAGGCCGAGAACCAGCCCGGCCATCGAGCCTCCTGAACCCAGGGCGATAAAGACCGTCTCGGGGACCGGCATCTCCTTGCGCTCGATCTGCCCGGCGATTTCGAGTCCCGCTTCCACGTACCCGAGCGTGCCGGTAAAGTCGGACCCGCCCGGCGGAATGAAAAACACGTCGGGATGGCGCAGGCGGCCGGCCAGAATGTGACGCACGGCAAATCCGGACTGGCCGCCCACATAGTGCATCCGGGCGCCCAGGGCCTGAAACAGCCTGAGTTTCAGACAGGCGTGTTCGGTCACCGGCTGCCGGCAGAGGTCCAGAATGACCTGGAAGCCTTGTTGACGGCCGAAGTAGGCCGTGGCCAGGGCATGGTTGCTGCCGATGCCTCCGCCGGTCAACAGGACGCGCTTGTCTGAAGCAGCCGCGCGGGCCAGCAGAAACTCGAGTTTGCGAGGCTTGTTGCCTCCGTATTCCGGCGAGGTCAAATCGTCGCGCTTGATCCAGACCTCGTGTCCGAACCGGGCGCTCACGGCTTCCAGCCTGTGGACCGGCGTGGGACAGGGGACCAGACGCATCCAGGGGATTCGTCCGGCCAGGCCGGGGAACCGATCGAAAAGAAGCGGCGATCGCCTGTCAGGCAGGTTCATGGGCGCGTGGCGGTCGCCTCGTCCAGGACCCGGAGGAAATTGAGGCCCAGAACCTTGCGCGCCTGTTTCTCGTTCAGCCCGGCGTCAAACAACAGACCGGTCAGGGTGATGTAGTCCTTGACCCCGCCGAATCCGGGCATCAGGCCGGGAATGCCTTGCACGTCCGTCCCGATAGCCAGGTGGTCCTCGCCGACGAGGTCCAGCATGTGGGTCAGATGGGCCTTGAAATCCTCCGCTCCGGCCATCCCCCGGCCCCAGTAGTACATGGGCCACAGCCCGATCAGACCGCCGGTCCTGGCAATGGCCTCGATCTCATCGTCGAGCAGATACCGGTGGAACTCGGACACGGCCCGGGCGCCGGCATGGGAAGCCACGATCGGCCGGTTGGACAGCCCGGCTACATCCATGACCGTGGCCTGATGACAATGGGACACGTCGATGATCATGCCCAGGGCGTTCATTTTCCGGACGCATACCTCGCCCAGGGCGGTCAGACCGCTTTTAGTCCCGGAGTTGCAGCCCCTTCGCCAGTAGTTCCATGTATTGGCGCCGACGCGGCCGATCGAATTGTCGTTCAAATGGACCAGGGTCAGGAGCCGGAAGCCAAGATGGTCGAGGAGTTCCACATCTTCAGGCCCCCGAAGCATGTTCCCGCCTTCCAGGCTCAGGAGAAAGGAGAGGCGCCCTTCCCGCTTCGCGGCCAGGATATCGTCGGCGGCGTACACGATACGGCCGTCACAGGTGTTGATTTCCTCGATGCATCGCTGCAGTTGCCGGGTGATCGACCGGGTAATCGTCTTGAGGGTAAACGGCCCTCCGATCTGGCTGTCCCCGATGGCCGCCAGGGCGCACCCGTCCACTCCGGCCGGGCCCAGGGCCGACAGGTCCTCCAGCGGCGGCATGGTCTTGCGCAGAAAGAAGTGTCCGATATGCCGAAAAAACGCGGGCAGGGCCGATCGAGGGTGAAAATGGATGTCGAAGATGAGCGCGTCATGGTGGAAGGCCTGAAGGTCCTTGTATTCATGGGTTGACATGTGCATGGGATGGCGATCTTTCTCTTTCGGGGCCGGGCGAAGGGCCCGTTGTCCTCAAACCGCTCCCGCGGGCCTGATGAGTCGGTACAAGAGCCCTCGCCTCAGTTCAATGGCCTTTTCCGGACACATTTCATGGCAACAGTAGCAGCGGATGCATAGGTCGTCGTCAATAAAGGCATGCCGTTTCTCCTTCAAGGCCACCGCCCCCATGGGACAGGCCTTGACGCAGATTCCGCAAGCCGCGCATTTCTTTTCGTCGACTTTCGGCCGGACGGACATGCCGTTCTTGAATAAAGGAAGAAACAGGCTGACGTACCAGGGCGACGCGCCCAGACCATGGCCGGCGTAATACGTGCTGGGTCCCTTGAAATCCCGGACCCGCAAAGACCGGGCCTCGATCCCGACCAGGTCCACGTCCCGCAGGCGGGTCGGCCCGAGGCCGCGCTTTTCCGCTTCCACCAGCACCGGATTGTTCTCCGGGTCCAGGCCCATGATCTCCCCGCCGACCGCGTCCAGGGCCACCGGGTTCGTGGACCCGAGCAGCAGGCCGACCCGCCTGGGTTCGCCGGCCATGGGCCCCTCTCCCTCCATGGTCAGGACCGCGTCCATGATGAACAGCCTGGCCCCGACCAGTTCGGTCAGGTCCAGAAGCATGGCCGCGAATCGTCCGGTGTCCCGAAGTTTGGCGTGGTGCCCGGGCTTGCTCAATCCCGGGATGACCCCGAAGTGGTTTTTCACCGCGCCGGTCATATAAGTGAACATGTGGGTCTTGAGCTTGCACAGGTTGAAGACGCCGTCCGCATCGAGGACCGGGGTGATGACCTCGAAGCGCTTGACCAGGCGCCCTTCGGGAAAGGAGACCAGTTGATGGGAGCAGTCCCAGTTGAGCTCCGCCCCGGACTCCTCGGCCGCCCGGGTCATCCCGGTCTTCTGGTAGGTCTTTTCCAGAGTCTTGGGGCTGTAACGGTATCCGCCGCCCGGACTGTCCACGATCAGGGGGGCGGCGCCCCGGCCCTTGACCAGGGAAGCCATGGCCTTGACCACTTCCGGGTGCGTGGTCACGGCGTCTTCAGGCCGGGCGGCCAGAAGCAGATTGACCTTCAGGGCGATCGACTCTCCCGAGGCGGCGAACCGTTCCATGCCGCCCATCATGTCCAGCAGTTCGGCCGTTTTTTCCCCGGACTGGTCGTAGTCGGGACAGGAAATGACAAAGACCCGGTTGTCCATTATCGCCTCCTCGGGCCGCTACCCGGAACCGAAGCCACGGCGCGAAAGCCGCCGTCATCCAGGCGGAATCGCGGTCCATACCTTCGTTTCATAGGGTTTTGGACAGACGTTTGGCCAGGCCGATGATCGTCAGCGAGGGAGGTCGGCCGGGGGAACGCGGAAATACCGAGGCATCGCAGACGAACAGGTTTTCCGCCCCCAGGACCTGCAGGTCCGGCCCCACCACCTTGCCGATGGCCGCCGTTCCGCCGGGATGCCCGCCCACGTTCGGCAGGACCAGCAGCGTGCCGGGAACGACCCCGGCCCGGATCATGATTTTCTTGCAGATGTCCGTGCCCTTTTTGAATTTGGCCCGATCCCCGGCCGTATAGGTCTTGCGAATCACGCCCCGGGCGTCGATGCTGCCTCCCGGCGAATCCCCAACCTTGGCGAACATGCCCGTCGCGCCGCCGAAGGCGTACCCCCTCAACCGGCCCAGCCAGGCCCAGTGATACAGAAACAGCCGCCCCAGATTGCCGATCATGAAATCGTCGGATTCCATGAAATCCTCCGAGGCCACGGAAAAGGTCTGTTCGCCGATTCCCACGTCATGCCGGCTCAGGCCCCAGACCACGTTCATCGGATCGATGAAAAAATGAGACCCGGCCCCGGAAACGCCCGAATTGAGCAGGATGACCGGAGTGCCCATTCCCCCGGCGGCCAGGACCACCTTGTCCGCCCGGACCTCTTCAAACCCGTCCGGCCCCCGGACCTTCAGTCCCACCGCCCGGCCGTTTTCGAAAACGACCCGATCGACCGTGGTCCGGTCCAACAGCCGGACCCCATTGGCCCGGGCTTGAGCCGCCCATTCACGCGCCGTCCATTTGGCCCCGCGCCGGCAGCCCAGCATACAGTCGTCGCAGTCCGGATCGCACCGGTCCGGATCGACGTACTTGTCCTGGGGCTTCATCTCGATACCAAGGTCTCCGGCCGCTTCCACCAGGCGCCGCGTCCCGGGCCAGCGGCCGAAAAATTCGTCCGGAAGAGGCTTGATGTCAATCTCCCGACGCGTTTCAGCCACCTCCTCGGACAGATCGATGCCCAGTTCGGTCTTCAGCCAGGGAGGAGGATCATACGCATTGCCGGTGAAGACCACCGTCGAGCCCCCCACCGAAACACCCCGGGCCATGATCCCGAAATCCCCCCGGGGAACCACGATCCGGGTGATGGGACCCACGGACAGGTAGCGGCCGACGAACATGTCATGCCAGCGCCCCTTCTCCAAAAGGACCACCGACCGTTGCCGCCGGGAAAGTTCCCGGGCCAAAGTCGCACCCCCGGGACCGGTTCCGGCGACCACCACATCCGTTTCCAATATGGCCATGAAACTGCCTTATCGCTCCGGATTGACTTACCGAAGCGCCTTCCCGGAAAAGGTCGATTGATTTCCAGTCATCGCACTGCCCATAACAAAAACCCCGATCCGGCCCCAGGGGTAAAATCCGATCTGTCTTATGATACATCAAGGTTCGGAACCCGGTTGTTACAATTCGATGTCGTTTTGACTGAATGGATAAGGGCTCTGAGGCAGGTGAAGGCAACGATTTCAGGAGGCAGGGTCTGGCGCTGTGCTGCCGGAGGACCGGATTTCTTCGTCGCCCGCGGCGTCTCGCAAAGACGGCGCATCCGAGCCCCGTCACGGCGAGGAGCGAAGCGACGAAGCAGGATCGTACGTTTTCCGCTCGTCTCCAGGCTCTGGTTCGGGAACGCCTTTGGCCTTGAAGCCCCGCTTCAACACCCTGTCCAGGATGTTACGGTCATGGCGGGAAACAACGGCGTGATGGAAAAGGACAACAGCCCCCTGAATGGAGGCTTTTCACGCTATAGTCCCAGGTAGATCTTCCGGATGCGTTCGTCGGCCAGCAGTTCTTCGGCCCCGCCTTCGGCGATGATCCTGCCCTTGGACATGACGTAGTTGCGGCTGCTGATGTTGAAAACGAACCCGATATCCTGCTCCACGATGACCATGTTCACGCCCATGTTCCGGATGCCTTCGATCTTGGCGTACAGGTCCTCCTTGGTCTTGGGCGCCAGACCGGTGGACGGTTCGTCGATCAGCATGAGTTTGGGATCGGTCATCATGGCCCGGCCCAGGGCCAGCATGACCCGCTCCCCGCCGGACAGGGTCCCGGAGACCTGTTTGCGCCGCTTTTCCAGAATTGGGAACAGGTTGAAAACCATGTCCAGCTTGCCTTCGACCGCTTTTCTGTCCGCGAACAAGGCGCCGGCCCTGAGGTTGTCCGCCACGGACAGTTCGGTAAAGGGTTTGGCCCGTTCCGGACAAAGAATCAGGCCGGCCCGGGCGATCCGATAGGCCGGCTGGTTGTCGATGCGCCGTTCCTGGAAATAGACCTCACCGGTGGTGACGATGTTGCTGAAAATGGCGCGACGGCCCCGATTGATGTCCCGCTCCCAGCGGGTCAGCCCGGCGATGGCCCGCAGCAAGGTCGTCTTTCCGGCGCCGTTGGGTCCGACCACGGCCGCCAGTTCTCCCTCGTCGACCGAGAAGCTGGCCTCGTTCAGGACCATGGCCGTGTAGTAATGCACCGTCAGATTCCTGACCTCAAGAAGCATGGAAGACGACCTCCTTGCCGATGTACGCTTCGATCACCCTGGGATCGTTCACGACCTCCTCCGGCGTGCCGGTCGTCAGGACCCGGCCGAAATTGAGCACCACGACCCGGTCGACGATGCGCATCAGGTCGGCTAGCTTGTGTTCGACGATGACCATGGACATCTCTTCCGAATGCAGCCGGCCGAAACGCCCGCCCTTGTGCAGTCTCCGGATGGAATTGGCGATCAGTTCGGTTTCGGCCGGATTCAGGCCGCCGAACGGTTCGTCCAGCAGCATCAGCTCGGGTTCCGTGGCGATGGCCTTGGCGATCTCCAGGCGCTTGAGGTCGCCGTGGGAGAGCACGGCCGCCCGCTCCAGGGCCAGGTCGGCTATACCCACGAACTCCAAGGCGTCCCGGGCCCGGATTTCCATGCGCTTGGTCCATTCGCCCCGTTTTTTCCGGCTGACCAGCGAGGCGACGACCACATTCATGACGCAGGGCAGGTTGCGGAACGGCTTGACCACCTGAAAGGTGCCCACCAGCCCGCGACTGACGATGTCCCAGGGACGGCGGCCCGTGATGTCATGGCCCTTGTAGACGACCTTTCCCTCCGTGGGCTTGAGAACGCCCATCAGGTGCCGTAAAAGCGTGGTCTTGCCCGCCCCGTTGGGACCGATCAAAGCCACGATCTCCCCGGGATAGACCTCGAAATGCACGTCGTCCAGGGCCGTGAGGCCGCCGAACTTCTTGGTCAGGCCCCGGACTTCCAGGATCGGAGCGGTCATGTCAGAAGTCCTCCCGCAGTTCTCGCCGGGAGACCTTGCCCACGTCGGTCTTGGGGATTTCTCCCCGGAAGGCCACGATCTTGGGAATCTTGAAAGCGGCCAGCTTGTCCCGGCAGTAGGCCTGGATGTCTTCCTCCGATATCTTCCCCCGGGCATCGCCCTCGAGCACAACCACCGCCTTGACCAGCTCCCCGGCCACCGGGTCCCTGACCCCGACCACGCCCACCTCCTTGACCCCGGGATGATCCTTGATCACGTCCTCGACCTCGGTGGCGAACACGGCATGACCCTTGTACTTGATCATGTCCCGCAGGCGGTCGTAAAAAAAGAAATACCCTTCCTCGTCCATCCGGCCCAGGTCGCCGGTCCGCATCCAGACGTCGTCTTCGATGCGGCAGAACTTTTCCCGGTTGGCCCGGTCCGCCTTCCAGTAGCCTTTCATGACCGAGGGGCCCTGGACGGCGATTTCACCTATCTCCCCAATCCCCAGATACTCATCTTTTTCCGGGGCGAGAATGGCGGCCATGGTCGAGGGCAGAGGCACCCCAAAGGAGCCAGGCTTGATTCGATCCAGAGGATTGGAATGGGTCCCGGCCACGGCCTCGCTCATGCCGTAGCCCTCGCAAATCTTGATTCCGGTCCGCCGCTCGAACCCCTGGGCCGTGTCCTGCAGCAAAGCGTCGGCCCCGGCCAACACGTACTTCATGCGCTTCCAGTCGACGATGTACGTTTTTTCATAGTCCTTGAGAAACTCGAAAATGGTCGGCGCGCCGACAAACATGGTCACCTTGAAATCTTCTATGTCGTTGAGCAGGTCCTCCAGGTCCGTCGTGGCCGAAATGACCATGGTAAAACCGCGGATGATGCCCTGGGTGATATTGAGCTGTCCGGCGGCGTGATAGAAAGGCATGTACGCGGCCATGACCTCCTGCCCCTCGGTTACCCGGTTGCGGATGAAGCAGAACATCTGGGCTTCGTTGGCGATGTAGTTGTAATGGGTCAGGACCGCGGCCTTGGGCAGGGAGGTGGTCCCGCCCGTGTACTGCAGGGTGGCCACGTCCTCCCGGGGGTCCCACTCGATGGCCGGCGGGTCGGGCGGGTATTTCTTGATCAGGTCCTGAAGATGGTACACGCCTTCCTGCTGGAAAATCCGGGGGGACGGCAGGGCCATTTTCTGATAGACCGCGCCCAGCACGCTTTTACCCAAAAACCGCTTCCAGCGGGGCAGGTATTCGCCGATATCGGTCAGGATGACGGTCTTGAGGGGCACCCCGGACTTTTCCACAAAGTCGTACAGGATGTTCTGGCAGATGATGTGCCGGGCCTCGCTGTCCTCGAGCTGATGCCTGACCTCGGAGGAGACGTACATGGGGCTGACCAGGGTCAGCCGGGCTCCGGCCTTCAAGGCCCCGTAATAGGCGATGAAGTACTGGGGCGAATTGAGCATCAAAATGGCGACCGTGTCTCCCTTCCTGATGCCCAGGTCGGCCAGGGCCCGGGCCAGCCGGTCCACGTGGTCCTTCAGTTCGGTGTAGCTGATCTTCCGGCCGTAGAAAACGAGGGCCGTCTTTTTTTTCCATTTGGCCGCGGCCTCGTCAAAGGCCTGGGGCAGGGACTTGATCGGGACTTCGACTTCGGCCGGAACCCCGGAAGGATAGAATTTGAGCCAGGGCCTTTCATGATAGATCGACATCAGACCGCCTCCTCAGTCGCCCGGGTTTCTTGGTGTTCAGGGATGCCCGCCTTGGTCCGGCCGAGAAGCGGCGCCCCGCAGGCCCGGCAGGCCCGGCGCCAGGCCGCGTTGACCCGTTTGCACCGGGGGCATTCTTCTTCAAGCTTGTCCCGGACCCAGTGGACGATGCCTTCGGGCATGAGCAGGATCACGGCGATAATGATGCCGGAGTAAATCAGCATCCGCAGTTGCGGAACGAAGCGCAGCAGTTCCATGACCGGATAGAGAATGAAGACCCCGACCACGGACCCGGCAATGGTGCCCATGCCGCCGAAGGCGGTCCAGATGATGGGGTTGAAGGACCACATCAGGTCCAGGGTGGACGGACCGGCGATGCGCAGAACGTGGACGTAGAGCCCGCCGGCCACGCCGGCGAAAAAGGCGCTGATGCTGAAAGCCAGGAGCTTGTACCGGATGGTGTTGACGCCCACGCAACGGGCCGAGATTTCATCCTCGTGAATGGCCAACAGAACGATGCCCAAACGGAAGACCCGGCTTCTGGCGTCGGTCAGCTTCCACATGGCCAGCACGCACAGGATCATGACCGCCAGGGTGATGTAGTAGAGCGCCACCTTGTTCCGGGCGATGACCGCAATGCCCGAAAGACCCATCTCCCCGCCGGTCACTCCGGAAAAGGCGTAGACCACGCCGGTCAGGATAATGGGAAAGGCCAGGCTGACCAGGGAGAAGTACACGCCCCGAAGCCGGAGGGAAGGCACGGCGATGAGCAGCCCGGCTAGGACGCTCATGACCGCGCCGCAGGGAATGCATACCCAGACGGGCAGTCCGAACTTGAGGTTCAGAATGCCCGAGGTATAGGCGGCCACGCCGAAAAAGGCCCCGTGGCCCATGCAGAACTGGCCGGTGAACCCGCCCAGCACGTCCCAGCTGGCGGCGTAGATGGCGAAGATGTTCATGAAGATAAGGATTTTCATGAAATAGGGATCGCGCGTGGCCAGAGGCACGAAGAAAAGCGCGATCAGGAAAAAGAAGGCGATGGCCCGGCCGGGAATGGCCAGGACCTCCTGGCCGATTCTTCTGAACTGACGCCTGAAAAATCTCATAATCTCTCTTCCTCGAAAACCACCCCGTACAGGCCCTCCGGACGAACCAGCAGAATGACGACCATGATGACCATGGCCACCGACCCTTTGATGAAACTCCCGGCCGGAACCAGGAAGACGACCAGGACCTCGGTGTAACCCAGGATGAAGGCGCCGATGAAACTGCCCTTGACGCTGCCCAGTCCGCCCAGGATCACGGCGGCGAACATCATGACCAGCGGATGGGACCACATGTAGGGCTCGATGGTCAGGGTCGGCGAAACCACGGCCCCGGCTACGGCGGCCAGAGTCACGGCCACGACCACGCTGACCAGGCAGACCCACTTGACGTTGATGCCCATGAGGTTGGCCGTCTCGCGGTCCTGGGCCGTGACCCGCAGGGCCAGGCCCAGGCGGGTCTTGTACAGGAACAGCAGTACGGCCGCCAGGCAGCCCATGGTCACGCCGAAAATCAGAAGTTCCTGCCTCGGGACCGTCACCCCGAGGATTTCCACGATGCCGTGAAGGAACGGGCCCACCGCGCGGAACGTGCTTTCGAAGATCAGGAGCACGATTTCCTGGAAGGCCACGGCCAGGGCCACGGTGACCAGAATCACCGCGCCCTCATGCTCGCGGATGCGGTCCAGCAGCAGGAGGTAGACCAGAATGGCCAGAACGCACATTCCCAGGAGCATGAGTCCCACCGCGGGCAAAACGGGCCAGTGCCAGACCATGACCATGACGTACATGGCATACGCGGCCAGCATGAAAAAGGCGGTGTGGGCCAGATTGATGATTTTGGCCACCCCGAAAACCAGGGAAAACCCCACGGCCAGCGAGGCGTAGACCGCCCCGATCATGGCCCCTTTGATCAAGATGATGGGTAACATGCCTCCGCCCTTCACGGCTCCCCGTCTGCCGGCCCGGAACCGGCCGGCAAGCGGGATTTCTCATGGAATGCGCCCCCGGCCTGGGGGCGCCGGTCCCATGACCCCTATTTCTTGTTCTTCCAGTACTCCAGCATCCAGGGCGGCAGCTGGGCATCGACCACGCCCTCGTACTTGATGCCCTCGTACGACCCGTCGGCCGGCGGCCAGATGACCTTGTACTCGCCGCCCTGCCACTGGCAGCCCACGCCTAGCAGACCGTTGGCCCCAACGGGGACGTCATGCGGTGTGGGCGTGTCCAGGCCCAGGGACAGAAAGGTGCCGGCCGCGCCCACGTACACTACTTTTTCCAGGGCCGCGACCATCTTGTCGGCATCCAGAGAACCGGCCTGTTCGATGGCCGTCTTGAGCCGATATACGTTGTCATAGAAATAGGTGTCAAAAATGTCGGGATAATATCCGTAGGTTTTGATGTACTTGTCCCAAAAGGGGATGGTCTTGTCCGTGATTTTGACCCGGGCGATCACCGCATACGTCCCAATGTAGTTGCCGGTGCCGTTTGTGCTTTTCCAGAAAGTGGAGTACGAGGCCTCGCCGATGGTGCCCATGAGCACGGCCGGAATCTTGTACTCGGCCCACTGTTTGCACAAGATTAGTCCGGACGGGCCATAGTTGATCACAAAAATAATCTGCGCCCCCTTGCTTTTCATGGCCAGGAGTTCGGCGCTCATGTCCGTAGCCACCATGGACGGCCGCCACAGCCCGACCACCTCGCAGCCCAGCTTCTCGATCATTTTTGGAGCGACATTGACCAGGGGGTCCATCCAGACGGCCTTGTCGAGCACAATGGCCACCTTGGGCTTGTCCCCGCCCAACTCCTTTTTGACCAGGTCCCGGAACTGCGGCAGGGTCGCGAAGAAAATCTTGACCAGATCCGTGCTGTTGTAGTAGGCCCGGAACCAGTACTTGTACCGGTTGTAGTCCTCCTTGACCCGCTTGGAAATGCCGATGTGCGCCCCTTCGGTGATCATGACCTTCTTGTAGTCCATGGCCACGTCCTGCATGGCCAGAACCGCCTCGGACCGCCAACTCCCCATCAAAAAATCCACCTTGTCCACGGTGATGGCCCGTTCCGCGGCCGAAGCCGCGTCGGTCACGCTCTGCAACTCGTTCGTGTCCACCTGGACCAGTTCGATCAGGCGCTTGTCTTTGCCGACAGCCACCCCCCCGGCCTGGTTGATCTCGTCCCGGGCCATGGACACGCCGTTCATGATATGCTTGCCCGAAACATGGGTCATGGGTCCCAGAACGCCGATCCTGATCGGATCGGCCGCCGCCGGACCGCCCAGAAAAAGGGTCGCCGCCAAAGCCAGACAGGCCATCAAGGCCATCCATCCTCGTCTGTTCATCGATTTCCTCCTTGTCGTATTGAAGGGATCCCAGAGGCCGTCCATTCCAACCCGGTCCCGGCCCGGTCGAAAACCCTGGCCCAACGCCCGGCGGCTCCCATTCGTCCGACCGAAACCGTTTTTTCCGTCATTTGGATCGTTTTTTAGGGGAGCAAGGGGCGTGCCAGAGGGGAAAGCAAGATTAGAATAGATAAATCATATTGTTACAAGAAACGACCTTGAGCGGCCCTCAATCGTTTGGTGATATATGGATATTATTATTCAAATATAACCAAATTCGGGCCGAGACGAACCGTCAATGAGGCCTCTGAACGGTCTTGAGAAAAGCCCGAAAGGCATCTTCGTCTTCGAAGGACCCCGAAAAGCCCTCACCCCGAACCCCTCCCGGAGTGCGAGGGCCAAAAGACGCAGCCTGACGACTCCCGAGGCGGAAGCTCGCGCGTGTGGCGGCAATCCTGAGCGCTTGCCGCCACGGCCTCAGGATCGGGAGCGATCCCCGGTGGACTTCCGGGGCTTGCGGATGCCCAGTTTCTTCATCCTCGAGTACAGGGTGCTGTAGTTGATGTCCAGGAGTTCCGCGGCGCCGCCCGGGCCGTAGATCTTCCAGTTCGTCTTTTGGAGGGCCTCGATGATGAAGCGGCGTTCCATTTCCTTGAGGGAGACGAGTCCGGCCGCCGGGGCGTCGGACGGCCCGGCAGTCAGTTCCGGAATGAGAAAGAGGCCGCCGGCATTGAGGATGACGCCCCGTTCGATCACGTTTTCCAGTTCGCGCACGTTGCCGGGCCAGTGATAGGCCAGGAGCCGGGCCATCTCCTTTTCCGGGATGCCCTTGAAGGACTTGCCGGTTTTTTCCGCATAGACCCGCAGGAAATAGCCGGCCAGGGGGGCGATGTCCTCCCGTCGTTCCCGGAGCGGAGGAACCTGGATGGGAAATACGTTCAGACGATAATACAGGTCGGAGCGGAACCGGCCCGCCTCGACCTCCTCTTCCAGGTTTCGATTGGTGGCCGCCAGGAGGCGGAAATCCGAGCGCAGGGTTTCCCGGCCGCCGACCCGTTCGAACTCCTTGGTCTGGAGCACTCGCAGCAGGCGGACCTGGACCCCCATGGGGATGTCTCCGATTTCGTCGAGAAAGATGGTGCCTCCGTCGGCCAGTTCGAAGCGGCCGATCCGCCGTTCCACCGCACCGGTGAACGCCCCCCGCTCGTGTCCGAACAACTCGCTGGGAATCAGACTTTCCGGGAAGGCGCTGCAATGGACCCGGATGAAGGGCTTGTCCCGGCGCGGGCTGTGCTGGTGGATGGCCCGGGCCACCATTTCCTTGCCCGCCCCGGTCTCGCCCAGGATCAGGACCGTGGAATCGGTCTCGGCCACCCGCTGGACCATGGACAGGACATGCTTGATGGCCGGGCTGGCGGCGACGAAATCGTCGAGATGGAGGCTTTCGAGCTGCTGTTCTTCCAGGTACTGCTTTTCTTCCTGGAGCCTCTGGTTCAGGCGCCGGATTTCTTCGTAGGCCTGGGCGTTGTCCAGGGCAATGGCGGCCAGGGAAGCGAAGTAGGACAGTATCTTGACGTCCTGCTCCTTGAACGTGCTTTTGAAAAACCGGTTGTCGTGGTACAGGACCCCGATGGTCCGGCCTCTCAGCGATAAGGGCACGCAGATGCGCGATTTGATCGTATCGTTATAGAATGAGGCCCCATTGGGCGGCGGAGATACATTTTGAATATCGGCTTGCCCCGTATCGACCGATCGCCCAATCATCTCGATCGAAGGCGAAAATTCAGGATGGGCCGCATCATCGGCGGTCAGATTTTTGGCCGCCCACAACTTGATGGGGACTGAGCCCGGATCGTCGGTTTTCAGAAAAATGGCCCCCCGTTCCGCGCCCGTGATCCGGTTGACCGTGGAAAAAATATGCTGGACCACTTCCTGGGTGTCCCGCAGGGCCACGACTTCCTGGCCGAGGTTGAGGATCTCTTCCAGCAGGTTGTCCTCGACGCGCAGGTCCCGGACCAAGTGTTCCAAATCCTCGGGCACCAGGCCCCGGTCGATAGGATAGAGGGGCTTGACTGCCGCAGCCACCAGTTCCCTGGCCCGGCCCGTATCCCCCGAAAGCAGATAATGACGCCCCAGTTCCAGTTGGGTCTTGGCGATTTCCGTGACATGTCCCGACTCTTCGAGCAAGGCCAAAGACCGGGTCAGATGTTTGAAGCGGACTTCGCCGGCCGGATCCCGACCCGCCAGGATGGCCAGGCAACGGTGGGCCACGCCTCCGGCGACCACATTGGTTCCGGTTGTCATCTGCCGGAGGTCACCCTCCGGGGACATGCCGGGCAGGGCTGGGTATTCTCCCCGCTGGGCGGCCAGGCAGATCTCGATGTAATACGGCAGATACTTGATCCCGTAATCGTATTGATCGCTCTTTTTCAGGGCCCGGGCCAAGTAACGCCGGGACGTTTCAAGTTCGCCTTTCCTGAAAAAGCAGTAGGCCAGGTAATAAGAACAAAAACACTTGGCGAATTCGTTGCTGTCCGGCGACTCGGCCAGAACCTTCTTCACCAGCTCGATGGCCTCGTCGAAACTGCTGGTCAGCATGAGTACCAGGCCCATGTCGGCCGCGGCCGTGGCCGCAGTATGGTGGTCCTGGATTTTCAAGGCGTGTACCCGGAGCCCGTCGAGGAGGCCCATGCCCTGGGAAATCTGGCCCAGGCAGGCGTAGGAGACACCCATCAGGACCCCCATGCGGAGGGACAGCTGGTGCAGCGGGTATTTTTCGGCAAACAGGGGCTCAAAGGTTTCGTAGATCTTGACCGCGGCCTTGTACCGGCCGGAGTAAAAATGGCTGACGATCGTCCCGGTGATGACCGTCCGCTCCACGTTGGGGTCGTTGATGTCCCGGGCCAGGGCAAAGCCCCGGTCCAGGTAGGCCTGGGCGGCCTCGGCGTTTTGCCCGATGTAGATGTTCGAGGCCAGATGCATCAGGACCAGAGCCTGAAGCCTTTGATTCTTCCACCGCTCGGCCCGCTCCAGGGCCTCGTGAAGATACGAAATGAGCCGCTTTAAATAGTGGATGGCCTGGTGATCCTTTGAATACCCGATCACCGTCTCGATGAACAGCGTATCCGCCTCGATGCCTTTTAATTTCCTGAGATCCTCTATGGCCTTGTTATAGCAGGCCAGGGCCTCGTCCGACCGCCCGCTACGCCGGTACTGGTCCCCGGCCTGGCCCAGGACCCGGCAGCCCTCCAGATCGTTGTCGATCCGCAGCAGTTGCCGGGCCGCCCGAAACAGGCCCTCGTCGCCCGGGGACTCGTCCATGAACAAGGCCGCGATCCGGCGATGATACCCTTCCAAGCGGTCGGACGGAAGTCCCGCCCGCAACCGGCCCCGGCTTTTGGGATCGGCCAGGGAATACATCCCGATGTCATGCCTGCGCAGAACCCCCTCCCGGCTGAAACGATCGAAGGCCTTGAGTATCCGGGACGCCCGGGCCTCGGACAAGGCCTGAACCCAGTCGATGCAAAACTCCCCTTCGAACAAGGCGGCCAGAGCCAGCAATCGTTCGTCCGAGTCCTCCGGAAGCGAGGTCTTGACGGTTCGCGGCATCCGGTCCCTCCGCTGCAAAAGGCCATTTTTTTAATCAGGAGCATACGCCCGCCCTCCTTTCCCGGTCAACCAAATTGTTGAAATGTCACAAATTATTTTTACATTCTCAACCCCCTTGGAGGAAATCCCAGGCAACCAATCATATATTATTCCGTTTTTATTGGTAATTCTCAGAAGTCCCCCCTGTGGTATGAAACTTGCTCCCCTCAAGCCAGAGGCGAACGATGCCATGTTCCGAATCAGAGAATCCTATTTGGACCCGGACACGATCTACATCTGGCTCGACGGCCGCTTGAGCGACCGGGACGTGGGGCCGGTTCAGGACATTCTGGCCAAATACCTGGCCTTGAACAAGCGCGTCTTCGTCAATCTGACCCATCTGAGCCATGTCGGCTGGGAAGGCAAGCGGTTCTTGAGGGAGATGCAGACCCGGATCGTCCTGGTCGATCTGCCCGAATACATCGAGGCCGAAATCATGAACGGGGACCGAGGCGCCCCGGAGGGATAAATCGATCTGAATTCTGAACGCCAAGCGCTGGAGGTTGGAACATGTCCAGGAATCTGTCCGAGGCCCTGGCGGCCTTTGAAGAAGACCAGGTGATGGGGGAGGTCGACAAACGCCTCGAGGACGGCGTGCCGCCCATCGAGATCGTCCGCGAACTGCAGGCCGGCATGGCCATCGTCGGGTCCAAGTTCGAAAGCGGCGAGTTTTATCTCAGCGAGCTGATGATGTCCGCCGACCTGTTCACCCGGGCCATGGCCCTGCTGGAGCCGAAGATGGAGGCCGCCTCGACCGAGTATATCGGCCGGATCGTCATCGGCACGCCCAAGGGCGACATCCATGACATCGGCAAGAACATCTTCTGCACCGTGGCCAAGGGGGCCGGCTTCGAGGTCCACGACCTGGGGGTCGACGTGCCTCCGGACCGCTTCGTAGCCGCGGTCGAAGAGCTCAAACCCGACATCCTGGCCTTCAGCGCCCTGCTGACCACGGCCTTTCAGCCCATGAAAAAGGTGGTCGAAGACGTCCAGGCCAACGGCCGACGCCAAGGCCTCAAGATCATCGTCGGCGGCGGTGTGGTCAATGAATCGGTCAAAACCTTCATCGGCGCCGACGGCTTCACCAAGGACGCCATGGACGGCCTGGGCCAGTGCAAACGTTTCCTGGGCCGGTAACCGCAACCCGTAATGTCAAGGAGAACCAGGCATGCCTGAAGAAACCATGACCCCAATGGAACGAATGGAGGCCGCGGTCAAGCTCGAGCCCCTCGACCGCATCCCCTGCGCCCCGTTGATGGACGTCTATTTTCCGGCCAAGTACAAGGGATACTCCATGGGCCGGGCCATCAGCGACTGGAAGACCGGCTTTTCCTCCATCCTCGACGTCTTCGAGGAAGTCGGCGGATGGGACGGGATGATCCTGCCCGGGTACAGCCTGGCCCCCACGCCCAATGTCTACGCGGGCATCGGCGTGGGCAAGAACCTCGTCCCCGGCATGAACTACAACGGTGAAACGACGGTCCAGTTCGAGGAAAGAGAGGCCATCACCCGCGACGATTACGACGACATCATCAACCTGGGCTGGAACGGCTTCCGCCTCAAATACAAGGACCGCTTCAACCCCCTGCCCGAGGACAAGATTCTGCACTGGAACAAGCGGCAGATGGAAAAATACCGCCACGAAATCCAGACCTGGCGGGACAAGGGGGTGCGCAGCCTGTGCGGGACCATCACCCAGTCCCCCCTGATGTTTCTGTCCACCTCCCGGACCTTGATGGAGATCACCAAGGACATCTACCGTATTCCTGATAAGCTGGAAGCGGTCATGGAAGCCATGCTCGACGACCTGATCCGGGAGGCCGTGGATTCGGCCAAATTGAGCGGCGAGCCCGGCGTGATGCTGGTCATGGAGCGGGGCGGCTGTTTCTACTATCCCCTCAAGATATACGAGCGCTTCGAATACCCACACATGAAAAAAATGGTCGAAGCCTTTGCCGCCGAAGGACTCATCACGGTCATGCACCTCGACCAGGACTATACCCAAAACCTGCCCTACTTCCTCGACCTGCCCCCCAGGATGGTCGTGGCCGAACTGGACAGCATGACCGACATTTTCAAGGCCAAGGAGGTCCTCAAGGGCCACATGTGCATCGCCGGCGACGTTCCCGCCGCCCTGACCTCCCTGGGCACGCCCGGGGAAGTGGAAGCCTACTGCAAAAAACTGATCGACGTGGTCGGCCAGGGCGGCGGCTTCATCCTCAGCACGGGATGCACCTGCCCCGTCGAGTGCAGGATGGAAAACTTCCGGGCCCTGGTCGACACGGCGAAAAACTACTACCCCCATTGACGGCCGGCCTCGCCCCGGCCAGATGGGGATCGAATGCATCCCGGATGCATGCCACCCGCGTTCCCTGACCATACGGGGCTGCGGGCTGAAACCCGTGGCCCCTTCACCCTGCTTCGTAAAAACCGATCATTTCATGTTACCGAAGCGCCGGTCTTCCTGATGATGCAGTACTCATGAAAATCCGGCCGTTTCGAATCTCGTGATTGTCCAGCCTGTGGGCGGCGGGCCGACGGCCGGATCGCTCCAGAATACGCACGGGGAAAAACCCGTTTATTTGTTCCAAATCGTTTGCTACAATATCTGCAATTTTCCGGGTCATGGGGCCGTAGCTCGGCACTCATAACGACATCGTCCAGGAACGCGGGTTCAGCCCTCCGCCCATCAGGCGATGATATGAAACGCGGACGTTTGAATGAATCACTTCCGTATCAAATCAACCGTTATTGAGTCGCCCACGACCGCCTTGGCCAACCCGGTCGCCCGAAGGCGACTTCCACGTAGCTTGCCCCCGGCCCGGGCTACATGAACAATGCGGCCCGGGCCTGACCGGTGAGCGCCTTTCTCCTATTGACCACGAACCAATCAACCCAACGGAGGCCCACCCATGCGAGACAGTATGAACGGTGTTTTGTACTCCTTTTTACCGTTTTTCGCCTTGCTGCTCCTCGGCCCCGTCCTGCTCTTACCGGCATTCGGACTGGCGGGATGCACCATGGAGGGAAATAAAATGGATAACCCGGCCCCCAAAACCCAGGCGGCCTTATCGGGCCAGGAGTCCGGCGCCCCCGGCGGTCTCAAGGGCGGCGGCTCTCATGACCCCATGGTCAATCAGGCCGGACAGGTCATGGTTTATATCCGTCTGTCGGACCTTTCCTTTGACAATCTCAATGAGTTGATGACTCGCGGAGCGGTCCTCACCCATATCGCCGAGGCGTACAAAACCGTAACGGCTTTCGTCTCACCGGACCGACTGGAAAGCATCCGGGGCATTCCCGGCGTGCTCAACGTTCAGGAAGCGACAAAGCCCCAAACCAATCGACCCGCTCTTGGCAAGGAGAAAAGCGAATGACCGCATCTTTCAGAAAACGAACGGCCCTGATCGGTATTTGGATCGGTCTTTCCATCTGTCTGTTCGGCCTCGACGCGGCCCTGGCCGGACAGACCCTCAAGCCCCAGGGCAACATGTCCTTGAAGCTGGAAACCCTGTCCGAAAAGCCGGACCTGCTTTCATCCCCTAAAACTTTGGATGCGGCTATCAACATGTCCGGCAGCCTGGTCCTCAACGACCGGAACCAGATACTGGTCTATATACGGGTCGCCGCGACCAGCCAGGCCAGCCTCCAGGCCCTTCAAACCGCCGGGGCCTCGATCATCCACGTCGCTGAAGCATACCGCACCGTGACCGCCTTTGTGGACGCGTCAAAACTCCAGGCCCTGTCCTCCTTGAACTGCGTCATCCGTATCGACGACGTGGTCAAACCCATGCGTCATCAGGCAGGCTGCGTCGGGGCCACGACCTCGGAGGGCGACGTCCAGTTGAAAGCGGACCAGGCCCGGGAAATATTCGGCATCGACGGTTCCGGGGCGGTCGTGGGCGTTCTTTCCGACTCCTATGCCGGTGTGACCACCCCCACCAGCGCGAACGACGACGTCCTGACCGGCGACCTGCCCGGGCCCGGCAATCCCTGCGGACGAACCTCGCCGGTCAACGTGATCGAGGACTATATTACGGCCGATTCCACGGACGAAGGCCGGGCCATGGCCCAGATCGTTCACGACCTGGCCCCGGGCGCGAATCTGGCCTTTGCCACGGCCTTTTCCGGTCTATTCGGATTCGCGGACAACATCCGCAAGCTGCGCAGCCAGGCCAATGCCGACATCATCGTCGACGACGTCTCCTATTACTCCGAGCCGATCTTTCAGGACGGGCCGGTTGCCGTGGCGATTACCGAGGTCGTCAACGACGGCGCGCTCTACTTCACGTCCGCGGGCAACAGCAACAGCCTCGACGGGAACGGCCACAATGTCTCTTCCTACGAGGCCTCGGCCTACCGCCCCACCCCGTCTCCCGCGCTTTTTTACAACGGCGCGCCCTACACGGACGTGGGCGCCACCTGCCACAACTTCAATCCCGCCGGGACCACGGCCTATCAGGAAATGCAACTGGCCGACCAGGGCTACATCGTTTGCATGATGCAATGGGCGGAACCCTGGTATGGCGTGACCTCGGATATCGATTTTTATCTCACCGATTCATCATTCAATATATTGGCCTACAGTGCCAACAAGAATTCCGGGACCTCGGGCACTCAAACGCCCTATGAGGCTTTTTCCTATAAAAACACCACCGGCAATCCGCTTACGGTCAGAATCATCATCAACCGGTATTCCGGCACGAACACGCCTCGGCTCAAATATGTATTCTTCCGGGCCCGGAGTATTCTGTCCACGTTGTTCAACGCCTCCAACTCCACGGACGCCTTCGGTCCCTCCATTTGCGGCCATTCGGGAGCGGCCGACGCACTGAGCATCGCCGCCGTTCCTTACGACGACGCCTCCAATCCGGAAAGTTTCACCAGCCGCGGGTACTTCACGGCTTATTATGGGCCGGTCGTCGGCGCCACCCCGGCCGCCGCCCTGGCCACGCCGGAAACCCATATCAAACCGGACGTGGCCGCGACCGACGGCGGAGCCAATACCTTTTTCGGCCAGCAGGTCGCCGGCGTCTGGAGGTTTTACGGCACGTCGGCCGCCGCTCCCCACGCGGCCGCCGTGGCCGCCCTGATGCAGCAGGACGCCCGAGGCGCCCTGACCCAGGCCAAAGCGGAACAATACCTCGAACAAGGTGCCGCCGCCATACCGGGCGGAGGGCCGACCATCACCGGCGCCGGCCTGGTGAACGCGGTCGCGGCCATCGCCTTCAGTCGGATTCCCGGGACTTCCACCTCGAAGGCGGGCAGCGGCGGAGGGGGAGGCACCGGCGGCTGCTTCCTCAATACCCCCTGATCCCGGGTTGAAAAAAAGTGGATCGCTTCGTCGCTTCGCGCCTCGCAGAGATGGCCGGGGTATGGGGCGAGGGTAGATTGAACCGAAGATCGTTTACGGATGCCATTGCTTCAGTGGCAAACCGGGTGGGGCCACCCAGACTGTGGCGCAAGACAGGGTCCTCCCCTGGAAGAATCCAAAGAGCACCGTCTTTGCGAGTATCCGGCCTTTTGGGGGCCAAAAGGTTATTGGGCTTGGAAACTGGCTTGCCAAGGCGGCAAGACCGGGGAACTGCGGGAGAGAGGAATTTTGGGTTACGCCTCGCTAACCCAACCGACTCCTGCTTCGTATCTATTTTAAATAATTGGTGCTTTCCCCGAACTGCCCCGAGGCCCGAATTTAAGTTTCTGAGGAGCCGCAGGCGACGAAGCAATGCGCCAGAGGCGGGCAAGTCTGGTGAGGCCAAGATCGGCCCAATTATTCACGGACTCACCTCGTTAATCTCATAACCTCCAGGTTTCCCAAGGGACCGGTACTTCCGATAACGGTTAATTGTTCCTGTGTGGGGTCGTCAGACGACGAAGCCATTCGTCACACGAATGGCAAATGAACCGGAGAAGAACACGACCGGACCGGGTATGACAATAATGCGACTAGCCCGAAAACGACAGCAGTTCGATGAGTTCTTCCTTGAGAAATGATTTCAAAACACCGGGATCATCCTCCCGGATCACGCTTTCCATAAGCTTCTTCTTTTTTTCGATGATGGCCGCGATCTTTTCTTCAAGGGTCCCTTGAGTGATCATCTTGAACACCTGGACGCCTTTTCGCTGCCCGATGCGGTGGACCCGGTCCGTGGCCTGGTCTTCCCGGGCGGCGTTCCACCAGCGGTCATAATGAATCACGGCCGAGGCCGCGATCAGGTCGATGCCGACGCCCCCGGCCTTGAGGCTGCCTAAAAAGACCCGGCATTCCGGGTCCTGGTCAAAACGTCTGACGATCTCGCCCCGGTTCCGGCTCTGACCGGTCAAGGTGACATAGTTCAGCTTCAGCTTTTGCAGCAAGGCTTCAATGATTTTAATCATGTCGATATATTGGCTGTAAACGACGACCTTGTCCCCATTGTCCAGGCACTCCTGAAGAATTCCCTGGAAAAGGTCCCACTTTCCTGACTCGTACTGTTCGTAGGATGACCAGTCCTTCAGGGCCAGGGCCGGGTGGTCGCAGATGCGTTTGAGCAGATTGAGCAGGGCGAAAATGTGAATATAGGGGACCGGTCCGTCTTTCCGGCTGATCAGGTCGATCAGGCTTCGGCCCCTGGCTTCAACGGCGTCCCGGTATAGCTTGACCTGATCATCGCTCAGAGCACAGGTCCTCAGGTGTTCGATCTTATCGGGCAGTTCGCTTAATACGGTTTCCTTGAGGCGACGGAGCACAAAGGGCGATATCAGACGGCTTAACTCGCGGTGACGAAAATAGTCGGGATCGCCGATGACCGGCGCGACGTATCGCCGGCCGAATTCCCGATCCGTCCCGAGATAGCCGGGCAGGACCAGGTCGAAAAGAGCCTTGAGTTCTTCGAGCCGATTTTCCACGGGCGTGCCGGTCAGACCCAGCTTGACATCAGCCGTGAGGCGAATGGCCGCCTGGTAGGTCTGGGTCTGGGCATTCTTGATATTCTGGATTTCATCGAAAACCGCCAGGGACCATTCGGTTCGGCTCAATGATTCGATGTCTTGCAGCAGAACGCCGTAGGACGTGATGATCGTGTCATACTGTTTCAAGGTCTGTTCCAGTTTTCGCTGAGGCCCGTAATGGGTGCCGGCTTGCAAAGCCGGGGCAAAGCGGTCGACCTTGTCCTGCCAGTGGCTCAGAACCGTAGTCGGACAGACAATCAGGGCGGGGCCGTTCGCTTCGTTCCGCTCTTTCAGGCCGACCATCAAGGCCATGGCCTGGTGGGTCTTGCCCAGTCCCATCTCGTCGCACAGCAGTCCGCCCAGCCGGTTTTCGGCCAGAAACTGGAGCCAGTTGAACCCCAGCGTCTGGTAGGCCCTCAACTCGGACCGGAGACCGTCCGGCTGGCTGGTCGGGTTGGTTGGCTTGAGGTCCCAGAGTTTCCTGAGCAGATCGGACCGCTGGCCGGAGCCGGTGATTTCGAACTGCCGGCCGCTCAGTGCCCGCAATTTGAACAGGTCCAGCCGGGATAACCTGACCCGGGCCGAGGAGTCCACCTCGGCCGCGGATATCGAGCTCAAACTCTCGAAGGCCTCGGCCTGGCAGTCCACCCAGCCCGCTTCCGTGGCCAGATAGCGCTGCCCTTCCTCCCGGGCCTGCAAAACCTCGGACAAGGTCAGCGAAGCGTTGCCGAAACCATAGCGAATGTCCAGCCAGTACCAGTTCCGGTCAATGGCCGTGGGGTTTATTTGGAAACGATCGAAGTCTTTTAATATCCGGATGCCTTGAACGCGGGAGTCCATGATGAATTCCGGACCGCTGATCTCCGAACCGAACTCTTCCAAAAAACTGGGGACCTGGGATTTTTTGAGCACCATCTTGACCGGTGTCTGGAACCGCCGTTCCCGGCCGGAATCTTTCTCGAGTTCGGCCATCAGGCCCAGTTCCTTGACGTAAACCAGATTCCCGTAGCGAAACTTTTCAAAGTTCTCGGCCTGGAAAAACCTCTCTTCCCCATCCGCTTGAAGCAGCTGGATCATGGGCCGGATTTCCAGGTCCAGTTCAGTGTTCTGGCTGATCTTGAATATGGATTTCAGGGGAACGGGGTGCAGGCTCAAGCCCTCCGCACTGGTCAACTCGTGTTTGAATTCATTCAGGACCGCGTGCACCTTCTCCCGGGGGACGATAAACCGGATCAAGGTTTCGGTGTCGGATCGGCCGGCGGCTAGGGTGAAGTCGCCCGATTCCTCGTCGATGCCGGGCGACAGAACGAGCCGCTCGCGGCCTAGGGAATGAAAACCGTGATAGGCCAGGCGATACCAGACGCTCTGTTCGAGGAGAAGGCGGAAGGTGGGGAAGCCCTTGCTCAACATGGTTTTTTCCTGGTCGGTCCGGGTCAGGTCAAAGAGTCGATCCAGGAGCATATACCGGTTGGGGGCCGAATCCTCGGGTAAACGGGTGAAACGATCGGCCAGGATCGCCGCATCGCCGCCGGATGAATAATACCGGGCCGCCTCCCGGCCCGCGCCGGTCCGGACCTTGATGATCGGTCGGCCGTTTCGACGGACGGTCTCCAGGCGGGCCGCTTCCCAGCCGTCGCGGCTGTCACGGCCGATAATCGAGGCCAGTTTGTACCAACGGCTGCCGCGGAACACCTCGTCCGGCCCGCGCCCCTTATATATCGCCAGATAATTTTTATATAATTCGGTCAGTTCCAGAATATGGGGGCAGGTCTGACGCCTGGAGTTCCGGCAACTGCACGCCCTGATTTCCTCCTGGTTCCGGCCGCCAAGCAGCATGAACACGGTCCCGGGCTTCCGGTCCTTCGGATCGGGGGCCAGGGCCAGCCCATGACGGTGGAACTCCAAACGGTCAAACCCGGGCAGGTCCAGGGCGGACTTCACGATTTCCGGGGGTTTTTTCAATTGATCCAAGATGATTCGTGTTCCTTCATTCTCACCGGGTCCCGGTCTGGCCGGTGATAATACAACACGAAAGCCCGTCTGTGAAGGTCGCCTATAGGGAAAACTGAAAACCAGGGACAGTCGCCTGTTTCCCCGATTCCCCTTGGGAACCGGGGAAACAGGCGACTGTCCCTGGTTTTCCTTTCAGCTGGACCATCATTCCCGGCGGGCCGGGCATGGGGGTCCGGATGAACAGGCCTCGATCGTTCATCCGTCCAAGGCCGCCCGGACCTTGGCGGCCAGGTCCGCCATGGAAAACGGCTTCTGAATGAAATTAACGCCCGCCTCCAGGACGCCGTGGTGAGCGATGGCGTTGGCCGTGTACCCGGACATGAACAGGCATTTCACGCCCGGTTTCATCTCAGTGATCCGTTCGGCCAACTCCCGGCCGTTCATTTCCGGCATGACCACATCGGTCAAAAGCAACTGAATCTCGTCAGGGTGTTCCCCGGCCATGAGCACGGCCTCGCCCGGCTTGCCCGCGGTCATCACGGAGTAGCCCAGGCTTTCCAGCATGATCTTGCCCATCCGCAAAATGGTCAACTCGTCCTCGACCAGCAGGATGATCTCCCCTCTGCCCTTCAGAGCGCCGTCCAGTTTCGCGGTCTCTTTGTCGATGGCTCTGCCTTCGTGCCGGGGCAGGTAGATTTTAAAGGTCGTCCCC
>Ga0180009_10001856_pt1 | contig 25213 bp, 22 predicted proteins | sample OS_PC_MetaG_FD_123537 | JGI IMG/M metagenome (GOLD analysis project Ga0180009, IMG submission 123537) | Groundwater microbial communities from the Aspo Hard Rock Laboratory (HRL) deep subsurface site, Sweden - OS_PC_MetaG | ecosystem: Environmental > Aquatic > Deep subsurface > Groundwater...
AGCGGCAGAAGGAGGGAACTTCGCAGACGGATTCTTAAGCGCCGCAGCCGCAGAAGCGACGCCGTTAAACGAGATAGGAACAGACTTCTCAAAAACGAGCGTAGTAGCGGAACGCACGATAGCCGCAGGAATCGTAGGAGGAACCGTAGCCAGCGCGACCGGAGGAAGTTTCATGAACGGAGCGAAGACAGCAGCCTATGCGGAGATGTTTAACAGCGTTGCGCATGACCTTGAAAATTTTATGGCGGGTATGGGAGATGCATTAACGATAGACGCAGGAGAACATTTAAGAGAAGCAACAGGGATTACAGAAGGGATTGATAAGAATTCAGTGATGTACAGATACGGACACGCTCTCGGTTCTTTGGGGCTGGTTTTTGGTATTGGAGAAGCTGGAGATGAATCGACTATTGAAGCCTTTAATAATGAAAAGGGATTAGGGAATCCTTTTAAAGGAAAAAATGCAGGAGAAATTGATCAGATGTTTCGTGCAAAAGGTTATGAAATGCGAGGCAATAATCCTGTTAATGGTGAAGGTGGATATGTAAACCCGTATACAGGAAGATCTTATCATATTGATCCAATAGATTTTGGAAGATATAGAGAGCCTAACCATGTGGATGTTAATCGTGATAACTATGATGGTCCTTTAAACAAAAGAAAGTATTTTTATTAATCAAAGGTGAGTTTATGAATAAAGAAATTACTAGTGCACGTTTACTGGAACAGTTAAAAAAATTTCGAGAATTTTTGATTCACTCCTGGGATAAAGTGGATTTATTAATACAAACACATAATTGGGATGATGACCCATATATCATTGATGATTGGTTGGAGCTTAATTGGGAATTACTAATTGGTAGGGAATTATTTGGCCGAGATATTTTATTAGCTAACTATCATTATTATCCAAAGCGTGGGTTAGAAAAAATAGTATTAACAGGCCATTTCCCGAGGTTTCTTTTATGTTGTGAAATAGATTTTACAGATAAAAAAAATATTCGAGATGTTGTTTCTCAATACAAAAATATTTCAAATGATGATTTACCGTTAATTTTTTCAGGGTTTTTATCGAAATGTAAAAGCGGCGGATATGGGGTATATCCGCCATTTGATTATGTTTCTCTTGTTGGCCATCGTTCTAAAAATATTTATCAAATTCCATTTCATGAGGTGAGTTTTGTTTTGAAAGAACTTGAGTAATAAACAGTTAATAATTGTTAGCAAATAAAAGTTACCTTTGTAATTAATCCGATTACGCACGAAGGATTCACGGGCCACGAAACCTTAGAAGCTGTAAACCTGATCCACATGAACGGGCGAGTGTACGATCCGGTGCTCGGACGATTCTTAAGTGCCGACCCGCAAATCCAAGACCCGACGAACAGTCAGAGCTTGAACCACTCGATTTTTGTTTAGCATCGTTTCTTTTGCATTGTCATTTGCATTGACATAATATGCGTAATATACTGTCACTACAAATGACAGCAAAAAGAGAGAGGCCATGGATAGAAAGTTATTGAAAGAAATTGTTCAAGAACAAGCTCGTGAATTGAAATCATTTTCTTTGGGGATTGAACGTGAAAAATTAGATCAGGTGCTGAAGGTGATGCCCCTTCCTCATGTGGTTGCTATTACGGGTTTGCGCCGTTGTGGTAAATCGACTCTCATGCAGCAAGTGATTCAGCAGGCTTTTGAAGGGAAGGTTTATTATCTGGATTTTGAAGATGAACGTTTATTGGATTTCCAAGTGGACGATTTCAATCTTCTTTATGAAATTTTTCTCGAACTTTTTGGCGAGCGAAGAGTCTTTGCGTTTGATGAGATACAAGTGATTCCAAAATGGGAGACGTATGTTCGCCGTATGTATAAAAGCGGTTATAAATTTATTATCAGCGGGTCCAGTGCGGATTTATTGAGCAGTGAATTAAGTACAAAACTTACCGGGCGTCATGTCGCTATTGAGTTGTTGCCTTTCTCTTTTCAGGAATATTTAGCAATGACTCAAAATAAAACGGAACGGAGCGAGCCGAGGCTTACAAAAGAAAGGGGCTTATTAAAAAAAGCCTTTAATCAATTTTGTGCACAAGGCGGTATTCCTGAATATCTGCAATATAAAAATCCTTTAATCATCAGAAGCATTTACGAAAACGTTTTGTATAAAGATGTGATCGTGCGGTATGACATCAAGGCGATTAAAGCCATTAGAGAGTTATCGCTTTGGCTTCTCAGTAATCCGGGAGGATTGATTTCCTATACGAAATTAAAAAACAGTTTGCATCTTGGCAGTCTCAATACCATCAAAAATTACATTCACTTTTTGGAAAATGCTTACCTGATCTTTACGATCGGTAAATATTCTTTTTCTACAGCCGATCAAACCGTCTCTGCAAAAAAGGCTTATGTTATCGATACAGGGATGATGGAAATTATCGGTTTTCAATTTTCAAACAATACGGGAAAGTATTTGGAGAATATTGTTTTCTTAGCGTTACGCCGTCGTATGTATCCACAAGGCACGATTTATTACTACAAGACTAAGGATGATTTTGAGGTTGATTTTTGTGTGCGAAAAGGAAAGAAAGTAACGCATTTGATTCAAGTGGCAGAGCACTTAAATCAGGAAAAAACTCGGGAGAGGGAGATCCGTGCTTTAGTGCAAGCGATGGATGAATTGAAGCTTTCAGAAAGTTTCATCATTACTTTAAATGATACTGAGACAATTCATGTAGATAAGAAGGTCATTCATTGTTTGAGCATAGTTGATTGGTTGTTGACTTTTGAGACGCGATAAATCGCATCATCTAAGATGATTTAGGGGTTACCCCAACCACAACAAATTAGCTATGCGGCCGGTTATTCCGTCTTTGCGGTAGGAATAGAAAAGTTCCGGATGAGCGTAGGTGCATTGCTTGGAATCAAATACTTGAGTGATGCCTTCTTCATAGAGTAAATGTGTGGCAATCCCTGACAAATCTGCAAAAAAATGACCGGGTTTTGACGGTTGAAACTCCGTGTGCAATTTAGAATCAAGCTTTAAAAAACAATCTCGCACTTCTTCACCTACTTCGAAATGTTTCTGGCTGATGGTTGGCCCTAACCACACCAATAATTCTTGTTTTTTTGCATGAAAAAATTGCAAGCCATTTGCGATTACCCCAGAGGCTAAACCGTGCCATCCTCCATGCAGTACTGCGATTTCTGTGCCTTCTTGGTCGCAAATAAAAACAGGCAAGCAATCTGCTGTCATGATGCAGCACACGATGCGAGATTTATTTGTATAAGCTCCATCGGCTTCTCGCGTTTCAGGTGCGTCTGCTTGAACAACTTTATTTTCGTTTAATTGCGTGAGCCATACCGGTTCAGAAGGCAATTCGGCATGTTGTGTGATTAAGGAACGATTTTGTTGCACTGCATTGAGATCGTCTTCCACGTGTATTCCCACATTCAATGAATCGTACGGCGGTTGACTGACGCCGCCTTCTCTCGTGGTGGTGAGTGCGTGCACGTGTTTTGCGGCGGGCCATGTGGGCAGGATGAATTTCACGATGACTCTCCTTGTTGTTTTTTGTCGTTATTTTTAACGGTAGCGGGGTTTTCGTGCTCGATAGTTTTTTCTTGATCCCCGCTTTCGCGGGGATGACGTTGAGCTGGGTTCACAGCGAAGCGGGAATGACGAGGAACTGGAGTTTTGTTTTCTCGCAAGACGCGTAATAGCGTTTGCATGTCTTCTGGCAAACTTGATTCAAACTCAATAGATTCTTTTGTTGTGGGGTGCGTCAGTTTCAAACGCCTTGCATGCAAGGCTTGTCGTTTCATTCCTCGTAAAACACGCGTGCATTCTTCAGAGGCTTGTTTGGGCAATCGTGTTTTATTGCCGTACGTCATATCTCCCACTAACGGATGGTGCAAGGAAGTCATGTGCACGCGAATTTGATGAGTTCTGCCAGTTTCGAGTCGAACAGCAATGTGCGTGTGTGAAGAAAAATGTTCGATGATGCGATAGTGCGTGATGGCCGGTTTCCCTTTATCTGTAATTGCCATGCGTGTTCGATGGTGTGGGTCTCGACCAATCGGTGCATCAATCGTGCCTCCGCCTGTAAATGTTCCGTACACGATCGCCTCGTATTCGCGAGATATTTTTCGTTTTTGCAGTTGATCGACGAGGGCTGTATGTGTCTTGAGATTTTTCGCGATGATCAATAACCCACTCGTGTCTTTGTCGAGGCGATGCACAATGCCTGCGCGAGGCAGCGTTGTTAAAGTGGGACAGTGATGTAACAAAGCGTTCAGTAACGTGCCTTGACGGTTCCCAGCTCCGGGATGCACGACCAAACCAACGGGTTTGTTGATGACCAATAAGTCATCGTCTTCGTAAACGATGTCGAGAGGAATGTCTTCAGGTTGATCGGATGTGTTTTCTGTTAATGTCGCTTCGAGACAGACGTGCTCATTTCCTGTGACTTTATCTTTCGGTTTTTTTATTTTCCCATCGATCGTGATTTGACCGGTTTCAATCCATTCTTTGATCAGTGTGCGGGAATAATGCGGCAACAATGTCGCGAGTGTGGCATCAATACGTTTCCCTTTGTATTTTGCTGGGACGATGAAATTTTGTTGAATGAGGTTGTTTTGCATTTTTTGGGTTTCCTAACAAAGAACGTATACTCGCGCGCCTTCAAATCATAGCAGGAAAATATTTTATGAACTGGTTGAGTCGATTGTTGCCTTCTGTTCGTTCAAAAGATCAGAAAAAAGATATTCCTGAAGGGATATGGAGCAAATGCGAAAATTGTCAGTCTATTTTGTATCGGGCAGATCTCGATAAGAATGAGCACGTTTGTCCTAAGTGTGGTTTTCATATGTATTTGAGTGCAAGAAGTCGATTATTGGATTTTTTAGATAAGAGCTCTACCGCGGAAATCGCAGCGCAAGTGACGCCTGTGGATGTATTAAAATTTCGTGATCGAAAGAAATACAAAGACCGTTTACACGATGCACAGAAAATAACGCATGAGAAAGATGCATTGGTGGTGTTTGAAGGGGCTTTGAAGAAAATGCCTGTTGTTGCTTGTGCGTTCGAATACAAATTTATCGGCGGTTCAATGGGGGCTGTGGTCGGCGAAAAATTTGTGCAAGCAGTCAACGCAGCGCTTGCCAAGCGTCTTCCTTTGATTTGTTTTTCTGCGAGCGGCGGCGCGCGCATGCAAGAAGCTCTTATTTCCTTGTTTCAAATGGCAAAAACGAGCGCGGCGTTGGCGCGATTTTCAGAGGCAGGGTTACCTTATATTTCAGTCTTAACGAATCCAACGATGGGCGGTGTTTCTGCCAGTTTGGCTACATTGGGTGACATTATTATTGCGGAGCCTAAAGCGTTAATTGGTTTTTCAGGCCCTCGCGTGATTGAGCAGACGATTCGTCAAACATTGCCAGAAGGGTTTCAACGTAGTGAGTTTTTGTTGGAACACGGCGCGATTGACCTGATTGTGGACCGACGAGCGATGCGTTCCAAGGTGGCCGGGTTGATCGCTAAGCTTATGAATTGTGCTGTTCCAACAGATCCTGAATTACAGGAAGGCGAAGATGCGGTACGACAGTCTTGACGGCTGGTTGCATTGGCTAGAAAGCTTAAGAATCGTTCGTGTTCCTGATGATGCTTTTTTTCGTGCACAAAAGATTGCGCAGCAACTTCATTTATTCCCCGATCATTCAACGGTAATTACTGTCGGCGGAACCAATGGAAAAGGTTCTGTGGTGGCTGTGTTGGAAAGTATCTATAACGCTTCCAATTATCGTGTCGGCGCTTACACCTCTCCTCATTTATTTTCCTTTAATGAACGCATCAAAATTAACGACAAGCCTGTAGAAGATTCCAAAATTGTTGAAGCTTTTCAGGCGATTGATGAATGTCGAAAAGATGAGTCGCTGAATTATTTTCAGTTTGCAACGTTGGTCGCTTTCCTGCTTTTTAAACAATCGGATTTGGATGTTTGGTTGTTAGAAGTAGGTGTTGGGGGGCGGCTGGATACAGTTAATTTGATAGATCCGGATGTGGCGGTGATTACTCAAGTAGGTTGGGATCATTGTGATGTATTAGGCGATACCTTGGAGCAAATAGCTGTAGAGAAAGCGGGCATTATGCGAAAGGGAAAGCCGGTGATCGTTGGGGAGGAAGAAATTCCTGATGTTTTATTTTCAAAAGCAGATGCTTTGAAAGCGCCGCTTTTAATGCAAGGGCGTAATTTTCAATACGAAGCTTTGAATGCAGAGTGGAGTTGGCATTCAACGCGTACTCGTTTAGATCATTTACCAATGCCAAAGGTGCTTTTGCAGAATGCATCGACGGCTTTGATGGCGATAGATGTTTTGCAAGAGCGATTGCCAGTTGCTCGTATTGAGATTGAACGAGGATTGGAACGGGTAAAGATATTTGGGCGTTGTACTTGGATAGAAGTGCAGGGAGTAAATGTGTTATTAGATGTTGCGCACAATCCTTCTGCTACGCCGTTTTTATTGCATTATTTGAAAGCGCGTGCTGTCTCAGGGAAGAAATATGCAGTCGTTGGAATGATGCAAGATAAGGATATTGCAGGGGCGTTACAGATCTTTAAGGGTACGTTCGATGAATGGTTTTTAACCAGTTTGCCAAAACCTCGAGGAGCGAATTGCGAACAGATTCAAAGTGCTTTGAAAGCTTGTTCTATTGAAAAAACGCATTGTTACGAAAACCCAATGAAGGCTATTGACGCCGCTTTTAAACAAGCAACATCCGGCGATTGGGTCGTTGTATTTGGATCTTTTCACGTAGTTGCTGCTTTTCCCTATAGAAGAGACGCGATGAATCGCGTCTCCACGTTAAGAAAGCAATAAATGCTTGTCAAAAATCACCAGGTTTATAGCAGTTGATTTGTTATTTTTGATAGTTGTATGCAACAATCACATCCCGTTTTTTAATACCACCAGAAAGGACTAAGCGTATGGATATTAAATTGAAACACCGAATAATTGGCGCCATTGTGATTGTGGCGTTGATTGTCATTTTTGTTCCGATGTTGTTCTCAAAACATCGTGCTATGAATACCGCTTCTCTTCAGGAACAACCTGAAACTCCTACAGTTCCTCAAGTCAATGCGACCACGCAACCTCAAGTCGTAACCCCGAGCGATGATACTGCTGCTGCGATGGATCAATCTTCGGATCAAGCTTCGGATCAATCTTCGATGACTTCAAATCCTCCTGTGGCGAATCAATCGGGAGCGATGCAAGAGCAGCAACCGGATCAACAAACAACGGCTTCCTCTGATCAAACAGCTGCAACAAATAATTCAGCAGTTTCTGATCAAGCAACAACCGGTCAGTCGAACGTTTCACAGGGAATTGTTGTGCCGGATCAAGGCGCTTCAGACAATAACAACGCTTCGTCTTTATCTCCGGAGACAGTTAATCCTGCGCCAACAACGCAACCGCAAAACGTTCAACCACAAGCGTCAGATAGCAATGCTTCGGCTGCTACAACGCCTTTGGCGCGCACCCCTTCTCAAACTGAACCAACGACGAAACCTTTGACGACTTCGTTGAAGAAATGGCAATTCCATAAAGCGCATTTGGTGAAAACGACGGCTACAAAAAAAACGTTTTCTCATGCATCGTCTAGCAAGCGATTAGCGATTGCTAAAGCAGCCAATCAAGCATGGATTGTTCAAGTGGGCAGTTTTTCTGGACAGGATCATGCGAAAGTATTGATTGCACAGTTAAGAAAAAAAGGCTTTACCGCTTTTGGCTATCCTACAAAAGTTAATAATGAAGTGATTACACGGGTCTATGTCGGGCCTGCTGTGACGATGGAAAAAGCAAAAGTGCTGCAAGACAAATTACAAACAGCCGCCAAAATCAAAGGTATTGTGGTGAAGTTTGATGCTTCAAAACTGAGTTAATTTTTAAGAGGGCTTTTGCATGAGCTTGGCTCAATTTAATTGGTTCGATTATCTACTTATTGGTATTGCATGCCTCTCAACGATCTTCGGTTTGTTGAGAGGTTTTTTGTATGAAGTCATTGCGTTGCTAACATGGTTGGCCGCTTTTCTGATTTCTATCTTTGCGTCTAGTAGTGTTGCGCTGTATTTCAATCAATTTTTTAAGACTTATGCCATTGCTGCAATCTTTAGTTTTGTTTTGCTGTTTTTGGTGACACTAGTCATCGGCGCGCTTTTTAATCACCTTATTTCTTCTGTGACTCAAAATGCAGGTGGAGGAGTTGGATTTACCGATCGCTTGTTGGGCGGCCTATTTGGTTTTTGGCGCGGACTTTTGATTGCTTTGTTTGTGGTGTTTCTGGTTGCGAGTACTAATCTGGATAAATCTTCTTGGGCTGAAAAATCTCAGTTCAATACTTACTTGAGCGGAGTGAATCACTGGATCTTTGATCAAGTGTTGCAAGCAACAAAAAAAATATCTAAACCGCCGGTCTCCTCTGCAAAAGCGGATGAAACGGCAGGAGAGGAAGAATAGGGGGCGGCGTTATGTTTGAGGAAGGTACTGGTGGATCGCAAGGTGGTGTACAGCAGGTTGCAACCATTCAACAGTTGCTTGAATCGGCTCCCATGGAAGGAGGAAGGCGTGCGCGGAAATGGTTGATTGCACGTTATAACGCAGGGGAGTTACCACAAGAACTCGCGGAACAAGTACTGGAAATGCTTCGGCAAGTTACAGAAACGCAAGGGATAGCAGAAAAACAAGCGATGCTTTCGGTGCAATTGTTAGGAATAGGCGAACTTTTTAAACAAACAAGCAAACAGTTGGGTTTAAGCAGTTCGCAGCAACAAAAGAAAACAGTTTCTCAGGAGCCGATAGAGGAAGAACGTCCTCTCGAGCCGTTGATGATTGTGCAAAATGGTGCAGGAAAGGCCTGTAAAGAAGTGGCACTTGCTGTTGCTAATGCCATTACCATTCTTGAATCTCGTCGAGGAGACGAGTCTATAAAGCTAGGGGTGGATAAAGGTAAATCGGGGGCTTATACGATCACCAATGAAGGGAAGCCCCTTTTGAGTATCGATAAAAAAACAGGTGAAATTGGTATCTACGAGTTGGGTCCTAAAACTGATGCTGTTACAAGTTTTCTTGAAACTTTTGCTTGGACTCGTCGCCAACCAGATATTGTATTTGTTAAAGGGAAGGCTCCTTTGAAAGAAGCTGTATACCAAGGCTTAAAAGCACATGGTGTGCAATCGCATCATGTTTTAGATCAGAATTCGGAGACAAAGAGAAGAGACCCTTATAATGCGTTTGAAGCCACAGCTTCCCAACGAGAGGAACAAGCGCTAAAGCAACGGACTGGTAAAAGAAGGTAATTTATGGATAAAACCCCCTCCATCCAATTACGCGAACCTATTCCGGTCATTCGCGTACACGAAGAAGCACATTTAAAGCGGATTAACTTAAATCAATACATTGTGAATCCTTCGGGTGATGCACTTTCTTTCTTTGTGAGTCCTAAGACACAAGATCAATTGCCTGTGGGTATTGAATTATCAGAACAGGGCCTTGTAGAAGGGCGTCCTCTCAAAGGCACGACGCGCAAAAATATTTATCGCATTAAAGTCACAGCTTATGGAGCTTTGATTGCTCCGATTGTTTTTGAATTACCGATACAGATTTTTCCTTCTGCCTTTAAACCGAAAGTAAAAGAACTGGATGTTGCTTCTATGAAAGGACAGGCGCTTCCACAGCAAGAACAATATCTATTTGGAACGACTGCATTGTTGCTTATTTATTTTGAGATTGGTCGTTTGATTGATATCCATCAATTAGGTGAATTGTTTCAATCGAGTTCTATCTTAGATTGCATTTTAAAGCGTCGAGAATTAGGTCAATTGTTTGATCAAGTAGATGTTTTAACGGATCAATTACACGAGGAACAAGAGGCCTTAACAAACGCGATAGTAGAACAGCAAGTGCAAAAAAGTTGCAGTCTAACCGATGGTATTGTTCAAAAAGATCGTGTGCGCAACCAGATCCTGGAACAAGAAGAACCGTTGGTAAAAGAGTTAACAGCAATGGTTGAGGCACGGTTTGCACAGGCCAAACAATTGTTTTCGCAATCTACCGAGCGTTCAGCGACTTTGGACCAAGCCTATCTCGCGTTTCTAAATCATCAATTAGATCTACTTCGTACCAAATACGAATCCATTATCGAAAGTATCGAACCCACCTTCACGGATACAGCCTCTACTCTTTCTTCGGGCGGACGTCCTGTGGCAGAAAGTTCTCGCAAATCATTCACGGAATAAAAAAAGAATCTCCACCGTCATCCCCTCAAAAGCTAAGGATCCAGAAATATATATTTATAACTGGATTCTTAGCCTTCGCGGGAATGACGAGGGTTTTCGGGAATGGCCGGAGTTTTACGCTAGAAATTTGGAATGTGTTAGCCAGCTTTGATCTGGGTAATAGGCAACGATGATGGTGCCGTCTTTGATGGTGTTAATGATAGGGGTTGAGGACTGAGGATTTAATGCAGGACAGCCCCAGCTTCGTCCTAAGCGCCCGTATTTTTGCAAGAACGAAGGTGTTACGTACCAGGCTGAATGCATCACGACTGCTCTGGAATACATCGTGTCGTTGTATCCTTTTTCTAATCCTTTTAATCGCAAGGAATATCCATGTTCGCCTTGATAAGTAGCTCCGGTCTCAATGACACCGATGCAAGAAGCGAGACTTCTCGGTTGGTCGGAAAAGAAATGGGCATAGTTATTGCCTGAATCTTTTCCGTGTGCGACGTGCACGCTGTAGTCCACCTGATCCTTCTTTAAATCAATAACCCAAAGTCTTTTGTCAGACGAAGGTTTTGAATAATCGATAATGGTTAAGATTTGTTGCTTGTCCAGCCCCATATTTCTTGCGTGTTGGTAGGCTTTTAAAGCCACATTCAGTACTTGAGGATTAAGCCCGTTTGCTTGATTTAAGATTTTTTGGCTATCCGAAGAAGTTTGAAAAGCGAAGAGATTGAAACTGATGAAAGTTGTTCCAAGGAGCAATATTTGAAAAATGCGTTTTAATGAATGGGTATTAAAAGAGGTAAATGTCGAGAATTTTTGAACGGTATCCATAAGCCCTCTATGTAGGTGATGAAGACAAAGGAAAGTATAGCAACGAACTGATTTTACGCTAATTTTTAGACGTATCTCATTGATTTTTAATACATATCTTCTCCTATTGGATAAGGAACCCCTCTTCTTTGTGTAAAGATTTTATGTGCCGTTTGCCAATTAATGCGGGTATTGGAATGAGCGGCATTTGCAATCAGATAACGTACCAATTCCCATTCTTCATAGTTGTCCCCTCGATACTCTGCTAATGGTGGATGCACTTCCAAATAAAGCGTGCTGTTTTTCCAACCGATTTTGTAAGGTTGATCCACAATGGAAACAGGTGTCGCAACATCAATATTTTCATATAGATACGCAATGTCTTCGGGATACATGCGGATGCAACCGGAAGAAATGCGCTTGCCGATGTGAAAAGGTTGATTGGTTCCATGAATGAGAATCGACCAATCTCCCAAACGTAGTGCGTAATGACCGAGAGGGTTATCAGGCCCAGGAGCGACAACCCTTGGCAGGAAGATGCCTTTTTGAGCGCTGTAATCCCAAATGGAATTCGGAACGACCCAGTAGGGATCTTTAACTTTTTCCACTACTTTTGTTTCGATGAGCGGTGTTTCCCAACCGGCGCGGCCAATGGAAATGGGTTCCGTAATGACGGTATTTTTTTCAGGGGGGTAATAGTAAAGCCTCATTTCAGGCAGATTGATGACGATGTCGTGTCGAGGCGTATTGGGCAAAATGAAGGACGTTGGTATGACGATGGCGCGATTCATTTTCAATCCTTTATAAGGATTGATGTTTGGATTCGCTTTTGCTAATTCGGCGAATCCCACTTCATAGCGACGCGCAAGAGTATAGAACGTATCTCCTTTTTTGATTTGCACGATTTTTTGTGACCCGACAACGGCGTCCGATGGATAAGGTAAGTGAAAGGTCAGGGCATATCCCAAAGAGAGATGGAAAAAGGATAAGACGAAGATTAATCGCAGAGTGTTTTTGATCATTTGAAGTGTACCAGTTGAAAGTTAAGAGTTGTTTCATCTTCAGTTTTACTGAGCTCTAACACGCTTCCTTCATCGTTCCACATGCCTACAACGATTCGAGTTTTTGTACCGTTTTGAGATTGATAGACGCCTTCTTTGTGTATGTGGCCGTGAATGAGATAGGCGGCATGATATTTCTGCATCCAGAGCTCAACAGTTTCTTGATCAATGGCAAGTAGGTTGGGGTCTATGGCCGCTGTCAGAGTCATGCTTTTTTCTCTAAATTGTTTTGCGATCTCTCGTCGTTTTTTGAGCGGTAACAACAGAAATAATTTTTGCTGAAAAGGATTGTGCATTTTTTTTCGAAACTTTTGATAAGACTGGTGTTGAGTGCACAAGAGGTCCCCATGAGTAAAAAGCACAGAAATTCCATAACATGATGTGACATAAGGATCGGGGATGAGTTGGCAACCCGCTTGTTTGCAGAAGCGTTTTCCAATCAAAAAATCTCGATTGCCTGGCATGAAAAATATAGGGGTTTTGTTAGAAGTTTCTTTTAAGGCTTGAATGACTTGTTGGTTAAAAGATCCTCTATCATCGTCACCGATCCATACTTCAAAAAGATCTCCGAGAATATAAAGCGCGTCTGCTGTTTGAGCGCGTTCTTTGAGAAATCTAAAAAACAATGCAGCCGTTGCAGGTTGTTCTTCGGAAAGATGTAAGTCGGCAATAATTAAAGTATTCATAAGCATTAGCCTAACCAAATCCAGATTTGGAAACTACTTTAACTTTTATTGTTATTTTTGCGTCTCGTCATTCTTAGCTGCGGAGGAAATTCAGTTAATCTATTTTCTGGATTCTTAGCTTACGCGGGAATGACTTCGATTTGGATTCCAGCAAGCAGCTGGGAATGACGGTGTTTTTTAATTCGTTTATATTCAAAGAAGTTTTTACGAAGGGTGAGGATTTTTATGTTGCATATTTATAATAGTTTGACGGGAAAGAAAGAGGCGTTTAAGCCTATCCATGAAGGAAAAGTGAATTTGTATGTGTGTGGGATGACCGTGTATGACTACTGTCATATAGGGCATGCTCGGGCAATGATCGCTTTTGATGTCGTGGTTCGTTATTTGCGGTTTTTGAATTATCAAGTGAAGTACGTGCGCAACATCACGGACATCGATGACAAGATCATCAAAAGAGCGAATGAAAATAAAGAAGATTTTCGAGTGCTTGCGGACCGATACATTCAAGCCATGCATGAAGACTTTGATGCATTAGGACTTTTGCATCCTGATCTGGAGCCCCGCGCGACAGAATTTATACAACAAATGTTTGAGTTAATTGAACAACTTATAGGTAAAGGGATTGCTTATATTGGGAAAAATGGAGACGTGCTTTATTCCGTGAAAAAGTTTGAAAAATACGGGTGTTTGTCTCATAGAAAATTAGATCAACTGCGAGCGGGTGCGCGTATCGAAGTTTCTGAAAATAAAAAAGATCCTCTGGATTTTGTGTTGTGGAAATCCGCCAAACCAGGAGAACCTTCTTGGGAATCTCCCTTTGGAAACGGGCGCCCTGGTTGGCACATTGAATGTTCCGCTATGGCGATGAATTGCTTGGCGAATCGGATCGATATTCATGGGGGCGGAAAAGATCTTATTTTTCCGCATCATGAAAATGAAATTGCTCAGACAGAGGCGGCAACGGATGCGCAATTTGCAAACTATTGGATGCATGCGGGGCACTTGGAGATTAATAAACAGAAGATGTCGAAGTCTCTAGGGAATTTTTTCACCATTCGAGATGTCTTAAAAAAATATCATCCTGAAGTTATTCGCTTTTTTATGATCTCAAGCCATTACCGAAGCCCGCTTAATTATTCCGCTCAGGCATTAATCGAGGCAGAACAGTCTTTGTCTCGTCTCTATTTAACGTTGCGTTCTGGAGTTGCTAACGAGGATATAAAAGAGACAGTTTATGAGGCTGATTTTGTTGCAGCGATGGATGATGATTTTAATACACCGAAGGCGTTAGCGGTGTTGTTTGAGCTTTCCAAAGAAGTGAATCGATTGCGTGATGCAGATCAAGTGCAATCTTTGAAATATGCAGCTTTGTTGAAACGGTTAGGCCAAGTTTTGGGATTGTTTGCCTATGAACCAGAACAGTTTTTACAACATCAAGTCACCGAGGAAGACAATGATGTTCAAACGATTAATGCTTTTATTGAAGAAAGAAATAAAGCGCGCCAGGAAAAAGATTGGGGAAGAGCGGATGCAATTAGAACGCAATTAGATGAGATGGGTGTTGTTATTGAGGATGGTGGAAAGGAAACAACTTGGCGTAGGAAATAAATGTTATCCCCGCGAAGGCGTCCGATCGTCTCGTCTTATGTGCGTAGATGGTAAATCGTCATCCCCGCGAAAGCGGGGAGCCAGGTTACTAAATTGATTTTCTGGATTCCCGCTTTCGCGGGAATGACAAGTGAGAATAGATTTATACCGAAGCGGGAATGACTATGCGGGAATGACTATAGAGATAGGAATCTAATCTGCCAATTCAGCCGCTTCTAGTGTGTTTGATAACAAGATAGCAATGGTCATAGGGCCTACACCTCCAGGGACTGGAGTGATCCAGCTGGCGCGTTTCTTCGCTTCCTCGAACGCCACATCGCCGACCAACTTACCGTCAGGCAAACGATTAATACCGACATCAATCACGATGGCACCTTCTTTGATCCATTCCCCTTTGACCAACTCTGGTTTGCCAGCGGCTGCAACAACAATATCGGCTTGTCTTACCTTGGCAGGGAGATCTTTTGTGCTGTGATGGCAAATGGTAGGCGTGCAATGTTCTAGCAACATTTCTAATGCCATCGGTAATCCAACGACGGTTGAAGCGCCCACGATCGTGACGTCTTTGCCCGCAAGATCAACACCCGTTGTCTTCAACATTTTCATGACCCCATAAGGCGTGCATGGACGTAGGAGAGGGACTTTTTGAGCTAAGTGACCGAGGTTGTAAGGATGAAAACCATCAACATCTTTTAAGGGGCTGATGGCTTCAATGACTGCTTGTCGATCGATGTGAGGTGGTGGTGGAAATTGCACCAATATGCCGTGGACATCATCGTTTTGGTTGAGTTCTTCGATGGTCTTTAACAATTCTTCTTGCGTAGTGTCTTTAGGCAGATCAATCGCCATCGAATAGATATTGGTTTGTTCGCAACCCTTTCGTTTGTTTTTGACATATATTTGAGAAGCAGGATCTTCGCCGACTAAGACGACAGCAAGTCCTGGACGTTTGAGTCCTTTCTTGATGCGTTGCTCGATTTTTTTCGCAATGGATTGTTTGATTTCAGCAGATATTTTTTTTCCATCGATAATGTTTGCGACCATCTTTTGCTCCTTAGGTGAATGTGAAAAAGGCGCGGATTTTTGCATGATTTATAAAGTGATTGAAGCGTCGAATGGACGTGGTAGGGCTGTGATTTACAAATTGACCCGTAAATATGCCACTAGTATGATCCGCGCCTTTTCGGGGTATAGCGCAGTCTGGTAGCGCACCTGCTTTGGGAGCAGGCTGTCGGGGGTTCGAATCCCTCTACCCCGACCAAAATTGATTAGGCGCCCGTAGCTCATTTGGATAGAGCATCGGCCTTCTAAGCCGAGGGTAGCAGGTTCGAATCCTGCCGGGCGCGCTTTAATGAGTAATGATGGTAGAGACGCGATTTACAGCGTCTTTTTTATCTACAGATTATGGTGGGCGTAGCTCAGTCGGTAGAGCCCCGGATTGTGATTCCGGTTGTCGTGGGTTCAAGTCCCATCGCTCACCCCACTGTCTTCTCAAATGGGCCGTTAGCTCAGTTGGTAGAGCAGCTGACTCTTAATCAGCGGGTCGTGGGTTCGATCCCCTCACGGCCCACTTGAGAAGGTAGGGGGAGACGCAACTTATTGCGTCTCAAATATGTTCGATAGGGTGTTAACTCAGCAATTCAAACGATCTCAATCGTTTGCCGTAACTAATCAAAAAGCGAAAGTGGCGGAACTGGTAGACGCGCAGGATTTAGGTTCCTGTGGGGCAACCCGTGAGAGTTCGAGTCTCTCCTTTCGCACCAGGTACATCAAAAAGGAAAATCATTATGCAAGTGCAAGTAGAAGTGAAAGACGGTTTAAACAGACAACTAACGATTAGCGAGCCAGCAGAAACAATTGATGCTGAAGTGAAAAGCAAGTTAGAAAAAATGCAAAAGACTGCAAAATTAGATGGTTTTCGACCGGGAAAAATTCCTTTTTCAATAGTAAAAACACGATTTGGAGATTCTGTTCGACGAGAAGTCTTACATGAAGTGATCCAATCCACGCTTACAAAAGCATTAGAACAAGAGAAATTGAAGCCAGCAGGTTATCCAGATATTGATGTTAAAGTGTTTGAAGAAGGCAAACCGCTTGAGTATGTGGCTATTTTTGAAAATTATCCTGAGATCAAACAAATCAATGATTTGACCGGCGTCAAGATTGAACAAGTGACGTCTGAAGTGACTGAAGAAGATGTTCAGGATCAGATTGCTAATTTGCAAAAGACACATGCAAAGAGTGAACGAGTGGATCGTGCGTCGAAAGATGGAGACGAAATTGAAATTGATTTTGAAGGTTTTGTTGGTGACAAAGCATTTGAGGGAGGAAAAGCAGAGCATCAAGTCATTCAGATCGGCGGTAAACGAATGATTCCGGGTTTTGAAGAAGGCTTAATTGGTAAAAAAGCCGGTGATGAATTTGATTTAAAAGTGACATTTCCAAAAGAGTATTTCAATAAAGAGCTCGAAGGGAAAAAGACGATCTTTAAGGTCAAAGTTCATGAGGTTTTGGAATCGAAATTGCCAGAATTAGACGATGAGTTTGCTAAGAAACTTGGTTTTAAAGAGGGACTAAAAGAATTGCATGATGTGGTTCGTCATCGTATGGAAGATGAAATGGAACATGCAGTGAGAACCAAGAATAAAGCGGCGGTACTTGAAGAATTGTTGAAACTGAATTCCTTTGATATTCCAAAAGCGTTAATTGAAGAAGAAATTAAATTTCTGCAGCAACAAGCGCAAGAACGATTCAAATCGATGACAGGGAGCAAAGACGCTCCGGAAATTCCTCGAGTACATTTCGAGAAACAAGCGGTTCAACGTGTTGCCTTGGGTTTGTTGCTTGGAGAAATCGTGAAGGTTAATGACATTAAGGCGGATCAAGAACGTGTGCGCGATATTGTCAAAGAGATGCTAAAAGGGCATGAAAATCCAGAACAAATGATTGAGTGGTATCTGTCTGACAAGAGACGTTTGGCTCAATTCGAAATTGTGGCGCTCGAAAATCAAGTTGTTGAAAAAATGTTGGCGACGGCCACTGTTGTGGCATCGAGTGCACCGTATGAAGAAGTTATCAAAGCTTTACAGGGGTGATTTATGTCTAGTTATATTGAGGATTCTTTAGTTCCGATTGTGATCGAACATTCGGCGCGAGGAGAAAGGTCGTACGATATTTTTTCGCGCTTGTTGAAAGAGCGAGTCATCTTTCTAGTCGGCCAGGTTGATGATCACGTGGCTAATCTTGTGATTGCTCAGTTGTTGTTTTTGGAATCAGATAATCCCGATAAAGATATTCATTTCTATATTAATTCTCCGGGTGGAGTGGTTTCGGCGGGGCTCGCAATTTATGACACGATGCAATTTATTAAGCCCGATGTGAGCACAACGTGTATCGGACAAGCGGCTAGCATGGGGGCAGTGTTGTTAGCTGCTGGTGCAGCGGGCAAACGATATTGCTTGCCAAATGCACGCGTCATGATTCACCAGCCACTAGGTGGGTATCAGGGGCAAGCCACTGATATCGAAATCCATACCAAAGAAATTTTAAAAGTGAGAGATCAGTTGAATTCGATTCTGTCGAAACACACGAAGCAACCGATGGACGTTATTAAAAAAGATACGGATCGTGATTTCTTTATGAATGCTTTGGAGTCTAAGCAGTACGGTGTGGTGGATGATGTGTTGGAGAGTCGTTCGGCACTGAAAGAAGTGTGAATTTCTGATGGTTCGTGATTGGTTTTTAATGTAGAGACGCAATAGCGTCTCTTTGATTTTTTGGAGACGCGATTTGTCGCGTTTCTGCGATTGGAAAAAGACAAATACAATTATATTTCGAGAGGAATAATGGAATGGCCGATAAAAAAACTGTGCAAGAAAAAACTTGCTCCTTTTGTGGAAAGTCGAAAAAAGAAGTGGATAAGCTGATTGAAGGGAAAGGAGCATATATCTGCGATAAATGCATTCAGCTATGCGACAACATGGTTCATCAATCTTCTCAATCTGCAGCGTTACAGGAACTTGAAAAGCAGTTACCCACCCCCAAAGAAATTTATAAAACGCTGGATCAATATGTGATTGGTCAGAATTATGCAAAAAAAGCATTGTCTGTTGCTGTCTACAATCATTACAAAAGGTTGCAATCGCGTTGGCAATCCGATGTGGAGGTTAATAAAAGCAATATCTTGTTAATCGGTCCGACAGGCAGCGGCAAGACGTTGTTGGCTCAAACATTGGCTCGTATTTTGCATGTGCCGTTTGCGATAGCAGATGCCACGACGCTCACAGAAGCAGGGTATGTTGGTGAAGATGTTGAAAATGTTATTCATAAATTATTGCAAAAATGTGATTTTGATACGGCGCTTGCAGAGAGAGGCATTATTTACATCGATGAAATCGACAAGGTGTCTCGTAAGTCGGAGAACCCTTCCATTACACGCGATGTGTCTGGCGAAGGGGTGCAGCAAGCATTGTTGAAATTGATCGAAGGAACCGTTGCTTCTGTGCCACCGCAAGGAGGGCGTAAACACCCGCAACAAGAATTTTTACAAGTGGACACTTCCAATATTCTTTTCATTTGTGGGGGTGCGTTTGATGGGTTAGACAGAATCATTATTGAACGCTCAAAGAAATCCGGCATTGGTTTTCATGCGCAGATACATACTCAGGATGACAAAGCAAAATTAGGAAAGCTTTTCAAGCAAGTGGAGACGGAAGATCTCATCAAGTTTGGAATTATTCCGGAGTTTGTTGGCAGGCTGCCGATTATTGCGGTGTTAGATGATCTTGATACGGAGGCATTGATGAGGATTTTGGTCGAACCTAAAAATGCATTGATTAAGCAGTATCAAAAATTATTTTCAATGGAAGACGTAGAATTGGAGTTTACGCAGGATGCCTTGCAAGCCATTGCTGAAAAGGCGATGCAGAGGAAAACCGGGGCAAGAGGTTTGCGGTCGATCTTAGAAGATGTTTTGTTGGATTTAATGTTTGAATTACCGGATCAAAAAAACCTTCAAAAAGTGGTTATTCGTGAAAATGTGATCAAACACAAAGCTCCTCCTGAGCTTGTTCATAAATCGTAATCACCGTGGCGCGTATGCATTGCTGTGTAGGGAAATAATGCGAGCATTTCCATGCTATTCGCTTGAAATACCTTAGACTAACTCCTATATATCATGCTCATATGTTCATGAAGGGGACCTATATGCCGACAACAAAGAAAACTGCTAGTGAAGTGGATGAAAAACAACAAAACACGATAGAAGGTATTGAAAAATATCCGGTCATTCCTTTACGTGATGTGGTGATTTTTCCAAAGATGGTCGTGCCTTTGTTTGTAGGGCGAGCGAGCTCTATTCAAGCTTTAGAACTTGCTTTAAAAAAGGATACGGCCATTGTCCTCATTGCACAAAAGCAAGCAGAGATAGACGATCCGAAGGACGCTGATTTGTTTTCAGCAGGTACGTTAGCCAAAGTGATGCAATTATTGCGCTTGCCAGACGGCACTGTGAAAGTCTTAGTAGAAGCGCAGTTGCGCGTGATCGTTACTTCTCTGACTTTCGATAAAAATTACATTCAAGCAGAAATCCAGCCCGTTGATACAATGCGAGACGACGAGGTTGTCATTGAAGCGCGTGCGAGATCGATCGATGCGTTGTTTCATCAGTATGTAAAACTGAATAAAAAAATCCCCCCTGAAATTCTAAACACGATTTCTAATGTGGATGAGGCTGAACATTTAGCAGACATCATTGCGGGTAATGTTTCTTTAAAATTGGAAGACAAACAGCGTTTATTGGAACTTGCCAGTTTAGATAATCGTTTGGAGTTATTGATCCAACTGATTGAAAACGAAATCAATATCTTGCGTATTGAAAAGAGTATTACTTCGAGAGTTCAGAAAAAAATCGAGAAGCATCAACGAGAGCACTATTTAAGAACAAAGATGGATGCGATTCGTGAAGAGTTGGGAACGTTGGAGGAATACCCAGACGATATAGAACTGCTAAAACAAAAAGTGAAAAAAGCAGGCATGTCTGATGAGGCGCGCGAAAAAGCAGAGGCGGAGATTAGAAAGCTATCCATGATGTCGCCATTTGCTCCGGAAGCGACCGTGTCACGGAATTATCTTGAATCTTTATTAGCGGTTCCGTGGAAGAAGGTAAGCAAGGTTAATGATGATTTAGATAAAGCCGCAAAAATTTTGGATGCTGAGCACGATGGTTTAGAGAAAGTGAAAGAACGTATCTTGGAATATTTGGCTGTTCAGAATCGTGTGAAGAAATTAAAAGGCCCTATTTTGTGTTTGGTGGGCGCACCCGGTGTCGGAAAGACTTCGTTGGGCAAATCGATCGCGCATGCAACGGGGCGTAAATTTGTTCGAATTTCTTTAGGTGGGGTGAGAGATGAAGCAGAAATCAGGGGGCATCGCAGAACGTATATTGGCGCTTTGCCAGGAAAGATTATTCAAAACGTCATTAAATCAGGTGTAAAAAATCCACTATTTTTATTAGATGAAGTGGACAAAATGTCTATGGATTTTCGTGGCGATCCAGCATCCGCATTACTTGAAGTGTTAGATCCCGAACAAAACAATACGTTCAACGATCATTATTTAGAAGTGGATTACGATCTATCGGATGTGATGTTTATTACTACTGCGAACACATACGATATTCCTTTGCCATTGCTTGATCGCATGGAAACCATCCATTTATCTGGCTATACAGAAGAAGAAAAAGTCAGTATCGCAACGAATCATTTAATTCCTAAACAGCTCAAAGAAAACGGTTTGAAACGTTCTGAAATTAAATTTTCAGACGAGGTGATTCGACAAATCATTCGTTATTACACGCGAGAAGCAGGTGTGCGTGGTCTTGAACGAGAGATCGCAAAAATTTGTCGGAAGGTTGTGAAAGAGATTCTGTTTGATAAGAGCATTAAATGCGTCACGTTGACACTAAATAACCTGGAAAAATATTTAGGGGTAGAAGAGTATCAATTTGATGAGGTTGGTCGTGACGATCAAATAGGACAAGTCACCGGACTTGCATGGACAGAGGTCGGTGGAGAAATCTTAACCATTGAGGCCGCTGTTTTACCGGGAGAAGGAAAAAGTATTGTGACAGGTCAACTTGGTGAGGTGATGCAAGAATCCATTCAAGCCGCTTCAACTGTTGTGCGCAGTCATTTGGTCGATTATGGATTAAAGCCAGATTTCTTTAAAAAGCACGATGTGCATATTCATGTGCCGGAAGGGGCTATTCCTAAAGACGGTCCTAGCGCAGGGGTTGCCATGTGTACTGCATTAGTTTCTGTCATGACGAAAATACCTGTGCGAGCAGATGTGGCGATGACGGGTGAAATTACATTGCGAGGAGAAATATTGCCGATTGGTGGTTTGAAAGAAAAACTATTGGCAGCCAGAAGAAGTGGTATTAGTCATGTCATCATTCCTGTGAAAAATGAAAAAGATCTCAAAGACATACCTGCTAATGTAAAAGATGAATTGCACATTCATCCCCTGCGTTGGATTCAAGATGTTTTAGACTTAGCACTTGTTAAAAAGCCACAGAAACCGCTCAAAGAAAAAGAATAGTTTGTCGCTTCACATTCTTTTGTTACTTATAACTTTGCTTGACAGTCGTTTTTTCTGATTGGTATAAAGCGTCGCTTCATGCGTTGCGCACAATGGTGATTGCATGAAAGATCAGGAAAACACCCTCATGATTTCAAACAAAGTTTATAGGGTGCATATTGGATGAACTATTTTTGGAGAGGAACTTATGACTAAATCTATGAATAAATCAGAATTAATTGCTCATATTGCAGAAGAAGCGAACTTGTCAAAAGCAGATGCAGAACGAGCATTGCAAGCCATTATTGGCGGAGTAAAACATTCACTCAAGGAAGGTGCAGACGTTGCTATTGCTGGCTTCGGAACATTTAAAATTTCTAGAAGAGCTGCTCGTAAGGGCCGTAATCCACGCACGGGCGCAACACTCGATATCGCCGCAAGCAACATTCCTGTTTTCAAAGCAGGCAAAAATTTCAAAGAAGAGATGAACGAAAAGTAAAGGAAACCGCTAGCAATCTTTTCTTAATCACGTAGACTCCCGCGCCCTGTGGGTGCTTAGCTCAGCGGTAGAGCATCGCCCTTACAAGGCGGGGGTCGTAGGTTCAATCCCTACAGCACCCACCACTTTTTTTAATCAATTTTTTCTTTTACAGCGGAGTGGTAGTTCAGCTGGTTAGAATACTGGCCTGTCACGCCGGGGGTCGCGGGTTCGAATCCCGTCCACTCCGCCATTTAATAATTCTAGAAAAATTGAATGATCTCGTTGCTAACGATGATCTATGGATATTTCGTTTTTATACAAATTGAGTGGATATCAATATGTTGCAAAATATTCGTGAAAAGTCTCAGGGATGGATTGCTTGGATTATCGTTTCTGCAGTCTGTATTACGTTTGCCTTATGGGGCGTGCATTCTTATCTCTATAGCAATGCACAATCACAAGTCGTTGCGAAAGTGAACGGCGTCAAAATTTCACAACAGATGTTGGAGAGCATGTTTAACCGGCTGCGTCGACAACAATCTGCTCAGTTAGGCTCTAATTACAATCTTTCACAAAAACAAAGCCGTTTGTTGAAACAGGTTGCAATGAAATCATTGGTTTCGAATTTAGTGCTAAGCCAAGCAACCGTTAAAAATGGTTTTCGAGCAGGTCCAGATTTAGTGGAAAACGCAATTGCAACGATGCCTGTTTTTCAAGTGCATGGCATGTTTTCTAGTACTCGGTTTGAACAAGTGCTGACCAGCATGTTGTTTTCCCAAGAAGAATTTTTCGAACAGTTACGACAAACCATCATTACCAATCAATTCAAAGTTGGCATGGCTGCTTCGGAGTTTGCATTGCCTTTTGAAACGGATCGAGCCATTCAATTAGTCAATCAGAAACGTGATTTGGGATATGTTGTGATTCCTGCCGAGCGTTTCTTTAATCAAATCACTGTTTCAAAAAAAGAAGCGATGGACTATTACAAGGCGCATCAAGATGCGTTTAGTACAAAGGAAGCTGTGAGTATTGAATATTTAGAATTATCCGTGCCGCAGTTGATGCAGAAAATCCATCCGACAGAGCAGCAATTACAACAGTATTACAAGGCGAACATCGCGACTTATACCATTCCGACTCAATGGCAGTTGGCCCATATTTTTGTGCCTGTGCCGATGCATGCTTCACAAAAAGAGGTTGATCAATCCCGAACCAAGATTGATGCAATAGCGAAAGAAATTCAGGCAGGGAAATCGTTTGAAACATTCGCGCAGCAGTTTGCTACAGGTATGGTTCAAAACAGTTCATATCCTTGGGCGACAGCCGCTGAGATGAATGATTCTGTGAGCGCAGTATTGCCTAATCTGAAACATATAGGGGATGTGTCTAATGTCATTCAGACACAACAGGGGTTTGAGATCATTAAATTACTTGGAAAAAAGCCTTCAAAAATTCGTCCTTTTGCTGAAGTAAAAGACAATGTTTCAAAGGCATATCGTCAACAGCAAGCAGAGCAACAATTTTCTAATTTAAACGATGAGTTGGCCAATCAGACATATGAAGATCCGGATACGTTAAATACGGCCGCGAAAAAGTTAGCGTTAACCATTCAGTCGACTGATTTGTTTACAAAGGAAGGGGAGCATAAGGGGCTTACCAAAAACCCACAGATTGTACAGGCGGCTTTTAGCGAAGATGTTTTAATGCAACACAACAACAGCGATCCGATTAATTTAGGAAATAACAGCGTGATTGTCTTGCGTATCAAAAAGCATCGTCCTTCTGCTGTGAAAGCGTTTGACCAAGTTGAAGCACAAATCATGACGCATTTGAAAACAGATGCAGCAGATAAAAAGGCTGCTGATTTAGGGGTTAAATTGCTTGCAGCGATGCAAAAAGGAGAGTCTCCAGAAGCGGTCATGCAAAAGAATAATCTGCGTTGGAATGTTAAAAAAAATGTGTCTCTTCGTGATAGATCATTAAACCCAACCGTGTTGGGGATGGTCTTTCAAATGGCGCCGCCTAGCACACAGCAATCCGTTACTTTGCAAAGTAAGAGCTTAGATAACGGTGATTTTGTGATAGTGGCCTTGAATAAAGCGGTGCCTGGAAAAGTGAGCGCATTGCCTCAATCACAGAGAAAATTGTTCTCCAAAGGCGACGCTAATGGATTGGGCGTCTTGGAGTACCAACTGTTTATATCTCAAACGCTTAAAGACGCAAAAATTAAGTATTACAAACAGAACGACATCGATCCGGCAGACGATGCTGATTAATACGTGATAGTTCATTATTGTTAACGTAGAGACGCGATTCATCGCGTCTTTTTTTTGGTCATCCCCGCTTCGCTGTGGATCCAGATTTAATATATTTTTCTGGATTCTTAGCTTCCGCGGGAATGACGGAGAAACATACAATCCAGAAAATCAATAAATAACGCACTATCTCTGCCTTAAAAAAATCGGATTGCAATTGCTGTATTGAGAACTATTCTTTCTTTCACCTAAATAATAATAAAAACAAGGTGTTGATATGTTTGATTTTTTTAAATCTACTTATTCTTCTTTCTCTGAGTCTACTTATTTTTCTTTCTTTGTTAGGAGCAAATAAAGTGTCCTAAGGAAGAGCAAATAAAGTGTCCGGTTTTTAAGATGCCTTTTTAAGGAGGTATCACCGATGAAACGGACAGAATTTTTGCAGGAGCTTAGGAAGATG
>Ga0180009_10001857_pt1 | contig 25207 bp, 21 predicted proteins | sample OS_PC_MetaG_FD_123537 | JGI IMG/M metagenome (GOLD analysis project Ga0180009, IMG submission 123537) | Groundwater microbial communities from the Aspo Hard Rock Laboratory (HRL) deep subsurface site, Sweden - OS_PC_MetaG | ecosystem: Environmental > Aquatic > Deep subsurface > Groundwater...
ATCCCGGCTGACGAACTGGAAACCATCTTCGAAAAATTTACCCAGAGCAGCCGCACGAAAACCGGGGCAGGAGGGACCGGCCTGGGGCTGGCCATCTGCCGTGAAATCATCGAAGCCCATCACGGTAAAATCTGGGCGACAAACAATCCTGACGGCGGGGCTACTTTCAGCTTCTACATTCCCCTGGACCCCGCCCTGGAATAGTCCGGTATGGTGTCGGAATTCTCCCGCCAGTGAGGTCGGACCATGGGATTCTAATGGGATTGCCACTTTCAATATCAGATCGTTTGTTGTATTCTCCAGATTGTGCTCGGATAGGTGTGGCATCGACCACCAATGCTTCAGCACTTGTTAAACCATCGTCTTGCTGTTTATGGGTATCCCGATATCTGCCATCGGGCTTGCGGTCATCAAAATGGTTATCCCTTGCCTGATACCGTTATCAATTCTATTGAAGGCCTCATCCATCATAAAATCATCAAGGACTTTTCATGAAGCATAGATTTAATATCAATATGATATTTTACTATATCTCATTCCTGTTACTGCTCGTGGCAATGGTCTCGATCATCAGTCTGTTCCAGTTGGGGGGCGCCATCGATATTATTTTAAAGGAAAATCTGCCGTCTGCCATCGCAGGGGAAAAGATGTCCGAAAGCCTGACCCAGATTCATCTGCTGATCCTGGAAAATCAAGGCCATATCACCAAGGAATTTGACAGTGATATCAATGCCTCGGTCGATGATTTCACCGACTCTCTCATTAAAGCCAAACACAACATCACTATCAGTGGAGAAAGCGACATCATCAAAGAGATTGAAACGGGTTTCAAAAGATACCGGGAGACCATCGGCATGTTGAAAGACCAGGATTTTAACAGCAACACCAAGTATGCCCTCTCAGACCTGTTTCGCAAGAATATTGACCTGATCAAACAACTCATATCCATCAATAACCAGGCGATTATCACCGCTGATGAAACCGCCAAAACACTGGCCAAGAATAGATCCATCTGGATGATATTTTTGGCCTTGGTCGGTTTTGTCTCTGTCTTTTATCTGATCCGCACCATACAGAACAAATTCTCCGACCCCATCAGTGAAATGCTGTTGAATCTGCGACGGGCCAATTTTGGGGATCACCATGTGCGGCTCAAGAAACGGGATGGGGAATTGGGAGAACTGGCAGAGCATATCAACAGCCTTCTGGATTCAAAAAAAACCGATCAGTCCAGCACGCTCAATTATGCCTTTGAACAGAGAGACCTCTTATCCGCCCTGGTGGAGATCAATCCGGATCCGCTGTTTGTCTTTGATGTGGGGTATCGGATGGTTCTGGCCAATGAAAAGGCCAGAAATATCCTGCGACACGACCACACTCAAAACCTGGAGGAAAGAATCTGCACGTTCATCAAACAACCTGCGGGACCCGCCATTGATCTGAACGGCGCACAATACGCCCCAAAGGTTTCCGTTCTGAGGGACCGGGGGTTTACTAAAATCGGGTACACCATCCGTTTATCGGAATCCAGAGCATGAGACCCATTTTCCGCAAACAGCACGGTCTTTCGATCAAGGTAACATCCATCCTGTTGCTGCTCGTCCCCATCATCAATATCTCTTTTCTGATGGCATCCAATCAGGAAGGGATTCTCGGGGTCAGCGGAGAAATGACACCGGCAGGAGTCGCCCTGTTTGCCGGAATAACCGGGGTCATCATCGTGGCCGCGTTCCTCTATGGCAGAAGCAGGATACTTTTCAGGATTCTTGTTTCCGCCGTTTGTATCGTCATTCCGATTGTTTTCACCGTGATCGATCCCCGAAACTATGTGCTGCAAACCGTGATCATCGCAACCTCCCTCTTTTTCCTGTTATACTTCATCTATTATGAAAGAGCCATCGAGGACCACGGAAAGGAGGTGACGCGAGCCCTGATTCTGCACAATCTGATGCTCCTGTTCGTGATTGTGATCTCCACCAAATTCAGTCTTTTGAATATCGCCTGGAATCGCTATTCGATTCTGGTTTACCTGATGATTTATATTGGGTTTACACTGTATGACGAAAATTCTGACAGGGATATTAAAAACCGGAAGCGATATACGGGGATCCTGATCGGTGCGGTTTTGATCACAACCACCTATTTTGTTTTTGAAGAACTCAATTTTTTACTGACCTTCTTTTATCTGGTCTTTCTGCTCTATTTCCAGCTCCATGATCTCAAGTTTGATCGATTTCTGATCGACCTGTTGTTTGAAAATCCATACAAACTGCTGATCAGCAGTTTTGCCCTGATCGTCTTTTTGGGATCCCTGCTGCTTTCAATGCCGTTTTCCGACAGTGGAGGAATCGGGATCACCTACAGTGACAGTTTGTTTACCGCCACCAGTGCTGTTTGTGTCACAGGTCTGGTTGTACTGGATACATACCGGGATTTTTCGATCATCGGCCAGGGAATCATTCTGGCCCTGATCCAGATCGGCGGACTGGGGATCGTTACCATTATGACCTTTGTCAGTATTCTCCTGGGGCAGACCATTGGTATCAGCAAAGAATATGTTGTGGGGGAAATTGTCGGGAGCGGAAGACCAAAACTGGTGTATGATCTGATCAAGTTCGTCGTTCTGACCACACTGATTGTTGAAGCCGTTGGCAGCGTTATCCTGACAATCGCTTTTCAGCTTCAGGAAAAAAACTGGCTCCTGTCCATCTGGAAAGGGGTGTTCCACGCCGTCAGCGCCTTCTGCAATGCCGGGTTTGCTCTACAGAGTGACAACCTGGCAGCATACAACCAGACATACTGGATTCCCCTCACGATCTGCTGCCTGATCATTACCGGTGGCCTGGGCTTCCCTGTCATTTCATTGCTGTTTGACAGTTTAACCAGAAAAACGGAATCCAAAAGAACCCCTATTCTGGTCAGTGTCTCCCTCCTGACCACCGCGGGCTTGCTGATTTCAGGGTATCTGTTGTTCCTGGTGGGTGAATACAATGGCAGTCTGGCCGGTCTGACGGCATCCCAGAAACACCTGAATGCCTTTTTTCTCTCGGTGACTGCACGGACAGCCGGTTTTAACACCATTGACATGAACCTGCTGTCGGGAAGCTCGATTTTGATCCTGTGGGTGCTCATGTTTATCGGCGCAGGCAGCTGCTCGACAGCAGGGGGTATCAAGGTGACCACCCTGGGGGTTTTACTGGCCACGATTGTTTCCTTTATCAAGGGTCGATCTGAAACCATTCTCTTTAAAAAGCGACTGCCATCCCTGCTGGTAAAAAGGTCCATTGTGCTGTTTCTCACATCGGTCAGTCTGATCTTCTTTATTGCGATCCTTCTGCAACTCAGCCAGAAGCTGTCACTGTCCGAGACAATGTTTGAAACCATATCCGCATTCGGCACCGTGGGGTTATCCCTGGGAGCCACAAGCAAGCTGGATGATTTTGGTAAATTCCTGATCGTTATTGTGATGTTTATCGGTCGAGTCAACATATTAACGTTCATTTCACTTTTTGTAGCAACCAGGGAGTCGTCGGTTCAATATCCTGAAGAATCCCTTATGATCGGTTAAGAGAGGTAACCCATGGGAAACCGCATTGCTGTAATCGGCCTGGGCAGTTTCGGCCTGCATGTCGTCAAGGCGCTGGCAAATCAGGATTTCATCGTCATCGCCATTGATAAACTCAAAGAGTCTGTTGAGCAGATAGCAGATATTGTCAGTCAGGCCCTGATTATCGATTCAACCAATGAAGATGCCTTGAGTGAGATCAGATGGAACGAAATTGATATTGCGATTGTGGCCATCGGCGACCCCAATCTGGAGGCCAGCATTGTCACCGTCACCCTGTTGAAACAGTTTGGTGTCCGGAGAATCATCAGCCGGGTCAGCTCTCAATTGCACAGCCGCATCCTCAAACAGGTCGGCTCTGATGAGATCATCAACCCGGAAAAGGATATGGCCGGCATGCTCGTGAACCGACTGGCCATGAGAAATGTGATCGACATGCGATTTTTTGACGAGGAGAACGTCATCAGCGAATTTATTCCACCTGCCAGCTTCATCGGCAAGACCCTTTTGGAGCTGGATTTGAGAAAAAAACTGAACATCAATATCGTTGCCATCAAACGGTTCCCGGAAGAAAGGACCGACCGCAGCAATCCCCGCTTGATCGCAAATCCCTCTGCCAATGATATGGTGACCAAGCGGGATGTTCTGGTGGGGATCGGGAAAAAAGATGATTTCGATAAGATCAGTCAGTACTAAGGTGGAAGTCTCTCTCGATCGATTGATTATTGATTGTATCGATTCACCCATTTTATGGATCCGAGTGAACCAGGACCTGTATGCAATTGAACACATTCTCGACGGTCATTCATGGCTGTCTTCCGAGGGCGGTCGTTACCATCTCCGTCCGGGCGAAGCTGAGGCACGCCCAAACCGTTCAATCGCAACCAGATCGCGACGCCCTTGGCAAGATACATACTGAGCTGTAACTATTTTTCAAACAACCTGTTTTCTGGACCTTGAGTCCGTTGCAGGTTCGTTTTCGGATTAGACATGGTGGGTTTGATCAAAAAAGGACTGGTTGAAATTGAAAGAAGACGGGCCCGGTCTGCCGTGCCCGATTTCAAACTGGCCCAGCAGGTTCTCAATGGTGATATCCAGTCATTCGACCAGCTTACGGAACGGTATCAGGATCAGGTCTACCGGTTCATCTTAAAACATGTCCCTTTAGAACAGGCAGAAGATCTGGCACAGGAAACGTTTATCAGTGTGTATGAAAACCTGGGGCAATTCAAGGGGGATTCAAAATTTTCGACCTGGATGTATGGCATTGCCATCAACAAAATCAGAAACTATTTGAATCGCACACCTGAGCGCCGCTATCGACATGATTCCGTCGACATTCTCCCGGAAAGACAATCCCGCGAAGCCTCGCCATTGGATCGCCTGGAACAGATCCAGCAAGTAAAATACCTGTTGGACCAACTACCCCAGGATCTAAAGGAGGTAATTATTTTCGTTTCGCTGGAAGAGCTTTCCTATGAAGAAACAGCCAAAGCGATGAATATTCCCGTCGGCACAGTCCGCAGCAAAGTCTTTCGAGCTCGACAGATGATGAAAGACAAAGCAAACGAACTGGAACTGTAAAATCATTGTGAACTTTTTCTTTGTTCATGTTACTAAATGAGCAGAAGCATCATGACACCCTTTCATCACCCTTACCTAACATCTGGAAAACATTTGTCATGGCAGAAACCGCAAAACCAGAACAATCCTGTGATGATATCGCCTTTCTGATCAGTAGAAACATGGATGGGGACCTGAATCGTATTGAAACCCTCCAGTTATACGAGCATCTGGCTGCATGCGACTCATGCAGGACGCTGATGCGTCAGATGTCTGCCCTGGGAAGATCGATGGATAGACTAAGAACCCACTATCAGGGATATTCCCCCAGCAATAAGTTAACGCAATCCATTCATGATACCATTTCGAAACAGAAAAAACGTCACCCCTCGGACTCCCCCCACCTTACTCTGATGCAAAAGCTGCGGACGCGGTCATTTTTTTCAATTCTGTTCAAACCGGCCTTTGGAATCCCGGGAACGCTGGTTGTTCTGGGTTTTACTATTTTCATGGGGTGGCAGGGGGTGTTTCAGCAATCAACGCCTGCAGAACGACTGATTGTGCATGATATCCCTCTCCGTTCGGCTGAAGACAGGGTAAACTGGAACCAGCAATACACCATCCCGCCGTCCCGGATGATTCGCCTGAACATTCGTCAATCCAATCAGGAACCCTATTTTTTTCAGGTCTCGTCTGCGCAGCCCGTCGGTTATTCTGTGACCCACAATCAGGACATCCAGGACGCCAGAGATCTGCAGAGAATGGATCTGCAGGGAATTCAGTATCTCATTCTCAGGTATCCCCAACTACAGGATACGGTCAATATTTACAATCGGGGAAACCATCCGATTTCATTAAAAACATACTCAAACAGTCCACAGGCCATGCAGGCCAATTTTAAATAGCCCGCGGGGCCTCGCCCCCGAAATCGAAACCGGCAGACTGACCCACCCCCTCTGTCAGCGGAAAAATAATTCAACTTTTTTCCCCCTTCCTGGAACTTTCTGGAATCATCCCGTTACATAAAAGATAGAGACACAAATTAACACTGATGCTCAGTGTCATTCAACAGTCAGATGAATATAAACACACGAGGTAAATTATGAACGAGATGCAACTTTCAAGGAAACCGAACATGTTACCAGTTCGGAAATTTGTCAATCCCAGGCCCCTGATGATCAGAGTCGTCCTGATGGTTTTTCTGTCGTTCCTGTGGGTTTCCGGGGCCTCTGCCGATCAAACCGGACTAGCCAGCCTGCGCAATCTGGGAAATGATTTTGCCAATATTGTGAAAGATGTTTCACCCGCCGTGGTATTCATCAAGGTGGAACAAAGGGTGGATAACCAGTCGGCCCTGACTGGAGGGGGCGCGGCTCCCAACGACCCCTTCGGTCTGTTCAATGACGAATTCATGCGCCGGTTTTTCGGACCGCAATACCGTCAACGTCAGGTCCCTCAGCAACAGCAGCAGGTGGTTGTCGGCCAGGGATCCGGATTTATTATGTCAGCGGACGGTTATATTCTGACCAACAACCATGTTGCGGGTAAGGCCGATAAGATCTCGGTCAAACTTGAAGACGGCCGTGAGTTTGATGCCAAACTCATTGGAACGGATGCGCACAGCGATGTGGCCGTAATCAAGATCAATGCTAAAAACCTCCCCGTATTAAGCATGGGAAACTCCGACGATCTCAAGGTGGGGGAATGGGTGCTGGCCATCGGTAATCCATTTGGTCTGTCACACACCGTTACGGCCGGTATTGTCAGCGCCAAGGGACGCAGCAGCATCGGCATCGCCGACTATGAAGATTTTATTCAAACCGATGCGGCTATCAACCCCGGCAATTCAGGCGGTCCACTGGTCAATCTGGATGGAAAAGTGGTGGGAATCAACACCGCCATTTTCAGTAGAAGCGGTGGCTACATGGGGATCGGATTTACCATCCCGATCAACATGGTGAAAACCATCCGCGACCAACTGATCGCAGACGGCAAAGTCACCCGCGGCTACCTGGGTGTCAGTATCCAGGATATTACCCCGGAATTGGCAAAATCATTTGGCTTGAAGACCCATCAGGGAATCGTCGTCGCGGATGTGATGAAAAACTCGCCGGCAGACAAAAGCGGCCTTAAACGCAGCGATGTGCTACTTGAATTGAATGGGAAGGCCATCCAGAATGTTGCTAAATTCCGCAATCAGATCGCTCTTTTCGCCCCCGGAAAGGGAATTCAACTTACCATCTGGCGACAGGGCAAACAACAGACCCTCAGTGTGACCATCGAAAAACGTCCCGAAACCGAACAGGTGTCTTCAAAAGGCATCGAACGACTTGAGAAACTGGGTCTGGCCCTGACTCCCTTGACTCCCCAATTGTCGGAACAGTTGGGTTATCAGGGAGAAAACGGCGTTCTGATTGCTGCGGTTCAAGACAGTTCCGTCGCCGCACTTTCCGGTTTGCGCCCCGGCATGCTGATCCAGGAAATCAATCAAAAGCCTGTCAGCAGTGTTGAGGAAGTCCTGCAGGTGCTGCCTGAAACAGGGAATGTTCTGCTTCTTGTCAGGCAGGGACAGCAGGTCATGTTCGTAACGTTCAGCTTGAACCCGTAATCCTCCGGAACCCCTTTGTCATCCCGAGAGAAATCCAATACCGTTCTGGATGCGGATTTCTCTCATTTTCACCAACGCCCCGTCGTGTCTGTCGGGCACTCTTCAATACCCCGAGTGGTCCGCCTCTTGGCATACCACTTCCGTCAGCATAGGAACCTCGGCGCTTAATCAGGCCTCAAGATGGGGGTTATCTGAACTTCGAGAACCTGTTGTTCAACGATCTCTTTTATCATCGCATTGATCCTTTCAGGGATCTGTTTATCCTCCAGAGAACCCTGGCAGGTGATAAAGACCCGGTTATCCCTGACGGTCACATTGACCGTCGGAAACTGTTCAAACAGCAGGGATTGAATTTGTGCTGCGAGCAGAAGTTCGTCAAAGACCTTCTGGCTTTCCGGTGTTGTTTTAAAACTGGGTTTCTGACAGGCATCCACAATAATTTCGGATGCCTCGTCCACAGTCATCCGACTGATATGCAGAACCATGTCATAGAGGCATGGGTCCCAGGTATCGACTCCATACAGGTGCAGACTCCACTTTCGCCGCTCGGCATCATCCTTGACAAGAATTTTTCGTGCCTCATCTTCAGAAATATTCTCCCGCCGCATCTCTTCTTCTATACGCACATCCATGTTGGCTATGATCCGGACCTTCAGTACATGCGGAACATCCTTGAGAAAGAAGTGGCCGGCCAGGCCGTGGTAGACGACATTATCTTTTTGAAGATGCTTCAACAGGTTATAACGGATATAAGCGGTGTACTTCTCCTTCCCATAATTAAACCGATTGAGTATGGAGGGGGAGTCGTGGAGAGCCCGCGCCAGTTTTGTCTCCGGGATATTGAACTCCTCTGACGCCTGCAGCAGAATCCTCCTGGCAATACATTCATAGCCGAGTTTATTTGCGACTTTTTCAGCAACCTCTTTACCACGGCTGTAGCTGCCTCTGGAAATGGTGATAATTGACATTATTGCCCCATGGCTGAATTCAGATTAAAAAAATATTCAGATAAATGACAAACTACGGGTCATCAAAAACCACCGATTTCCAATCCAGGAAATCCGACAGGCGCTTCATCAACCAGAGTTGAACCGCAATTACCCCCCGCAACGAAGAAATGCCGTCATTAAACAGAATCAGGAGCAGGTTGCCCCCTTCAGCGATTCCATCAAGGTCTTTGATAAATCAATGATAACGCTAACCGCATCAAATCACAACATGAATCCCGAAGAACCATGGAACTCTTCAAGCCGCCGTGAAGATAAACCATGGCTGATATGCCCGTTATGCAACGGATGACGTTGTTTTCTCCACCTTAACCGGTTTTTTTCACCCGAATTCCCATGACCAGAGCGGTGAACTAAGCGGTTGCAGCCAGAATAGATGTCCCTGGAGCGATTTTCAACCAGGCATGAGAGTGGTCATGTCGGTCACTGTCAAACAAGGCAAACCCGGGATCGATTGACATTTTATCTGTAATCGTGGAGCATAACAGAGGATGCCATAACTAAACCTTCCACTCATCAAAAAACCCCTATGTCAATTATCACGATTTCCAGAGGCAGCTACAGCCGCGGTAAAGAGGTGGCCGAAAAGGTAGCCGCAAAACTGGGATATGATTGTCTTTCCCGGGATATTATCCTGGAAACGGCTATTAAATATCATGTTCCTGAAATCAAGCTCATCCGGGCACTGCATGATGCGCCTTCGATTCTGGACCGGTTGATGGGAGGAAAGGAGAAGTATATTGCGGATTTCCGGGCGGTCCTCCTTGAGCACCTGAAAAAAGACAACGTGGTCTATCATGGGCTTGCCGGTCAGTTTTTTCTAAAAGGCATTCCCCACGTCCTGAAAGTTAGAATACTCGGTAATTTTGAAAAACGGATCCAGGAGGAGATGAAGCGGGAGGGGATATCCGAAAAGGCGGCTCGTCAGATCCTCGAAGATGATGATGAGGAACGCCGACAATGGAGTATCCATCTGTATGGAGTGGATACCTGGGATCCGGGGCTCTATGACATGGTTATCAAAATTGATGTGATTTCGGTTGATTGTGCCGCTGAATTTATCGCCAATGCCGCTTCGCGGCCGATATTTAAAAAAACGGAAGCGTCCCAGAAAAAACTGGATGACCTGTCACTGGCAGCCACCGTCGAGGCTGAAATCGCTGAGAGTGCTGTTGACCATGTCAGAGCAGATAATGGCAATGTCACGGTTATTTTAAAACCAGGCGTGAAAAAGAAACCGGCCCTGGTTGAAAAAATCAGTTCATCCGCTGCAGGAATCGACGGAGTTAAAACGATTCAGGTGGAGGCTGCAACAAGCAAAATCAGCTTTTGACCGAACCAGATCGTCCTGTCGGATTCAAACCGGCGGGATATCGATACACAATTGACATGACAAAAAACGAAATTATCTTCAGGCTGTTTCCCTTCCTGGCCTGGAAGCCGCTAATCACCCTGCAGAGCCTGAAAGCGGACATGATTGCGGGGTTAACGGGGTCTGTGATCGTGCTTCCGCAGGGGGTCGCATTTGCCATGATAGCCGGTCTGCCACCTCACTACGGCTTGTATACGGCCATGGTCACCCCGGTGATCGCTGCACTGTTCGGATCGTCCCGACATTTGATATCAGGACCCACAACGGCCATTTCCATTGTGATTTTCACCGCCATCAGTGAACACACCCAGCCGGGAACCCCTGAATTCATTCAAATGGCCCTGATGCTGACCTTCTTTGCCGGTGTTTACCAGTTGGGCTTTGGCATCGCCCGTCTGGGAGCACTCGTCAATTTCGTGTCACCCACCGTCATTACGGGTTTTACGGCAGGCGCAGCCATCCTTATCATCACCAGTCAGCTCAAACATGTGTTCGGACTCGAAATTCCCCGAGGCATGTCATTCCATTACACCTGGCTGAATATCTTCAGTCGTCTGGAAGCGGTCAATCCATATATTCTGGGGGTCGCTGCCGCCACCCTGTTGACTGCGGTTGGTTTTAAGCTGATCTTGAAACGGGGCCCGGTACTGCTGATTGCGATGATCGTCGGCAGTCTTTTAAATATTGTCATCAAGGGAGAGCAGCACGGGGTATCGGTGGTGGGTAAATTGACCGGCTATCTGCCGGCGTTCTCACCCCATGATTTTTCGATCAACACGGTGCAACTGATAGCCCCCCAGGCACTGGCAATCAGTTTGCTGGGGGTGATTGAGGCAGTTTCCATTTCAACGTCGATTGCAGCCCGTTCTCATCAGCAGTTGGATGTCAATCAGGAATTTATCGGCCAGGGATTGTCCAATATCATCGGCAGCTTCTTCTCCAGCTACGCCGGATCCGGTTCATTCACCCGAACCGGTGTCAACTATGAAGCTGGCGCCAGGACGCAACTGGCCGCCATATTTTCCGCTCTGTTTCTGTTTATCATTCTGCTTTTTGCTTCCTCCCTGACGGCCTATCTTCCCGTAGCCGCCATGGGCGGTATTATATTGCTGGTTGCTTATAATCTGGTTGAATTTCATCACATCCGCAAGATTTTTCAGGTCAGCCTGCCCGAGTCCTTAATATTCGCCATTACCTTTCTCTCGACCCTGTTTTTGAACCTTGAATTCGCCATTTATGTCGGGGTTATTCTGTCTCTTTTCTTCTATCTGAATCAAAGCGCCAAACCGACGATCATATCACTGGCGCCCGATCCCGAGAGTCCCAAACGGCGGATGGCCAGCCTTGAATACAACCCCTGGCCGGAGTGCCCCCAGTTGAAGATTGTCCAAGTCAACGGGTCGGTGTTTTTTGGCGCGGTCCACCATGTGGAATATACACTGAAGCGCATCAGTGAAGAGGGATTGAAGTACGACCATATTCTGCTGGTTGCCGACAGTATCAACATCATCGATATCGCCGGTGCTGACATGCTGACCCTGCAGTCCAGACAACTGCGGGAAAAAGGGGGTGGTTTGTACTTTGCGGCGATGAAAGATAATGTCCGGATGATTCTGGGCAAAGAGACATATGCAAAAACAATTCAAGCGGACCAATTCTACGAATCGATCTCTTCAGCCATAGCTGGCATCGTCCCCAAAATGGATCCGGAAAAATGCGCACTCTGTTTCCGCAAAATATTTTTTGAGTGCCAGGCCATGGAGATCAAGGACCCTGAATAAGGGTGCGCCAGCTCAACTGTCCCACTTATGGCCTTGACCGCTGGATCAGCTTGTTGGTGAAATGGAGCAGCGCCAGCATCACCAGCACGATGGCAATGATACAGGTACACATCGCATTGGCACTGGCGGTCCAACCGTCGTTATCGAGCATGATAATTTCGATGGCAGCCAGGTGCACTGTGGCTGAAACAAGAAAAATCACGGCGCTGATCGTGGTCATGGAACGCATGAAAAAGTAAGTAAAATTCTGTACGAAAGCCACCCGGGAGAGGGGAAATATAATCTTGAAAAATGTGCGGATGGTATCGCCCCCCAGACTGATGGATGCCTCCTCGATGGAAGGATCGATATTTCTCAGGTTGGAAATGCTGGAAAGAACGCCCAGGGTGAAATTGCAGATGACAATATTAATCACGATAATCCAGGGCGTCCCGTAAAAAAAGAAATAGGGCTTGTTAAACGCCAGAATATAACCGAGACCCATCACCAGGCCGGGTATGGCGGCCGGCATGACTGAGAAAAAGTACAGGGTCTGTTTGAAGAAGGGGCGTCGGGTCTCCATCATATAGGATGCCACCAGGGTGAGAAATGAACCGATAATCCCGACGATGATCGAAATCCAGAAACTGGTCCAGATGGCTGAATACCCGCCGATAGAAGGAAACGAAAAATGCTCCAGCGTCAATGACCAGTCATAGGGCCAGACCTTGACAAACGAGCCCAGAATCACCACCAGGAAAACAAGCACAATGCACGCACTGATCAGTGTGTTGTAGGCTGTAAAACAGAATTTCTTCAGGGGCCTGGAAGGTGGTATAAAGGGTCTGGCAGCCCCACTGATCATGGAAAAGGTCCGCCGTGAAATATAGTAATTCAGCATAAACGCTGCCAGGGACGGTACCAGCAGTATGATGCTGATGGTGGCCCCCAGGTCAAACCGGTACAGGTTGGTCACCTGGGAATAGATTTCCGTCGCCAGCACATTGTAATTACCCCCGATCACCACCGGATTTCCAAAATCAGTAATGGTCAGGTTAAAGGTCAGTGCAGCTGCGCTGAAGATCCCATATTTGGCCGAAGGCAGGGTCACCCGCGTGAAAACCTTCAGTGGAGAGGCTCCTAGGCTCTCAGCGGCTTCATCCAGACGGATATCCACCGCCGAAAGCGTGGTAAAAAGAATCACAAACGAGTGGGGCAGGCAGTACAGTATCTCGGATACAATGATCCCGGTCGCCCCGTAGATATTCCAGTCGGTTTCAAACAGGTGTGCCGTGATCAGACCATTCCGTCCGAAAAGATAGATCAATGCCAGCGCCTGCATGATCGAAGGGGCCACCAGCGGCATCATGATAATGCTTCGAAAAATGGACTTGCCCCGGATGGTGGTCCGGGTCATGGCATAGGCAAAGAAAAAAGTGACAACCGTGACCACGGCCGTTGTGACAAAGGAGATATAGAGACTGTGCCACAGGGCATTCAGGGTATAGGCAGTGGTAAAATAGCGATAGAAGTTGTCCAGGGTAAAGGTGGCAAGCGAGATGATGCCCCCCTTGAAAAAACTCAGTTGTAGAATGACAAACAGCGGATAAAGAAGAAAGAAGGCTAACAGCAACCCGATAAAGATGGTGACCGTGGGAACAATAAAACGGTCAACTTCCATCCTGAGAGCGGGAACCTGGTATTCTTCAGCGGTAAACTCGGTCTTGACAGCTTTTTCCATTGATTCGTCTGGGTTTAGGTCCTGGATTGAATAGCGTTTTTCCCGGTTTATCCGGCTGATGAGGTTTTGGGGTAGATGTGAAAAGCATCGGGGGGGAAGTAAAGCTGGATCACATCGCCCCTGCGGATGGCGTGCTGTTCAAACTTCTCCTCGGTAATGTCCACGTTCATGTCGACCCCATCCAGTAAAAAAGTGATCTGCACGACCGCGCCCAGGAATGTCACCACTTCGGTTTCGACGGAGACGACGTTGGAAGCATGAGCGGCACTTGTAGCTTCCTTATCGGTCAGGAGGCGGATTTTTTCCGGTCGGATCGCCAGGTGGACCCCCTGTCCGTCTTCCCCACTTAGGCCCTCCACTCTAAATGTTTTTCCGTCGAAGCGGACATGGTCGTCCTTCGCAATCCCCTCGATAAAATTGGATGTCCCCACGAACTGGGCCACAAATTTGGTCATCGGTTCCCGGTATATTTCCCATGGGGTTCCGATCTGTTCAATCCGCCCATCACGCATGATGGCCACTCGGTCCGCCAGGGAAAGCGCCTCTTCCTGGTCATGGGTCACATAGATCATGGTGATGCCCAGCTCTTTCTGCAGTCGTTTTATCACCGTTCTCAGGTGTATCCGTATCTTTGCGTCCAGGGCGCTCAGCGGTTCATCAAGCAGTAAAACACGAGGCTTGATGGCGATCGCTCGACCCAGTGCCACGCGCTGCTGCTGTCCACCGCTCAGCTGTGCCGGATAGTGGGTTTTCCACTGGGTAAGCCCTACCAGACGCAGAATCTCTGCAACCCGCTGCTCAATCTCCTTCTGGGGCATGCGCCGCATCCTGGGGCCGAAAGCCACGTTCTCTTCTACCGTCATGTTGGGGAACAGCGCATAAGACTGGAAAACGATGCCAAAATCCCGTTTCTGCGGAATGATGTTGTTGATGACTTTTTCATCATAGCGGATCGTCCCTGAAGAAGGGGATTCAAAACCGGTGATGATTCTCAACAGGGTCGTCTTACCGCATCCGCTGGGTCCGAGAAAGCAGACGAACTCTCCCGGTTCCACCGTCAGGTTGACGTTTTCCACGGCAACCAGCTGATCGAAGTTTTTGTTGATGTTTTCCAGAACCAGTCTTTGAGACATGCATACTCCTTTACAGTTGACGGATAATAAGGATCAGAAGTGTGATCTTACCAGAATGAATCGGCTGCCCGGCTCAAAATATGCGTTTGCATTGATCCGGATCTATACGGAAAGACAGATCGACCGTCCGACGGCTGGTTTTTCGGGAAAGCGTGGCCTGAGCCGTCAGGCGCAGCACTTTCCCGATCTTTCCTGACACGCCAACCGCCTTTTAACCTCAGGCGGTTTGAAAACCGGCGCGATTGGGGCGGGCCGGTTTGGAACGACTGTGACTGGCTGATCAACGCAGAAAATGATTTGACCAGACCTCCAGAATTTTTTCGCGGTTCTTCGACTGCCAGGGGAAATCCATTGGCGCCAGGTTGACAGTCTCAATCGGTGGCAGGCTCTTCGGGCCGGCGATACCGGGATAGGTTACCCCCAGTTTGAATTTTGCATATTGCTGCATGGCGTTCTTGCTGATCGCCCAGTCCAGGAATTTTTTGGCTGCCACTGGATGTCGGGCTCCTTTAACCAGGGCGTTGGCTTCCAGTTCAAACCCCACACCCTCTTCCGGTAGAACCATCGAAACAGGAAACCCCTTTTTCTTCAAAGATGTATAAACATAGGCAAAGGAACAACCGATGGCATATTCACCAGCGGCAGTCAATTTAGCCGGTTTGGAACCACTTTTGATGTACTGTCCCATATTCTTATCCAGCTTCTTCAGGAATTCCCAGGCGTTGTTCTGTTCGACCGGTTTGTTTTTATAATCCGGATCCATGATCACCAGCAGGCTGGCAATCTGCAGAAACCCGGTTCCTGAACTGGCCGGGTTGGGCATGATCAGTTTGTCCTTGTATGCCGGATTCAGCAGATCATTCCAGCCCTTTGGAACCGGCAGGTTTTTGGCAGCAATGACCTTGTCATTGATCACAAAGGCAGCCGCGTAAAGATCGATGGCAGTCCAATACCCGTTGGGATCCTTGAACTTAGAGGGGATCATATCCCAGTTGGTTGGTTTGTATGGTTCGAGCATGTCCATGTCAACAAATCCAGCCATGTTGGTAACAGCCCAGCCCCAGACGGCATCAACCTGCGGATTGCTGCGCTCCGCCAGCATTCTTGCACCCAGTTCCCCGGTTGAAAGACGGATCGCCTTGATATCCAGATCCGGCAGTTCTTCATTGGCCAGTGCCAGATACTTGACGATCTCATCGTTTTCCAGTGCGGTGTATACAATAACAGTCTCTTTGGCGACGGCTTTTCCGAGGAAACACGTCATCACCAGAAGCATCATTAACAAATAACTGACGGGTTTTTTCATGGTTCTCCTTTGCGTTGAAGGTTAAGGACCTGTCTGAAAATAAAGGGTGTCGCTTTGGAATACGCTTTTCAAAATATCCTGTCAATCCTGGATGGTCAAGAACTTCTTCACCATCCGGACGGGAGATGAATCAAAACAGACAACGCCAGATTATTATTTAAGGCACCAGCTCCCGGGGTTTCCTCATAATTACTGGTGGAAACGTCGGGGAAAAAACAGAAAATTCTGATGTTGCTAATTCGGCGTCATTCTTTTAGGCTTTATGGTTCAACAAACCCCATACACAGGAGATACTGATGGCTGAAGAAAACAACAGGGAACTGCTGGTGATGTGGACCAGTGGTGAGGCGGAGACCGCCAGGAACATGGTGTTTATGTACACACTCAACGCCCGGCTGCAGGGATGGTGGGACGAAGTGACCCTGCTGGTCTGGGGAGCCGCTTCACGATTGTTGACAGAAGACGAATATTTGAAATCCGAGCTGGCCAACATGCAACAGGCTGGTGTCAAGACTATCGCCTGCCGGAGCTGTGCGGAAAAGATGGATGTGGCCGAGCATTTGAAAGCACTGGATATCAAGGTCTTTTATACCGGGCAGTTTCTTACCGACTGGCTCAAGTCAGGGAAAAAAATGATCACTGTTTAAGTACGGAAACCCACACCCGAATATCCAATGGATGATAAAAAACGGGAGCATGACCTGACATCAATCTTCATGGCCGGCGTCAACCGGGTCGATCCCTGTCTGCTGATCGAAAATGCCATCCGCTGCACGGGCAAGCAACTGGTCATTGACAGCGGAAGTCAAACAGAGCATGTCGATCTGTCCGCATTCGACCGGATCTTCATTATCGGTTTTGGCAAAGCGACCGCGAAAATGGCCCGTGCCATGGAAGCTATCCTGGGGGACCGGATCACCGCAGGCGTGATTTCCGTGAAATACGGACATACAGAGAAACTGCAGACAATTCGCATGATCGAAGCCGGTCATCCGGTTCCGGATGCCAACGGATTGAAAGCCGCCCGGGCCATTGCCGATCTGGCCGCCCGGGCCGATGAAAAGACGCTGGTCCTGACCCTGATTTCCGGAGGGGGATCCGCCCTGATTCCCTATCCCTGGGATGACCCAGGCCATGCCATCGAGGCAGCCGTGACCCTGGCAGAAAAGCAGGCGGTGACCCGGACGCTGCTGGCCTGCGGAGCGACCATCAAGGAGATCAATACCGTCCGCAAGCATCTCTCCCGCATCAAGGGCGGTCGCCTGGCAGCTTTGATTGCACCCGCGACCTCAATCAGCCTGATTCTTTCCGATGTGGTGGGTGACCCCCTGGACGTAATCGCATCCGGTGCGACAAGCCCCGACCCCAGCACCTTCCGGGATATGCAGGCGGTTTTCGACCACTATGGCATGATCGGCCAGATACCGGACAGTGTCCTGGAAATCCTCAACGCCGGTCTGAACAATCGGATCCCGGAGACACCGAAACCCGGCGACCCAGTCTTTGACCGGGTACGGAACCGATTGATCGGAACCAACATCCTGGCACTGGAGGCAGCAAAACTGGAAGCCGAAGGACTGGGATACCGGACACGGGTCCTGACTTCTCAGCTGGTGGGAGAGGCGAAAGAGGTTGCCAAGGTGCTCTGCGCCATCGCCAAGGAGGTTCAAAAACAGCAGGCCAGGAAAGAAAAACCGTTCTGTCTGCTTTTTGGCGGGGAAACCACGGTGACTGTCAAAGGAAATGGCAAGGGCGGCCGCAATCAGGAGCTGGCACTCTCATTCCTGTCGGAAATGGCCGCTGATCCGGAAGCCACAGACAGGATCGGATTTCTTTCAGGGGGGACGGATGGCAATGACGGACCCACGGATGCTGCGGGTGCGTTTGCGCATCTGTCCCTGGTGGACCGGGCGAAAAAAAAGGGTCTTGCCATGGATGATCACCTCACCAACAACGATGCCTATCCTTTTTTTGATGCCATCGGCGGCCTGCTGAAAACAGGACCGACCAATACCAATGTCTGCGATATACAGGTGATTCTGGTCGATTAAGCTTTCTTCAGCGGTTTCATGGGGGTGACAGGACGGGAATTCAGGCTGTCCGAAAATCTGCTGGTGTCTGAATTGCTCCGGGGTGGGAAAAATGACGCTCCCCTTGAAGGGGAACGTCATTTCTATACTGGCCGGTTACTGCTCTTCGTAGGTGAAGCTGGCCCGATAGTATTCACGGAACATGCGGGCGATATTGGTCATCTTGATCCCTTTCGGGCATTCCGCCTCACATTCTCCTTCATTGGTACAGTTCCCAAAGCCTTCCATATCCATCTGGCGAACCATGGCCAGTGCCCGTTTATCCCGTTCAGGCTGCCCCTGGGGCAAAAGCGCCAATTGTGAAATCTTGGCACTGACAAACAGCATGGCAGATGCATTTTTGCAGGAAGCCACACAGGCGCCGCAGCCTATACAGGCAGCGGCATCCATGGCTTGGTCCGCATTTTTCTTGGGAATCGGCAAAGCATTCGCATCCTGGGGAGCACCGGTTTTCGTGGAGACAAACCCGCCAGCCTGGATAATGCGATCAAATGCACCCCGATCCACCACCAGATCCTTGATGACCGGCAGCGCCTTGGCACGCCAGGGTTCGATGGTTACCGTCTGCCCGTCCTTAAAACTGCGCATGTGCAGTTGACAGACAGTGGTTTCCTTTTCCTGGCCGTGAGCCCTGCCGCTGATATACAGGCTGCACATACCGCAGATCCCTTCCCGGCAGTCATTGTCGAATGCGATCGGATCTCCGCCTTCCAGGATCAGCTTCTGGTTCAGAACATCCAGCATTTCCAGAAACGACATGTCCGGAGAGATATCGTTCAGCTGGTACGTCACTAATTTGCCCGTTGCCTGGGCATTCTTCTGACGCCATATCTTAAATGTCAAGTTCACTGATACACCTCCTACTTATAACTGCGTTGGGTTAAATGCACATGTTCAAAAGCGAGCGGTTCCTTGTGAAGCTTAGCTTCCTTGTCAACACCCTGAAATTCCCAGGCGGCGGCATAGGCAAACTCCTCATCATTCCGCAAAGCTTCACCTTCCTCTGTCTGGGACTCTTCCCTGAAGTGACCGCCACAGGACTCTTTCCTTTCCAAAGCGTCTGTGACCATCAATTCCCCAAATTCAAGAAAATCAGCGACCCTGCCAGCCTTCTCAACTTCCTGGTTGAATTCGCCGTTTTCACCGGGAACCTTGACGTTTTGCCAATACTCTTCCCTGATTTTAGGAATCTTCTCTTTCGCTTCTTTCAGACCAGCTTCATTTCTGCCCATACCACAATTATTCCAGAGCAGTTTGCCCAGTTCCCGATGGAAATCATCGACTGTTCGCTTACCGTTGATCGTGAGTAGCTTCTTGGTCCGTTCTGTGGTCTGGTTTTCCAGATCCTTGATCACCGAGTGAGTCTTGTCGACCTTCTCCAGATCCGCACCGGCAAAGTAACCACCGATGGTGTAAGGAATAACGAAATAACCGTCTGCCAGACCCTGCATCAGAGCGCTGGCTCCCAGTCGATTCGCACCGTGATCGGAGAAATTGGCCTCACCCAGTACAAACAGACCCGGGATCGTACTCTGCAGGTTGTAATCCACCCACAGACCGCCCATGGTATAATGAATGGCCGGATAGATCTTCATCGGCACCTTGTAGGGGTTTTCAGCGGTGATGTGGTGATACATGTCGAACAGGTTACCGTACTTGGCTGCGACCGTCGCCTCGCCCATACGGTTGATGGCATCCGCAAAATCAAGATACACCGCTTCGCCGCCATTGATCCCTCTGCCTTCGTCACAAACAAGCTTGGCATTTCTGGAAGCCACGTCACGCGGCACCAGGTTACCAAAGGAGGGGTATTTCCGTTCCAGATAATAGTCTCTTTCTGCTTCAGGGATCTGATCCGCTGGACGATGGTCGCCCTTCTTCAATGGCACCCAGACCCGACCGTCATTCCGCAGACTCTCACTCATCAGGGTCAGTTTAGACTGGTAGTCACCTGACACGGGGATACAGGTGGGGTGAATCTGCGTAAAACAGGGATTCGCAAAGAAAGCGCCCTGTTTGTGCGCCCGCCAGGCAGCGGTGACATTACTGGCCATGGCATTGGTGGAGAGATAAAAAACGTTTCCGTACCCGCCGGTAGCCAGAACCACAGCGTCCGCCGTGTAGGACTCGACATCACCGTTGATCAGGTTCCTGCAGACAATACCCCGGGCTTTGCCGTTGATCACGGCCAGTTCCAGCATTTCGCGTCGGGGGAACATCTTGACGTTGCCTTCGCCGATCTGCCGACTCAGGGCGCTGTATGCCCCCAGAAGCAGCTGTTGTCCGGTCTGCCCCCGGGCATAAAAGGTCCGTGAAACCTGGGCGCCACCAAAGGACCGGTTGTCGAGCAGTCCGCCGTAATCTCTTGCAAAGGGGACACCCTGGGCGACACATTGATCAATGATGTTGTTACTGACCTCGGCCAGTCGGTAGACATTGGCCTCCCGGGCACGAAAGTCACCGCCTTTGACGGTATCGTAGAAAAGACGATAGATACTGTCTCCATCATTGGGATAGTTCTTGGCTGCATTGATACCACCCTGGGCAGCGATACTGTGAGCACGACGCGGACTGTCCTGAAAACAGAAATTGAGTACATTGTAACCCAGTTCTGCCAGTGAAGCAGCAGCTGAAGCACCTGCCAGACCAGTTCCAACGACGATGACGGAGAACTTCCGTTTATTCGCCGGGTTGATCAATTTCAAATCAAATTTATGCCGACTCCACTTTGTTTCCAGTGGGCCTCCGGGAACTTTCGAATCTAAAACTGTCATTTAACTCCCCGCATTTAGATGTGATAGATAAAAATACACTGGAAACGATGCAAATCCCAATGCGATGACGATGGAATATAAGGTGCCCAGCTTTTGAATGAAAGGCGTGTATTTATTGTGATTCAGCCCAAGGGTCTGAAATGCGCTTTGAAACGCATGGTTCAGATGGAACCCCAGGACAATCACAGCCACGGTGTAGCCCAGCGCATATAACACATTCTGAAAACTTTTAGCCACCAGACCGAACATGGTCAGGTTGTTTGGATCAGACATCGCTGCCGGATCATTTGACCATTCGCCATACTTGAACCCGATCAGATGCAGAACAACAAAAATCAGGATGATGGAACCAGTGATAAACATATTTGAGGACATGAAGGTCCGTTTACCGGCTGAAACATCCATTGCGTATTTAACGGGACGGGCGGCCCGGTTTTCGATAGTGAGTGTTGCTGAAGTAAAGATATGTATCAGGAACAACACAACCATCAGTATTTCAAGCACCTTGTTGACAGGCGCGTTGGACATGATTGATGTGTATCCGTTGAAAGCATCTGCTCCAACATACATCAACATATTTCCCCCAAGATGTACCAAAAGAAAAGCACAGAAAAAGAGGCCGGACAGTGCCATAACCAACTTTTTTCCTAGAGAAGAACTAAGAAAATCCCAAAGCCATAACATGATAACTCCTTCTGACAGGGTTAAACGATTACGGTTGAATAAAGATGCCATCCATTCACAGGAACCAATCAACAGGGAAACTGAACCTGAACTCGTTGCAATTTTTAATATACTGTTATATTTGCTGATTGCACCCTTTCGTGATTTCGCTGTAGAGACGACGTGAATATCCAGCAGACTAACAAAATTAATTGTTTTAAACAATCGCGCCGACTGCAGATCCGGGCCCGGTTGAGTTAAAAACATAATACGTTGATAATAAAAGAAAATTTATATATAAACCCGTTTTCAGGTTTTTTTGAGAGGTGGATATAAAGAGGGGGACTGCTATCGCAGACTGCCGGTTGACAGGGTTTATCAGCCGAATCTGACTGTCACGGAAAACCGGAATGGCCGAATCCTGATTCAATTGGAAAACCTTGATCTAGATAATGGATTTTGATTTTTTTATCCCCATGCCGATCATCCCCGCATCTCGATCTCAATCCCAGCCACTCTGGAAGTTGACCCGGGACCGGAGAAAGTCGGTTGTGATAGGGAATTATCTGGCAGAAAAATGAAATAAATAAGCTATTCGACGTCCCTTCACCGAAGTGATCATGATGCAAAACACGCATGAATCCTTCCAAGGAGCCGTTGGAGGGACCTGTTTTCTGCCGTTTTGCATCATAATCCCCTCGACTCCGGAAATATGGTGAATAGCTACAAAGACAAGGGGCTTGATCCTAACTTTTCCAGCCGTCAGTCAAGGTTTTCATGAAAGCAACCAGATCCTCAAGTTCCAAGTTGGTGAGGCCCAGATTTCCCAATTCCTCCCTGTTCACGTTCTCTGCAACCTCTGGAGCCGGCCATTTTGAAACATCGCGGGTGTTATAAAAAGCCATCAAGCTGAACAGAGTCTTGAAAGCACCATTGTGCATATAGGGAGGCGTGACTGCCACATTGCGAAGAGTGGGCACTCGAAATTTGCCATTCTGGGCTGGATCTTTGACAGTTGCGCCCAGGCCCAGGTCAACAAACGAAAATCCGTCGGGATTTAACTCCTTTGGTAAGGAATAAAATGGGTTTTCCGGATTCCGCGGTGTCCCCAGATTATCATAAGTGAAATCGGTGAATAGCGGAGGTGAACCATCCTTTGCAGGTCTGCTGGGGTGGCAGGCAGCGCAATTCCCTTTATCTTCAGCCTCGAAAATCTTCAGTCCACGGAGTTCCTGCTCACTCAGTTCAGCTTCACCCCGTAACCAGAAGTCATACTTAGAACTGAAAGGACTCACTTCAGAAGTTTTCTCATAGGCTTCGATGGCATCCGCCATGTTGTTGTAAGCTGTGTCCGTGTCGCTCAAGGCATCGGGGCCGTAAACTTCATTGAAAAGTGCGGCGTAGCTCAGCGCCCGTAACTTTCTGGCTATGGTCAACGTGTCGGGATTTGCCATCTCCAGGGGATTCAAGGGAGGACCCTTGGCTTGCTCAGCCAGAGTGTTAGCCCTGCCATCCCAGAATAGTCCACCCATCCAGAGACCCTCTTCTTTGTTGAAGTGCAAGGGGGGTATGAAAGCAGAGTAGGAAACCGTCATATCATTTCGATTGCCATACACACCGGCTCGGGCTCCTTTGGAAACCGGTAAATCCGTTATCGGGTCGGCAAATGCGAGTTCCGGAGAGTGACAGGATGAGCAATCTTGACCTGGCGGTGTTGAAAGGCTCTTCTCAAAAAACAACAACTTCCCAAGACGTTCCTTAGTGGAGAAAGCCGGATCAATTGAGATATTACTGGTACTGATGATCTTTTCTTTTGAGCTGTCTGCCTGCCAACGACTACAGCTGACCAGAATTGACATAACGAGAAAAACAATAATGACTGACAAACGAAAATAAAATCTCTTTAATGCAAACATTGTTTCTCCTCCTATAGTAGTAAAATCTTATCTTTATCACACGAGTACATGACTTAACGTATATTTATCTGAATTCTGGTTTTCTGTAACCCATCTTTGTAAAAAACACACCGGTCAATGTGCTCAGTATCGTTACGATGACACTCCAGTGACTTTCACCCCACCCTTAACTGAACCAAATATAAGCATATCAACAAAGAAGCAGCGATTGTGTTCGGTTTCAGGTGATGTGTATTTGTGTATTCGCCCAACAAGGTCGTACCCTGATCAGCCACGGTTAAAATTTTAATGAATTGATACATTAATGACAAGTTGATGGCAAAGCCCAGTTCCACCATCAAATCTTTGATTGCCGTTATGAACAACTATAACGATACCGCCACTGTTGGTGATGCCCGCAACGAGACTCTTTTTGGTGCGATTTATGGCAAGACTTTCGGTACTGTCGATCTGGGTATTGAATATATCTCTTCTGAATCCAAGATCGATACAAAGTGTCAAAAAAGGCTCCTATGACGGGCAGGCATTCAGTGCGCTGGCGCTGGGTGTCGGCTATGCCATCACCGACAAAGTGGGTCTTGCTTTCAACTATGAAAACAACTCCAACAAAGCCGGGACTTCCGGGGCCAAAGAAGACAAGAACACCATTATGGAACTGTGGCTGGATCTGGGTCTGGATGACACGTCCGGTATCTCAATCAGTTACAGCAGTAAAACCAATGATAATGGATCTGCCAACAAAGGAAAATATTCCCTGATGAGTGTGTCCTATCTGAAACAGATTGGCATTGCCAACGTGTTTGCCAACTATCTGGGTACAACGTCAAAAGACGACGACACCGCACTAGACTCAACCACTACCACTGTCGCTCTCGGTATGGAGATCGATTTCTAGTCTGGACATCGTTAAGCATGGCTCTTCTGCCTTTTTCAGGCGGGAGAGCTTTTTTTTTGTCTGAATCTGGGGTATGCTGGGCATCAATTAAGGGGAGAGCGGATCCCTCCCTGAGGTCCGGCAGAATTAGGAACTGAACTTAGAAGAAACAATAAAATCAAACCAAGGAGAGAGGATGTCTGAGTTGGTCACACTGACAGTTAAAGACAATATCGGGTTCGTAAAACTGAACCGACCTGAAAAATACAACGCCCTCAGCGCGGCGATGTTTCAGAAAATTATTGAGGTGGGTGAGACGGTGATGAAGGACAAGGCCATCCGCGTGGTGGTTTTGTCTGGTGAGGGCAAGGGATTTTGTGCCGGTCTGGATTTTGAAAATTTTCAGAGACTCGCAAGCGGGGAAAAGAGCGTGAACCTGTTCGAACGGACCTATAGCACACCTGCCAACATCGCCCAGCAGGTGGCCTATATCTGGAAACAGGTACCGGTGCCGGTGATCGCCGCTTTGCACGGGGTCGCTTTTGGAGGAGGGCTTCAGATCGCTCTGGGCGCAGACATCCGGCTGGCCGCGCCCGACACGAGAATGTCGGTGATGGAGATCAAGTGGGGGCTGGTCCCGGATATGTCAGCAACCCAGACCCTGTGTGACCTGGTCAGGCTGGACGTCGCCAAGGAACTGCTCTTCACCGGCCGCATCGTGGAGGCAGTAGAGGCAGCTGAACTGGGGCTGGTCACGCGTATCTGCGCAGATCCGCTGGTTGAAGCCGAAACACTGGCGCGGCAGATCGCTGAAAAATCGCCGGATGCGATCGCG
>Ga0180009_10001858_pt1 | contig 25203 bp, 26 predicted proteins | sample OS_PC_MetaG_FD_123537 | JGI IMG/M metagenome (GOLD analysis project Ga0180009, IMG submission 123537) | Groundwater microbial communities from the Aspo Hard Rock Laboratory (HRL) deep subsurface site, Sweden - OS_PC_MetaG | ecosystem: Environmental > Aquatic > Deep subsurface > Groundwater...
AGTAAGATATGCGGGACGTCCATAAATAAGTAAATAACTATCTGTTAGACATGGTTTATTTACTTATTTATGGACGTCCCGGAAGATGCGCAAGTTTTGCCTTTCTATACCTCAAACTGCCGCCGCTCACTTGCGTTAGCAGCCCACAAAAATTTAGCCTTGACTTTCGGTCTATATTTAGTATCATATAGAGACTGGAGGTGAAAAAAATGAATATTACAAGTGATATAAAGTCTGTTACATATCTTAAGTCAAAGGCAGCCGATTTGCTTAATCAAATCAACGAAACCCATCGCCCTGTCATAATAACACAGAATGGAGAACCAAGAGCTGTGCTTCAAGATCCTAAAAGTTATGAAAATATGCGTAATGCCATCGGTATATTGAAGCTGGTCTCACAGGGTGAAGGGGATATAAGGGATGGTAGGGTCAAATCTCAGGAGGATGTGTTTAAAGACATTGAAGCCACATTGAAAGAAAAACTTAAATGAGCCAGAAGTATGAAATTATATGGGCTGTTGTTGCAGAGAATGATTTAAAAGGAATTGTGGAATATATCGCAACAGACAGCCCTGCCAATGCATTAAAAATATTTAAAAGGATTAAACAAAAAGCATCAAATCTTTATACCCTTCCTGAAAGAGGCCGGATAGTACCTGAACTTAAAGATCAGGGCATCTTGCTGTATCGTGAATTAATCATCCCTCCCTGGAGAATTATATACAGAATATCGGAAATGAAAGTTTATGTTTTATCTGTTTTAGATGATAGGCAGAACGTTGAGGATATCCTGTTGAAAAGATTTATTTATCCTGAATAAGATCACTGCTAACAACAGCTTTAACTCAGACTGACAAAAGCGCCGCTCCCGATCGGTCGCTATGCTTTTCCCAGCCGGTTAAGCTGGGGTGCAGCTCATCTCGCGGCCCGTTATCCGGCAGGAAAAGGTCAGGCAGATACATCGGACCGGATAGATTGGATAGCATTCTGCGCGGCATGAACTAAGAATGACGATCTGGACATACCTCGTTTTTTAGCAGCGGCATCGATCTGTTTGAGCGTCATTTCAGGCACGGTAACATTCACCCTGACCGTACGGGGTTTGGCGTCAGGTACCGAAACGACCAAATAAGCAATCGCATTGGCGTAATCGGAATCGCCCATGATTTCTTCAAGCCTGGAGGGGTCGGGTAATTGTTCGCCGTCTTCGAGCATACCTTGAATGTGAAGGGTGAGAGCTTCCTGAGCCATATCCTTGGCTTCATCGATATTTTTTCCAGCGGTGATACACCCGGGAAAGTCCGGAAACGATACGCCGAAATCTGATTTGGCTTCTTTATGAACGATAGCAATATAGTTCGCCATGGTAATACCTCAACTGAATTTGATACCTGACTGGCGCTCGATACTTTTCAATGTGCCAATCGGTACGTCCTTCTTGGGATGTGGAACGGTGACTCGTCCTTTTCGCTCTGGATGCCGGAATTGGGTGTGAGAGCCGACTTTTGCAATTTCGTACCACCCATTTTGCTTGAGTATTTTGATAATTTTCCGGCCATCCATAGTGTGTATTAATACACATTCTATTGTGATTTGTCAATATTAACAATTTGCCGGATATCATTGCGCATGCAGTCGGACGCGTCTGAAGCCGCGCCGCTGAAGCGCCCGATATCCCCCAAATGCAAAATGTTATATTCAATTAACGGAAAAGGGGCTACGGAAATCCATAACCCCTTTAAATTATAGTATGTTTTTGGTGCCGAAGCCCGGACTTGAACCGGGACGGGCGTCGCCCACTACCCCCTCAAGATAGCGTGTCTACCAACTTCCACCACTTCGGCATAAATCTTTATTTTGTCTTGAAAAACCTGGCCCTCTGCGTCAGGTCAGAGTTAACCGGCTTTGCCAAAGGCTTTTAAAAGTGCCTTAAGTTTGAAGTGCACTAAAGTGAGCTAAAGTTAAGGAATTCTGTCAATCATATAAAATTAGCGGAGCGAGCCGACTTCGCCAGCTTACTCCGCCGTAGTAAGGCTACGAAGGCCGGATAGTAGCTGCCGACTTCGCCATAGTAGCTTTAGCTACGACGGCTGAATGGCTACGATGGCTGAAAGCGACTCCATAACTTTAGGCACTTTAGCTCACTTTAGGCACTTTTAACTTGTCAATTTTCAGAAAAACAGCCCCTTTCAGGGATAAACCAAAGCCAAGCCCTCTGGGCCCGGATGTTTATTTCTTAGAACCTGTTTCAGCTTGCGCCGGTTGGACCGGCGAAGTTTTTGCCGGTGCAGGTTGCGCACCTTTATCCGGTATGGCCGGTGCGGTCTGCGCTGCCGGTTGTTCAATGGGCGCTTTTTTATCCGTCATAATCGATTTTCCGCCGCGATGACTGGATATGTACGCAAGCCCCAACGATGTTAGCATAAAAATAACGGCAGCCACCGTGGTCGCTTTGCCCAGGAAAGTGGATGCGCCGGTACTTCCGAACAGGGTCTGGCTGGAACCTCCGCCGAAAGCAGCGCCCATGTCGGCCCCTTTGCCGGTTTGCAACAAAACGATCATAATCAGGGCGATACAGACGACTACATGCAATATAATTAAAAATAATGACATATGACTCTTCGATTTCCTAAGTTCAGATATCGTTAAATGGCTGAATGGTTAAAAACCGATTTAACAACTCCACACTTAAACCATTTGACGATGTTAATAGTTTATTGTTTAAAGCGAACGATTTGGCTGAACGTTTCAGCACTCAAACTGGCGCCGCCCACCAGCGCCCCGTCGATATCGGGCATCGCCATCAGTTCATCGATATTATTCGGTTTAACGCTCCCTCCATACAGGATTCTGGTAGATTTAGCAAGCACATTCCCAAATCTTTTTTCGAGCAATGTGCGCAAAAACCGGTGGGCTTGTTGCGCTTGATCGCTGGTTGCGGTTTTGCCGGTGCCGATGGCCCAGACCGGTTCATAGGCAATCACCAGCATTGCCAGGTCATCAGCGCAGAACCCTTCCAATCCCTTTTGGAACTGCCGATCAAGTACGGCAAGGGTTTCATTGGCATCGCGTTCTTTTTCAGTCTCTCCGACGCACATGATCGGTATCAGTTTGCTATTGATGGCGGCTTTGATCTTTTTGTTGACGGTTTCGTCCGTTTCCCCAAAGTATTGACGCCGCTCAGAGTGGCCGATGATAACATACCGGCAACCTGCGGAAACCAGCATGGCGGCGGAAATTTCACCGGTATAAGCACCTTCTTTTTCCCAGAAAAGATTCTGGGCGCCCAGCAGGACAACACTGTCTTTGACAGCCTCGGCCACCGGCGCCAGAGCGGTAAAAGGCGGGGCAATCATCACGTCCACGCCGGCAGCGGTTGCGACGCGTTCCAAGAGCCCGCGGGCGGTGTCCACAGCTTCGCTGCAGGTTTTAAACATCTTCCAGTTTCCGGCGATCAGGGGTCGGCGAGTGTTCATAATATTTATAGTTCTCTCTTTGAGATTGATAATTGTCTATTCAATCGAAAATTGTCAATTTAAAGTTGGCTCCCGATCATGGCTGCCAGATCGACCATGCGGCAGGAATATCCGACCTCATTGTCATACCAAGCGAGCACTTTGACCATATTGGCAACGACATAGGTAGTCGGTGCATCGACGATCGAAGACAAGGTCGAGCCGTTGAAATCACAGGAAACCAGCGGGAGAGTGCTGAAACCAAGGATTCCTGCCAGCGATTTTTCCGAAGCTTCTTTTAAAGCGTCGTTGACATCCGCGACAGTTACACCGGACTTTTCAACGGTTGCGACGAAATCAACCAGTGAAACGTTCGGTGTGGGGATGCGAATGGCTAAGCCGTTGAGCTTGCCGGCCAATTCCGGAAGCACCAGGGCGACCGCCTTGGCTGCACCGGTCGTCGTCGGAATCATGGACAGCCCCGCCGCCCTGGCCCGGCGAAGATCCTTGTGCGGAAAATCGAGCAGGCGCTGGTCACCCGTGTAGGCATGAATTGTCGTCATGAGCCCGCTTTTCAGGCCGAAATTTTCAAGCAGAACCTTGGCGACCGGTGCCAGACAGTTGGTTGTACAGGAGGCATTCGAGATAATATGATGATTTCTGGGATCATACTGATTGGAGTTGACTCCCATGACAATCGTAACGTCAGGCTCCTGGGCAGGTGCGGAGATGATCACTTTACGCGCGCCGGCGGCAAGATGCTTGGATGCGTTACCATGATCCCTGAAAAGACCGGTACACTCAGCGACGATGTCAACGCCAAGATCTTTCCAGGGCAAGCTGGCGGGATCTTTTATAGACGTAATCGCAATTGATTTTCCATCAACTTCAATGGCGTTATCTTTAGCGACAACTTTCCGGTTCAGTTTTCCGTGAACAGAATCGTAGACGAGAAGATGGGCCATTGTGTTCGAATCTGTCAAGTCATTTACGGCGACAACCTCGACATCAGGATGATCGAGCGTGGCTCTAAAAACAAGGCGACCAATTCTTCCAAATCCGTTGATACCCAATTTAATACTCATAATGCCTCCTTGCTGGGTTTTATTTTTGCTTGTTTCCTTTCAATATTCCACTGGCAAGTGAAATACTCTTTTTTCCGAAAGCCTCCAGTTCTGCTGCAAGCTGGCTGAGTTCCGTTTTTTCCCGCGAATCCAAAGCCTTGACCAGCATGGGAAGGTTCACTCCGGATATGACTTCCACCCGTCCTTCTTCAAGAAATGAATAACTTAAATTGGAAGGGGTTCCTCCGAACATGTCCGTAAGAATAAGGACGCCTGCATTTTGGTTCACCGCTTTGATTCCTTTGACCATTTTTTCGCGCAGCTTGTCGACATCTTCGTGCAAATTCATGGAAACCGAAACCGTGGTTTCGGGGCGTTTGCCGATGATGAATTCCGCAGTGTCGATGAGCGCATCTCCAAGCTGGCTGTGGGTAGCAATCACTATGCCTATCATAAAATTTCCTATGCTGATTTTAAGTTACTGCTCGATATCGCGGTGTGTAACAATGATCTTCTTCTCTGATTTTGTAATATGTTCAAGGATTGATTCTGCAATGGTTACAGAGCGATGCCGACCTCCGGTACAACCCACGGCAATGGTGAGGTAGGCTTTACCCTCCTTTTCATACAATGGGATCAAATAGTCAAGCAGATCCAGATATTTCTGTAAAAATCTGCGGGATTCATCGTTATTCAGGACATAATTCTTAACTTCTGCGTCTTTTCCATTCAGGTCTTTAAGTTCAGGAACAAAATGCGGATTGGCAAGAAAGCGCACATCTATGATCAGGTCGGCATCGGAAGGAATGCCGTATTTGAAACCGAACGACAGGATATTAATCTTCATGGGCGCAAGCTTCACACTTTTGTGCACGATATCTTTGAGGATGGATTTCAGCTCGTGAGCATTGTAATGGGAAGTATCAATAATCTTGTCGGCAGCTTTCCTGAGGTTTTTCAGTTGCTCCTTTTCCATCCGTATGCCGTCCAACAAGCTTTTGCCCTGAGACAGCGGATGATGCCTGCGCGTTTGGCTGTAACGATGCAGCAGAATATCTTCATCGGCTTCAAGAAAAAGGATGATGAAATTGTGTCCCTTCTTTCTGATGGATTCAAAGATTGATGTATATTTGGAAAGAAAGCCCTTTTCTCGCAGGTCCATCACAAATGCAAGCCCGGCAATTTCAGTGCCGCTTTGAATCGGCAGTTCCAAAAACTTTGGGAGCAGCGCAACCGGCATGTTGTCGACACAATAAAATTCCACATCCTCCAAAGCTGCAATTGCAGTGCTCTTGCCGGAACCCGAAAGACCTGTAATAATGATAATTTTCAGCTTTTTCACGTTTAACAGGAATTACAGTTTACAATTCCTCCTCTTCCTCCGCCCTGATAATGGAATAAATTTCATCGCTATCGGCGGCATTTAGAAGTTTTTGCTTGAAAAGGTCATTCTTAAGGATCCTTGAAATCCGGGCCAACAGCTTCAAATGAAGACCGGTCGAATTTTCCGGTGTTACCAGCAGAAAAAAGATATGGGCGGGCCGTCCATCCATCGATTCAAAGTCGGCCCCCTTGCGACTCAGGCCGAAACCCAAGACCAGAGAATCCAGATCCTTTAGTTTGCCGTGCGGAATTCCGATACCTTCACCGATGCCGGTGCTGCCCAGTCGTTCCCGTTCCAAGAGCACCCTTACCAGAAAATCATGGTTTATGCCGGCAATACGGGCTATGGGCGTTACCAGCTCTTCAAGAATTCCTTTCTTATCGAGCGCTTTCAAGTCGGCTATAATTGCATCCTTATGCAACACATCGAGAATTTTCATTTCATCTTCGTCGGTAAAACGTATATTGCCCTGCTAAGCGGGCGGGTGTAATCAAAAAGACGCCATTTGCAATTGAGCGTTATCGCTTATTCGAGATAATACCTTAACTGCTGGGTTGAATCAAGCCGTAGTGACCGTCCTTGCGACGATAAACGACATTGACTCTATCTGTTCTGGCATTTGTAAATACAAGAAAATTATCGCCCACAAGGTCAAGCTGCATGACGGCTTCTTCAACATCCATCGGTTTGTATTCGATATTACTGACCATGATCCGGCCGGCAGGTTCTTCATCCAGATCCTGGGTATCTTTACCGATATCAATAAAATATATTGCCTTGGATTTTGACCCGCTGCGGCGTTCCCTGTTTTTTTGCTTGTTTTTCTTGATCTGTTTTTCAAGTTTATCCAGAACCATATCGATTGCTGCATACATGTCGCCGGTTTCTTCCTTGCCGTTTATATTGAGTCTATCCCCGATGATACTAATTTCCGCCATGTGACGAAATTTTTCAACCGAAAGCACGACGTTTGCCTCTGCGGGGTTGTAAAGGTATTTGTCGAGCCGATTCAGCTTTTCTCCAACATATGCTTTCAAATGTTCTGAAGGGTCCAGATTTTTAAAGGTGACTGATGTCTGCATTCTAAAAACCTCCCTATAACTCCTTGCGTTTGTTTGATGGTAATACTTTCATTATTTCACGATATTTAGCCACGGTTCGGCGTGCAATGTTGATATTGGCCTCCTTTAAAATGCTTGAGAGCTTATCATCGCTGTATGGTTTGCCGGGATTTTCGCTTTCAATGAGTTGTCTTATTTTATCCTGGACGCTGGCCGAAGCAATGGCCTCGCCATGAATGCGTTGAATAGAGCTGTTAAAAAAATATTTCAATTCAAAAATGCCTTGAGGGGTATGCGCATATTTGTTCGTTGTAACCCTGCTGATGGTTGATTCATGCATGCCGATGTCTTCGGCGACATCTCTTAAGACCATGGGCCTTAGGCAGGCAATCCCCTTTTCAAAAAAAGCTCGCTGGAACTTTAGAATGCTTTCCATAACCTTGTAAATGGTCTTTTGACGTTGATGGATGCTTCTGATCAACCAGGTTGCGGAACGCATTTTTTCCTGCACGTAATCCTTGGCCTGGTCAGGAATCCGTTTGTCGTGTTTTAGGGCATTTTTATAAAAGGCGTTCATACGGAGCTTTGGCATCCCATCATCATTGAGCACGATGACAAAATCATTTTCATATTTATAAACGAAAATGTCGGGAGTGATATACTGGGGTTCGTCATCAGAAAATTGCCGCCCGGGTCTGGGCTCCAGTCTCTTGATGACATTTACGGCCGAAACGACATCTTCAAGATTTGCTTTTAAGGCTCTGGCGATAGCCTTATAATTCTTATTCTCAAGGTGATTGAGATGGTTCTTGATGATGTCGGTTACGATGGTATTGTCGAAATTAAAATGCCGGGCCTGAATCAGCAGGCATTCACTGAGATTTCTGGCACAAACGCCCAGGGGGTCAAAGGTCTGCATGATGGTTAAAACATGCTGGATTTTATCAAGGGGGGCCGCGCTCGTATCGGCAAGTTCTTCAAGAGAAACATCCAGGTAGCCGTCTTGATCAATGTTGCCTGCAATCAGGTCGCCGATCTGCTCTTGTTCCTCTGTCGGGGACGTCATCATCAGCTGCCAAAGGAGATGTTCACGCAAAGATTCTTTGCGTGATATAAAAGACTCAAAACTGGGGGTGTCTTTCCTTTCGGATTCGAAATGAATTTTTCCTGACGAACTGTATTCATCAATGTAATTGTTCCAGTCAATATCATCGCGAATCTTTTCTTCAATGGTGACCTCTCTGGTCGGGGGAGTTTCAACAGGTGTACTTTCAGTTGGTTCTGTGAGGGGGTCTTCAGCGGCACCTTCCGTGAAGTCCTCTTCAAGCGCCGGATTTTCTTCGAGTTCCTGACGGATCGTGTCCAGCAGCTCCAGCCTGTTCAGCTGCAGAAGCTTTATCGCCATCTGGAGCTGGGGCGTCATGATAAGCTGTTGGGTTAATTTTAACTGTTGTCTTAATTCCAGGGCCATTTTATAATTTAAACTCGTTTCCTAAATAAATCCGGCGGGCGATTTCGCTGGAAGCGATCTTTGCGGGCGGGCCGGATTCGATTACCTTGCCATTGTTTAGTATATATGCTTTATCACAAACTTCAAGAGTTTCTCTCACATTATGATCAGATATAACGACGCCAATCCCCCGTTTTTTCAAGTGCCCGATAATATTTTTGATGTCGATGACCGCCAGCGGGTCTATCCCTGCAAAAGGTTCGTCAAGAAGGATAAAAGACGGATTTGTAGCCAGGGCGCGTGAAATTTCAAGCCGTCGCCGTTCGCCGCCGGAAAGTGAATTGGCCTTTTGGTTCGCCAGGTGCTTTATACCCAGTTCATCAAGAAGCATGTTGGCACGATCCTCCTGACTCGATTTGGTAATGGGCAGGATTTCAAGAATAGCCATAATGTTTTCTTTTACGGTAAGCTTCCGAAAAACCGAAGCCTCCTGGGGTAAGTACCCGATTCCTTTGCGCGCCCTCATGTACATGGGAGAATTTGTAATATCTTCATCGTCGAGAAATACGTTGCCCTTGTCGGGTTTTATCATCCCGATGGTCATGTAAAACGTAGTGGTTTTGCCGGCGCCGTTGGGGCCAAGCAGACCGACAACATGACTGTTTTCAATGTTCAGGCTGACAGAATCTACAACCCGTCTTTTGTTATAAATCTTGACCAGGTTTTTAAGCATCAACGTCGTCATGTGGCCGTGCCCGTTTCATAAAATTTCGTTAATTCGTTAAATGGTTAATTCGTTGATTGGCTATTTTGAGTTATAATTTTATATTTTTTCTATTTGACAATTTAACCACTTAACCATTCGATCAATTAACCAATTAACGAATAACGCCTAATCGAGCTTTGACTCGATTAGGGTATAACGAATCCTGCTTCAGTTCAAACCCTTTTTGCCGGAACGGAATACGGCATTCACACGTTTTTCAGCACCGCTTTCAACATTAATTCGACCGTCTTCCCTGTAAAGTGTTATTTTTTCACCGGAAATAGAATCGTTTGCGCTGGTAATCTTCGAATTTGCCCCTGACAGCACCAACACTTTGGTCTCTGTAATGTATACAGCCTGTTCGGCAACTGCAACCTTATTGTCGAAATGTATGGTTACATTACCGTTGGCCACTATTTTTACGATAGAGTCTTGATCGCCCGCCAAATTTTCTGTGTTTTTCAGATCCTTTTGAAAAAAAATCTTGAGCCTGTCGGCGACAATGGTATTCGATCCCTGGATGGCCTTTACATTCCCGATAAATTCGGCATATTTGGTGTTGTTGTCGGAAATCATACTGTCAGAGGTAATATATATTTTTTTGTCGGCATCATCAGGTTTGCGATCCGATGGGGTATCCTCGGCAAAGGCGCAATATGTCATCAGAACAGTCGCCGTTATAAAGGCGGTTGCCAATACTGAAAAACCAAGGCAACGGATTCGATTACAACAAAATTTTTTCACCAAAGGCTCCTTTGATGTTCCCCTTAAACACCGTTTGGTTTGCATTGATATCGTGAGACATTGAGTCGGCCGTAAGCTGCGAGGATGCGCTGACTATTTTTACCGGCACCCTGGAAAAAATTATGCGCTGAACGTGCTGGTAATTCAGCTTTTCAGTTGTTAGCCGGTAATTTTCATTTTTTACCACAACATTGCCGGAAACTTCAATGTCGTTCGAATCCGTATGCAGAATCCCATGATCGGCGGTAAGGTAAACTTGGGTGTTGTCTTTCATAAAAAATATTACCGTTGGATCCTGGAAAATCGCTTGGTTTTGGGCGTTGATTACTTGAGCTGTGCGGGCGTCCAGTGTCCACTCCTTGATCCCATCGCGTGTTGCGGTATGATGAAATTTCCCTATGGCCATATTCGCTTTTTTTGTTATGGCAGAGATCAAATCGGCATCTTTGTTTAAAATGTGGCGGTATCCAATAAATACCGTCGCGATAATCCCCAGTGTCGCCAAAACGAGCGAAACCAGAACAAGTTTTAATTTTCTGGTATTTTTGTCCTTTACATATCGCATTACATGAAGCGTTCCAGAATGTTTTCCCAGAGCCCCCGAGCTTTCAAGATGCTTTCGCAGACTTCTCTTACCGCTCCGGCGCCGCCTTTTGCCGATGTAACCATATCCGCATGTTCAATCACGGTTTGATGGGCATCTGCTACGGCAATGGCCAGGCCCACCCTTTGCATTAACGCCAGGTCGGGAAGATCATCGCCGACACATGCGGATTCTTCGGCCGACACACCGGTTCGGTCTAATATAAGATCCAGTATGGAGGCTTTATTCCTTACCCCGTCGAAGATATGGACGATGCCGAGATCTCGACAGCGGTGGTGCAACGCTTCCGAACGCCTGCCGGTGGCTATGCATACGTTGATGCCGGCTTCCATAAGCAATCGAATGCCAAGACCGTCCTTTACGTCAAAGACTTTGGTTTCCTCGCCCTTGTCATTGTATATGACGCTGCCGCCCGTAAGGACACCGTCAACGTCAATAATCAGGAGCTTTAAACCTTCCAGCGTGCGTTTTATCATGAGTTCCTTCAAGGTGATATGGCCTTTCGAATCGCCTTGAGCCGGGGGAGCAGCTCATCAAGGGCCTCCAATTTTAACGAATTGGGACCGTCGCAAAGCGCCTTATCAGGATTTGGGTGTACCTCCATAAATATTCCGTCGGCCCCTGCTGCAACTGCCGCTCCAGCGAGAATCGGCGCAAACTCACGTTGTCCGCCTGAACGCGTGCCTGCGCCGCCGGGTAGTTGTATACTGTGGGTTGCATCAAATATTACCGGCCAGCCGATATCCTGCATGATTTTTATGCTGCGAAAATCCACCACCAAATTGTTGTATCCGAACATTGTACCCCGTTCGGTGATCAGTATCCGGTTGTTACCTGTGGAGGTGGCTTTTTCCACAACATTGGCAATATCCCACGGCGCCAGAAACTGACCTTTTTTGATATTTAGCGGCTTACCTGTTCCGGCAACTTCCAAGATAAAATCAGTTTGCCGGCATAGAAACGCAGGGATCTGGATGACATCCAGAACCCGGGCGGCGGCGGCGATTTCGGCGACCCGGTGAACGTCCGAAATGATCACAAGGTTAAGCTCTGACTTGATACGCTCTAATATTTCAAGGCCATTCTTAATTCCGGGACCCCTAAAGGAATTGATGGATGTGCGGTTGGCCTTGTCATAGGAAGCCTTAAATATAAGGGGAATATCCAGCTTCAGGGTAAGTTCTTTGAGATATACAGCGATGGCATGTGTGGTTTCATAATCTTCGATCACACAGGGCCCCGCGATCAGCAGCAGCGGCTGTCCCTTTCCGATTGAGAGGTGTCCGATATTAACAATGTGGTTCATTTGGCTAAGAATCCGAAAATGTAAAATAAGACCTAATTGAGTTTTAAATCAATTAGGGTAAGACCGTTTAGTGTGCAAATCCACCTTGGGCAAATGAAATATCCGAGATAAATGAGTGCATTTTTAACAAAATACTTATCGTGCACACCAATAAAAGTCAAGAAACGAAAAAGGAAAAACAAGCCTTGATTACAAGCTTTTTAGCTGTTATTATTCAATTTTTAGACAGCTTGTGAAATGTTAGGATCAAAGCGGAAGGGTGGATGATAACATATTGAAAGTTAATGAAAAAAACATTAAATTTTGGCTGATCCTTCTGGGGTGTTTAAGCATAATTCTGCTGACAGGATGGCTATTGCTAAAGCGCTTGGAAGGTGAAAAACCAGCGGTCGCACTCGACCTTTCTTCTCCATACTTAAATGCATCCCAGACACTTTCAGTGGCAGTGTCTGACGAAAAAAGCGGCCTGCGCAAAATCTGGATCGGTCTTGTGAAAGACGGCAAGGAGGTTGTTTTGCTCAAGGAAGACTTGCCGGCGGCGGGCTTATTAGGCGGCGGTAAGCTTCACCAGGCGATCTTTAAGATCAAAGTCGAGCCTAGGCATATCGGCATAACCGACGGTAAAGCAATTTTGCGCATGGTGGCGCGAGATTATTCCTGGCGCGGATGGTTCCATGGAAACCGGACATATGTTGAGAAGGATGTGACCATTGATACCAAACCGCCCGAAATAGATATCCTGACCACAGTCCACAACGTTAGCCAGGGTGGGGCCGGACTAGTTATTTTCAAGATATCCGAACCCTGCCCGACAAAAGGGGTCTACGTCGGAGGAAATTTTTTCCCTGGATATTCGGGATATTTTAAAAATCCGAATATTATCATGGTCCTTTTTGCGCTCAATTACGGGCAAGGACCCGGCACGGAGCTTTATGTCAAGACATCCGATTATGCCGGCAACAGCGCCAGAACCAGCTTTCCCCACTATCTTAGAGGCAGGGTCTTTAAAAGGGATTTGATTGAGATTTCCGACAATTTTTTGAACTGGAAGATGCCGGAATTTGATATTGATATTCCGTCGGATTCCAAAACAGCCATGATCGACAAATATCTCAAAGTCAACCGTGACTTGCGCCAGGCCGACTATAATCAAATCACACAAGTGGTGGACAAGACCGACAACATCATATACTGGGACAGTCCGTTTTTACAGCTTCCGAATTCCCAGAAAAAAGCCGGTTTTGCCGATCATCGCAAATATAAATACAAAGGCTCTGTGGTCGACGAGCAGATTCATTTGGGCATTGATCTGGCATCTGTGGCGCATTCACCGGTTCCGGCAGCCAACAAGGGGAAAGTCGTGTTTGCAGGCCCCATCGGCATTTACGGGAAAACCGTCATCATCGATCACGGTTTTGGACTGTTCAGCATGTATTCGCATTTAAGCGGCATCGACGCCCAGGAGGGACAAATCGTAGCCAAAGATGAGATCATCGGCCGTACCGGAACTACGGGGCTGGCCGGCGGTGATCACCTCCATTTTAGCATGCTGGTTCATAATACCTTTGTAGATCCCCTTGAATGGTGGGATGCGGCCTGGATAAAGAATAATATTACTGCCAAAATTGAGGACGTAAAGCCCATGAATTAAACTCCAAACGAATAACGAGCAACAAATGACTTTTAACACGGACAGGAAGTAGCCATAAATGACCAAACACAAGATTAACAAGACTTACCAACAGATCAATGAACGGATCAGGTCCGGTGAGGCCGTGGTGGTCACGGCCGAGGAGATCATTGGTATCGTTAAAGACGAGGGGCCGGTCGAGGCCGCCAGGCGGGTTGACGTTGTAACGACCGGAACGTTTGCGCCAATGTGTTCATCCGGCGCCTTTATTAATTTCGGGCATGCTGTTCCGACAATCAAGGCCACCAAAGTCTGGCTGAACAAGGTTCCTGCTTATGCGGGTGTAGCTGCCGTCGATTGCTACATCGGGGTGACGGAGCCGTGTGAGGATGATCCGTTAAACAAAGTCTATCCGGGCGAGTTCAACTATGGCGGCGGCCATGTGATCCAGGATCTGGTGGCGGGAAAGACAATCCACCTGAAGGCCGAAGCCTATGGAACCGACTGCTATCCAAACCGGGGGATCGAAAAGGAAATTACCCTGCGCAAAGTTCCCAATGCCATCTTGTGCAATCCTCGGAACGGGTATCAGAATTATAACTGCGCCGTCAATCTGACAAACAGGACCGTTTATACCTATATGGGTACGTTGAAACCCAAAGCCGCGAATGCAAACTACTGCTCGGCGGGACAGCTCAGCCCGCTGTTTAATGACCCCTATTACAAGACCATCGGTCTTGGAACCCGGATTTTCCTGGGTGGAGCCCAAGGGTATGTTACCTGGCACGGCACCCAGCACAAACCCGCTGCCAAGCGAACAAAAAGAGGGATTCCGCTGACACCGGCCGGCACGCTCTGGGTCATGGGAGACCTGAAAAAAATGAGTCCCAAATGGCTGGTGGGCGTCAGTCTCCAGGGGTATGGCTGCTCAATGGCCGTCGGCTTGGGCATCCCCATTCCCGTTTTGAACGAAGAGATTGCCAACTACACGGCCGTGTCGGACGAGGAGCTGTTTACCCAGATTGTCGACTATGGACACGACTATCCCAACGGGATTAAGAAAAGTTACGGACAAGTCAGTTACGCCGAGCTGAAAAGTGGACATATCAGATTCAGAAGAGAAGAAATTCCAACGGTACCGCTTTCCAGTATGGTTAGGGCTCGTGAGATTGCCGAAATATTAAAGGCGTGGATTTTAAAGGGTAAGTTTTTGTTGGGGGAGCCTCAGTTCACACTACCCTGTTAGTTTCCTATCCCTAAATGGTCCTTTTTCCGAAACTTGTTGATAGTTGCTGATCAGCGACTGCCGGCAAGCGATTACCGATCACGTGATAAATATCCAAATGGCTGATACCATTCGAACATTTATCGCTATTGAACTTCCTGAAAACATTATTGATTCAATTCAAAGGGTTCAGGAAGGGATGCGGTCCTATGGGTTTAACGTTCGGTGGGTTCGACCGCAGAACGTTCATCTTACGCTCAAATTTTTGGGCGACATCAACGAGGCGGAAACCGAGAAGGTCGGCCGGGCGATCTTCGAGTCAGCCAAGGGGTTTGCACCGCTAGCGATAGCCGCAAAGGGAATAGGGACATTCCCCAGTATAAAACGCCCCCGGGTGATCTGGATTGGAGTGGCCGGACAGTTCAACGAATTGATTGGATTACAGAAAACACTTGACGAAAAATTGGCGGCAATCGGTTTTCCAGAAGAGAAAAGAGCGTTTAAGGGCCATTTGACACTGGGTCGAGCCAAAGGCAGCATCGACCCCAAGCAGCTCTTGGAGGCAATGAAGGAATTTGCAGGATTTGAAACCGAACCGTTTGTGGCCAATAAGGTTGTTTTGTTCAAAAGTGAGCTTAGGCCTGCCGGAGCGGTGTATTCCAAACTGATGGAAGCATCCCTGGTTGATTAGTTTATTTAGTCCTGAAAAACCTGGTCCTTTGGGCCAGGTCAGAGTTAAACGGCTTTGCCAAAGCACCTTAAAAGTGCCTAAAGTTTGAAGTGAGCTAAAGTGCGCTAAAGTTAAGGAATTATGTCAATCATATAAAATTAGTGGAGCGCAGCGACTCCATAACTTTAGGCACTTTAGCTCACTTTAGGCACTTTGAACTTTTCGATTTTCAAAAAAGCAACCCCCCTTCCAGGGGTAAAACAAAGCCGGGTCCTCTGGTCCCGGATGGTTACTTCACAAGGCAATTCTTTTTAGGAGGATATCATGAGCATTTCGCCGGAAAAGGAAAAGGCGGTCGAGACCGCTATGGTTCAGATAGAACGTCAGTACGGCAAAGGTTCTATCATGAAGCTTGGCAGCAGTCCGATTGTGGATGTGCCGGTAATAGCTACCGGTTCTCTGGCACTGGACAAAGCGCTGGGCATAGGGGGCCTTCCCCGGGGCAGGGTCATCGAGATTTTCGGGCCCGAATCATCCGGCAAGACCACACTGGCACTTCATGCTGTGGCCGAAGCCCAGAAACAGGGCGGTATTGTTGCTTTTATCGATGCCGAGCATGCCCTGGATATTTCGTATGCCAAAAGATTAGGCGTCGATTGTAAGGAACTTTTGGTTGCTCAACCCGATACCGGCGAACAGGCTCTTGAAATTGCCGATATGCTGGTCAGAAGCGGTGCCATGGATGTCATCGTTATCGACTCGGTTGCGGCGCTGGTTCCCAGGGCCGAAATCGAAGGCGAGATGGGAGATTCCCACATGGGGCTTCAGGCCAGGCTGATGTCCCAGGCCTTGCGCAAGTTGGCCGGAACCATCAGCAAAACCATGACCGCGGTTATTTTCATTAACCAGATTCGCATGAAAATCGGTGTGGTATTCGGGAATCCGGAGACGACGACCGGCGGGAATGCGCTTAAATTCTATTCTTCGATCAGGCTCGATATCCGCCGGACCGGTTCAATCAAAGAAGGCCAGGAGATTGTGGGAAATCGGACCAAGGTGCGCGTTGTCAAAAATAAAATGGCCCCGCCGTTTACCGAAGCTGAGTTCGATATTATTTATACTGAAGGCATCTCGCAAACCGGTGATCTTCTCGATGTGGGGGTCGATGCCGGCATCATAGAGAAGAGCGGTTCCTGGTATTCATTCAAGGGCGAGCGGATCGGCCAGGGACGGCAAAACGCAATTCGATTCTTAAAGGAGAATCCGGATATTCGCGACACCGCCTTGAGCCAGGTCAGAGAAGCGTTGGGACTTTTAAAGCGAAAAGAACCAAAAGAACAGGATGATAAATAAAATCCGAATTGAGTATTATGACTCAATCGGCGCATAACCCGGCAACCCGTAACACACAAATGGAGCAATCTATGACTGGCAATGAAATACGTAATAAATTTCTTGAATATTTTGGAAAGTATGACCACCAGATTGTAAGGAGCTCATCACTGGTTCCATCCGACGATCCCACCTTGCTGTTTACCAATGCCGGAATGGTGCAGTTTAAACGCTGCTTTCTCGGCGAAGAAAAACGCAGCTATGTCCGAGCGGCGACGTCCCAGAAATGCGTTCGTGCCGGAGGAAAACACAACGATCTGGATAATGTCGGCTATACCGCCCGTCACCATACTTTTTTCGAAATGCTGGGCAATTTTTCTTTTGGCGATTACTTCAAGGAAAAGGCCATCGAATTCGGCTGGGATCTTTTGACAAACGGATATGGATTGCCGGCCGACAAACTATGGGTTTCAATTTACCTGGATGATGACCAGGCCCATGATCTCTGGCATAAAAATATCGGCGTACCCCAAGACCGGATCGTGCGCTTTGGAGAGAAAGACAATTTCTGGGCCATGGGAGATACAGGCCCCTGTGGTCCTTGCAGTGAAATCCTGATCGACCGCGGAAAAGAATTCGGTTGCGGCCGGCCGGACTGCAAGGTCGGATGCGAGTGTGACCGCTATCTGGAGATCTGGAATCTGGTTTTTATGCAGTTCAACCGCGAAGCATCCGGCAAAATGGAACCGCTTCCCAAGCCCAGTATCGACACCGGGATGGGTTTGGAACGGCTGGTTTCTCTGATTCAGGATGTGCCGACAAACTATGACATCGACCTGATTCGGCCCATCATACAAAAGGTCGAAGAACTTGCCGAACAGAAAATGGGGCAGTCGGGAGAAGCCGACGTGGCCATGAAGGTCATTGCCGATCACAGCAGGGCCGCCGCCTTTCTTGTCGGCGACGGGATTCTGCCCTCCAACGAAGGCAGGGGTTATGTATTGCGCCGGATCATGCGCCGGGCGATTCGCTACGGCCGCAACATCGGCCTGACCGATCCGTTTCTCCATAAAACCGCAGCGGTCGTGTTCGACATCATGAAACCGGCCTACCCCGATCTTGCCGACGCCAAAGCCTATATCACCAACGTTATCAATAACGAGGAAATTCGTTTTTCAGAAACCCTGGATCACGGCCTCAGACTGCTGAAAGACGGCCTGGCCGATCTGAAGGCCAAAAATCAAACCCGGGTGCCGGGGGATCTGATTTTTAAACTCTATGACACTTACGGGTTCCCGGTCGACATTGTTCAGGACGTTGTCAGGGATGAAAACATGGACCTTGACATGGACGGGTTCGACAGCGCCATGGCGCAGCAGCGGGCCAAATCCAGATCAACGGCGGCGTTTGCCGAAATCAGCGAGGCCTACAAAAACCTTTCGGCCCGGGGCATTATTCCCGAGTTCGTCGGTTACAATACGACCACCTGTGAGTCAAAGGTCCTTCTGCTGGTACACGACGGCCGGGAAGTAGCCGAAGCCGGCAGCGGCCAGAGCGTTGAAGTGGTGACAAAAGCAACGCCCTTTTACGGTGAGGCCGGCGGCCAGGTCGGTGACTGTGGCAAAATTACCGGCCCGAATTTACAGATGGAGGTTACCGATACGATCAAAGATCCCACCGGGCTTACCATTCACAAGGGCAAAGTCCTTTCAGGAAGTATTAAAAAAGATCAGAATGTCTTCCTGACGGTCGATGAGGCCGCCCGGGATGCCACCCAGTGCAACCATACGGCCACGCATCTTTTGCATTTTGCGTTGCGAAAGGTTTTGGGGGATCATGTCAAACAGGCCGGCTCCCTGGTGGCGCCGGACAGGCTGCGCTTCGATTTCACTCACTTTTCACAGACTACTCCTGAAGAAATAGCAGAGATTGAAACCATCGTTAACGCGCGCATCCGCGCCAACGTATCGGTGCAGACCGTGGAGATGGATGCCGAGGACGCCTTCAAAACCGGTGCAACGGCCCTTTTTGAAGAAAAATACGGCGACCGGGTCAGGATGGTTTCCTTAGACGATTTCAGCAAGGAGCTTTGCGGCGGAACCCATACCGGCCATAGCGGGGATATCGGTCTTTTTAAAATTATCGAAGAATCGAGCGTGGCCTCAGGGGTGCGGCGGATCGAAGCGCTGACCGGCGCGGCGGCGCTGGCATATGTCCAGAAAACCTCAAAACTGCTTAACGATGCCGCCCGCCTGCTCAAGGAACGTCCCGAGGTTTTACCCCAGAGGGTCGAGAAAATGCTGTCCCATCAGAAATCTTTAGAAAAAGAGATTGCGCGCTTAAAGGCAAAGATCGCCTCCGAGGCGTTTGACGATATTGAAGCCGATGTTAAAACCGTCAACCAGGTAAAGGTCCTTGCCAAAAAGGTCACGGTCGACCAGCCGGCTGCGTTGCGAGATTTGGCCGACAGGTTCAAGGACAAACTGCGGTCGGGTATCATTGTCCTCGGAAGCGCAGCAAGTGCCAAAGTTCTGTTGATCGTTGTCGTTACCAAAGATCTGACCGATCGATTTCATGCCGGAAAGATTATCAATCAGGTTGCGGCCGTTGTCGGCGGCAGCGGCGGCGGCAGACCGGATATGGCCCAGGCTGGCGGAACCATGCCGGAGAAACTGGACGCCGCCCTTGAAAAGGCCTACGAAGTGGTGAAAGCATCTTAAACCCGCCTTGAACGCTGTCGCCATAGATTGTGTCAACACGCAACGCCGCCGGTTCTTTCCGGCGGCGTTTAGTTTTTTTCCGATTCAAAATTTATCAGACAGTTTTTAGGTTAAAATGATTACAATCGATGGCGGACAGAAATCAGGTTCCGGAACGATCGTCAGAGATGCGGTTTGTTTTTCAGCCCTGACAGGAAAGGAACTTTTGCTTGCAAATATCAGGGCCAATCGGCCCAAGCCCGGCCTGAGAGCACAACACCTGAAGGGGATTGAAGCCTCGGCCCACATTTGTCAAGGTAAAGCGACGGGAGCGACCGTCGGCTCGAGAGAAATCCGATTCCAGCCCGGCCACTTCATTCGCGGGGGCAAATTCGAGTGGGATATCGGAACGGCGGGTTCCACAACCATGCTGGCCCTCAGCGTGATCCCTTTGGCACTCTTTGCCGATAAACCTTCCCGTTATACGATCACTGGCGGACTTTTTCAGGACTTTGCGCCATCGATCCATCACGTCAAATACGTCTTGTTAAACGTGTTGGCAGCAATGGGTATCGATGTCGATATAAAAATTATCCGGCCGGGTTATGTTCCCAAGGGAAACGGCCAGATCGAAGTGGAGGTCTTGCCCGTAAAAGAGACCATCAAACCGCTGATACGGGTTGACCGGGGAAAAACAACCGCCCTAAAGGGCATTGCCCTGTCTTCAATGCTCAAAGAGAGAAAAGTCTCCGAAAGGATGGCTAAAGAATGCCAGCGAAGTTTAAAATCCAGGGGATATGCTGCGGATATTGAAATTCTTTATGATCATAAAAACAATCCGGCTTATTCAAAAACATCGATCCAGGCCGGAGCGTCCCTGGCAATCTGGGCCCAAACCGACAGCGGTTGTCTGATCGGAGCGGATATGGCCGGTGCCCCGGGCAGGCCCGCCGAACTTATCGGAAAAAAAATAGCCCATCAGCTGATCGAAGTCCTTGAGACTGAAGCGACGGTTGATGAATACGTTGCCGATCAGCTCATACCCTTCTGTGCGCTGGCCGATGGGTGGAGTTCGTATGTAATTCCCAAAATGACGGACCATATTGAATCTCGCCTGTGGCTGGTCGAAAAGATACTCGGCGCAAAAACGGAAGTGAAAGCGAATCGACTCAGGGTTAAAGGTATAGGGTACCGTCGCTAACCCGAAAATTTCATGAAAATTTTTCAGTAGAATTAAATTTTTCAGTAGAATTAAATTTTTCAGTAGAATTAAATTTTTCAGTAGAATTAAATTTTTCAGTAATATTTTTCAGTTATGTTTAATTCCGAGTGGAATTGCCAAGGTACAGTTTGTACCCTGAAAAAATATTCTTTTTTATGTGAAAAATTTTCACCCTTTGGGCTTCGCTTTCAGCTACGCCCCAACAAGTCGGGCGCTACCTGAGGCGCCCATTTACTGCGTTATCAGGGGCTTGCGGTAGTCAAACTACAGCTACGCCCCTGAATGCCTGGTAAATAAACGCCTCAGTTGCGTGAAATTTCCGGGCTAATTTCCGGGCTAAAGGGCCAGGTCCAGCGAGCCGACCGCTTCTATTTTCGCCGGCTGCCAGCGCGGGTTGTCGTCTTTGTCCACTAGACGCGCCCGCACCCCTTCTACAAAATCGGGATGCCCCAAAATAAAACGTGCTGCTTTCAGATCCGATTGGAATACTTCCTCTATCGGAAGATGGGCATTGTGTCTTAAAAGTTTCAGGGTCAGGACCACCCCGGTGGGAGAACGTTCCTTCAGATTTAAGTAAAGTAAAGATTCTCATCAATTTTCATGCAAGATTCAGGTAATTACTTCTTTACTTCGTAATCAATCGACGCCTCTATGCGGCGATTTTTTATTCGCCCTTCTTTGGTCTTGTTAGCGGCTATCGGATGTGAGAACCCGAACCCTTTGGTTGCAATTCGTCCGGAATCAATCCCAAGTTTATTAACGAGCAAAGCTTTTACTGCTTCAGCCCGCCGCTGAGAAAGGTTGAGGTTATATTCTTTACCGCCGATATTGCAGGTATGACCTTCAATCAAAATATTAAGATTCGGATGCTTTTTCATGACATCGGCGATTTTTTTGATGTCATCGCAGTATTCGGGCTTGACGATTGCCTTGTCAAAGTCGAATTGCACAAGCAGCGTGACACGCTTTTTTTCAAAAAGCTGTCGTTCAACCTCTATTTCCGCCTTCGGAGCCGCCTTGATTTCCTTTATTTCGGGACAACCGTCTTTATCTACTTTGGTTCCCTCGGGCGTGTCCGGGCATTTGTCGAGATCGTCGGGGACGCCATCTTTATCTGAATCGACGACAATCTTCGGGGCGGCTGCAGTCTCTTCTTTGCGCTGTTCAGCCATCGGTTCTTCGACCTTTTTGGGACTTCCGAAAAAGAAGCTCAAGCCCGCGGTGTACTCGAAATTATGTTCGATGCTGCCGAATGCGAGAACATGCCGGGCATCAAATCTCAATGCAAGCCATTCTGTGAGGTACAATTTTACGCCGGCACCGTAATCTAAAGCAGCCATTGTTTTGCTGTCATTGCGCGAGTTGTAGTCGATACTCTGTCCGCCTGCGCCGATTGCAAGAAAAGGGACGATGCGTGTATCCGGAAAAAAGTGGTAAAGCCCTTCCAGACGATAATTGAATACATTGGTGCTCTCGCTTGTCCCCGCACCGGTGTACTTTGTCGAAATATAATCAAATACAAGCTCGGCGCCCCAGTTCTTAGTAAAATCGTATCCAACCCTCAGCCCGTAAACAGGCTTATTATCGAGATCCTGGTCGCCTTCAAACACATATCCGCCGATAAACGGTGATACAGAAAAGCTTTCGGGTTTATTCTGGGCAAAAGATGGTGCAGTGATTCCCAAGGCAAGGATTAAAATGGTAAAAAGACATCTTTTCATGGCTGTCCTCCTGTTATTTGGCGAAGTCTCTTGAAAATGTTAACGCGCAAAAAAATATACATATATTCTAACATATATTGTCCAACCTTTCAACGGCAACGTATGCATATGGCTGACCGTGAGTTGTGAAATGCCAATCCTTAAACCCCGCCCTTCAGGGCGGGGAGTTTCACAACCGGATTCGTAAAGCTTCAGAGCATCAGTGCTGCACACTTTCTTAAACATTGGTAGTCGTCAGCAGATCGGAAAATTCGTTTAAAACCCTTTAAAACAGTGAAGGGGAATGAGCTCGCTAACGCAGTTCAAGCTAGAAGTACTCCTGCAATCCGGGCCGGATCAATTCATATTCGATGATCTCGCCCAGCTCCTGTTCCTTCCTGCCGGGTTCCGAGGGGGCCGGTCCAATGACGAGGTTGGCCAAAGCGCTTTTTTGAGCGTCATTCAGGCGCCGGTTGATAGACAAAGGCTGCTTCTCAACATAGAGCGTGCGGCCAGTGTTGATGCGAATCTCCTTAAAGGCGCGCTGATATGAGATCAGCGGGCGCAACAGCGCTTCGCTGTAACTGACCATGAGTTCACAGCCTTCAAAGTCGATCAACGGCCACAAGCGTTCATGGAAGCACAGTCTGTCTTTTTGAGCGCTGATGGACCACAGTTGAGGATCGGCATTATGACGGCTCAGATCTTCGGCCTGACGGCCGATCCGCTCGGCAGGACCGGTCAGCGCCAGGGCGCGGATGTAGCCGCTGTCCGTGATCGATTCAGGGCCTTTGAGGATGAAACGGGCGCTGCGTCGGCGGTTGGCGGCACGTTGATAGTGGTGCTTGTAGACAAAGGAACAGTAGTTGATCGGCAATCCGATGTTCTGGGCGACGGCCGTTTGCATCAGGGCCAACGCCGTGAGTTCCGATTCCAGTACAGTCACCTTCTCGCCATGCAGAAAGGTATAGGGACGTATTTTGAGTCGAGAGCTATTATAGGGCGTAAGGCGCAGTTGGTGCAGATTGAGGTGACTAACCCCTATGTCGTGCATTGCGGAGAGCAACTCGGCTACCCGCGGCCGGTCTTCGGGAATTATCGGGATCTCCACGGTCACGCAAGGGATTCGGCCGACGGCCATTTCAACCTTCTTTAGATCGTAGTCCGCGGCGCTGATGTCGAAGCGGATTTCGTTCAACCCGGCCGATTCCAGCCTGATCAGATGCTCTGCTGTGAGTAAGGTGCCGTTGGTGTAAAGCCAAATGTGCAGGGCATCGCCTTGCCGGCGCCGGACAGTTTCGATGTAGCGCAGCGTACTGTCAAAGGTCAGCAGCGGTTCTCCTCCGCTGATGCTGACGCCTTTGAAGTCGAAATGGCGGATGTAATCGGCATAGTCCCGCGCTTTGGCAAAGGGAATCCGGTTGGTGGTGGGCACGCTGATCTCATCCTGGACCGTGGGGCAATAGAAGCAGCGGCAGTTGCATTTGCCATTGATAAAGAGACAAGACCATTCGCCCTGGCTGCAAATGTGGCAGCCTGTAGCTAGGGGCCCAAGATGGGGTTTGGTCCCCTCATGAGCCACCTTGATGTTATTGCCCAAAGCGCTTAAACGATGCGTGCGTTCGGCCTCAGCCTCGCGGGCGTGTGATGCAGACACCCAATGCAGCTCTTGGGCCAGCGGGCCGTATTCCGCCGCGTTGGCCTCAAGGATGCGTTGGCGCTGATTAATGAAGGGCGAGGTGTGCATGTTTACGTATCCGCAAACAAAAGATCATAAGGTTTTGAAGATGCTTCTGGCGATTTGAACGATTTTCCTTTTAACAGCGTAAAATAGCAGGTATTTATCAAAAAAACAATTCAGGAATATTGATGTGAGAACTTCAATGGCGTTAGGATATTCGGCTTGGGTGCTAAAGTCAAATATCATTATTATAAACCATGATGGCCATCATCTTTCATTGTTATTGTAAAGATTTAAAGACTATTCACAGTAGTTGACGGCCCCAGACGGTTGAAAATTTTTCGATTTGGAATCGCAAATATTTTGGGATTCGTTTTTTGGTGAGTGTAAGGCGAGCGCGAATTTTCAATCCGAGGGTTGGAACACAACATATGATTTGACCGGCTTCAATTCAAAATTTGCTACTGGAGCATGATCGACCGGGATAATTAGATATCATAAAATTTTAGATAGTTGCGAACCATAGCAGCTATACGCAATCAGGGCCAAGCTCGGATCTGTCAGACATATCTCAGGTTTTCTGGCCCGCTGATATCCTGATGGTCAGGAGAGATATCTTAAACCTGAACTGAGCGATTTTTTACTCGATCTGCACCAACGCTCCCCATGAATAGGAGGCAGGCCTGATGAAGCCTAATAGCCCAACCGGGGAGGGTTGAAGGGGCAGAATCAGCAAGGGTGGGGATATTTGGTTCGTTGGGCGGCTTCCCGAACGCGTGTGAGGAAAAGCAAATAATTACATGACAGAATAAGCTAAAAAGAACTCGACAAAATAAGCTAACCATGATACAGCTAAATAAGCTAAATTAAGAACTACATTAAAAGCTAAAATTTGTACGACGCAAAAAGCTAACGAGTGTCCATCCACGCACCAATGTTGGACATATGGAAGTTTCCAATCCAGAAATGAGAATTTTTGCTCAAGGTCAAGGAAATCAAGGAATTGCGCGGAGGCGTACATTTTGTACGCCGCACAAGCGATTCCGCAGATTGACGCAGAGATTGGGCAAAAAGGCCATTTATGGATGGAAACTAACGAAAGAACGAGAGCTATGGCTAGCCCACATGAAAAACTGGCCGAATCCCTTGAGGTCCTGCGAGCACAACAAGAGCGCGGTGTCGTCGCCGTGCGTTCAGGTGATCTGACCCG
>Ga0180009_10001859_pt1 | contig 25201 bp, 24 predicted proteins | sample OS_PC_MetaG_FD_123537 | JGI IMG/M metagenome (GOLD analysis project Ga0180009, IMG submission 123537) | Groundwater microbial communities from the Aspo Hard Rock Laboratory (HRL) deep subsurface site, Sweden - OS_PC_MetaG | ecosystem: Environmental > Aquatic > Deep subsurface > Groundwater...
AGGTGGACCTCATCCAGGTCGTGCCGGACAGCCTGCCCGCCATCGCCGCGGCCCTCGAACGCACCGGCCCCGGCGACCTGGTGTTCCTGACCGGCGGTCTGGGCTCGACTCCTGACGATCTGACCCGCGAAGCGGTGGCCGCCTGGGCGCAGGTCGACCTGGCCGAGGATCCGGCCGTGAGGGAAGCCCTGGAGGAACGCTGGCGCAGCCGCGGCATCCGGACGCGGCCGGGCGTGTCCCGGCAGGCCCAGGTGCCGGCGGGGATGGCGGCGCTGGAGAACCCTGTGGGCTCGGCGCCCGGTCTGGTGGGCTGCCTGCGCGACCGCTGGGTGGCGCTGCTGCCGGGGGTGCCCCAGGAACTGACGGGGCTGCTGCCCGGGGTCCTGGCCGCCCTGGATCGGGCCGGAGCGCTGCCCCGGCTGCGGCGGACCCTGCTGTGGCGGACCGCCCAGGTTGCCGAGCTCTCCCTCGTCCGCCAGTGCGAACCCCTGCAGGCCCGGCATCCCCGCCTCCACTGGTCCTGGTGGCTGACCGATTGGGGGGTCGACGTCCGGCTGGCGGCCGACCCCGGCGACGAGGACGCCCTGGATTCGGCGGGAGCCGAGCTGGACCGCATCCTCGGCCCGGTGGTCTTCAGCCGCCGGGCGGTGTCCCTGCCTCAGGCCGTCCAGGACCTCATGCTGGCCCGCGGCGCCACGTTGGCGGTCGCGGAGTCCTGCACCGCGGGCATGATCGGCGGCGCCCTGACCACCCACGGCGGATCCTCGGGGTTCTTCCGCGGGGGCTTCCTGGCCTACGCCGACGAGGTGAAGACGGCGTTGCTGGGGGTGGATCCGGAGATCCTGCGCCGGGAAGGGGCCGTGAGCGGGGCCGTGGTCGAGGCCATGGCGTCCGGCGCGCGCGCCCGGCTCGGCACCGATTACGCCATCGCCGTCAGCGGGATCTCCGGTCCCGGTGGCGGCTCCGACGACAAGCCCGTGGGGACCACCTGGATCGCCCTGGCCACCCCGGGCCCGGTCTGGATCCGCAGGTACCGCTTCCCCGCCGGCCGGGACCGCAACCGGCTCCTGACCGTCGCCTCGGCCCTGGATTCCCTGCGGCGCCTGCTGGAAGGGGGGGACGGGGTCTCCCCGTGGAACGCCGCCGACACCTGGGGGAGCGCGTCGTGAGGCTGTTCGTCGCCGTCAAGGTTCCGGAACACCTGGCCTCGGCGGTGGACGCGCGGATTGACGGATTGCGGAGCCGCCTGCCCCTGGCCTGGACCAGTCGGGACATCTGGCACCTGACCCTCCAGTTCCTGGGCGAGTGGCCCGAGGAGCGCTGCAGCAGGCTCCAGGAGGCGCTGTTGCCGTTGACGGAGCTGCCGGCCTTCGCCCTGGATCCGGACGGGCTGGGGCAGTTCCCCGACCGAGGGCCGCCCCGGGTCCTGTTCCTGCACCTTGCCGCCGGCGAGGAGGCCGCCCGCCTGGCGGGGGCGGTCAGGGAAGCGGTCCGGTCGGTGTGGCCGGACGGGCCCCAGGACACCAGGCCGTTCCGGGGACACCTGACTCTGGCGAGAGTGAAGCAAAGACTTGAACAATCAGATGTCAAGTTGCTGCAGGAATTCAAGATAGGTTCACTACCGCAGTGGCCGGTCGAGGGATTCAGCCTGATGGCCAGCCGCCTGTCGCAGGCCGGAGCCGAGCACCGTGAGCTGGCGTTTTATCGCCTGCGAAAATAAGGCGAAAAAACCGTTTGCCACGGGTCGGCCCGCCATGCTATCTTGCCTTCCGAACATCGTCTCCCTGATGCCCGCCGGGCTGGATGTCGACCATATCCGGGATGAACAACGGGGCCGTGCAATCGCGGTTCGAAGGAGCAGACTTTCATGGCGCAGATCAAGAAGGACGAGAAGGCGAAGGCTCTGGAGCTGACCAGGGCCCAGATCGAGAAACAGTTCGGCAAGGGGTCGATCATGCTGCTCGGGGAGAACAAGATCTTCGACAGGATCGATGCCATCTCCACCGGCAGCCTGAACCTGGACATTGCCCTGGGCATCGGCGGCCTGCCCAAGGGACGCGTCGTCGAGATCTACGGCCCCGAAGGCAGCGGCAAGACGACCGTCGCCCTGTCGACCATCGCCAACTGCCAGAAGGACGGGGGCGTGGCGGCCTTCATCGACGCCGAGCACGCCATGGATCCCGGCTACGCCCGCAAGCTCGGGGTGGACATCGACAACCTCCTGGTGAGCCAGCCGGACACCGGCGAGCAGGCCCTGGAGATCACCGAGATGCTCGTGCGGTCGGGCGCGGTCGACATCATCGTCATCGACTCGGTCGCCGCCCTGGTGCCGCGGGCCGAGATCGAGGGCGAGATGGGCGACGCCCACGTCGGCCTGCAGGCCCGCCTGATGAGCCAGGCCCTGCGCAAGCTCACCGGCACCATTTCCAAGACGCACACCCTGGTGATCTTCACCAACCAGATCCGCATGAAGATCGGGGTGATGTTCGGCAACCCCGAGACCACCACCGGCGGTAACGCCCTGAAGTTCTACAGCTCGGTGCGCCTGGACATCCGCCGCATCGGCGCCATCACCCAGGGCGAAGAGGTCATGGGCAACCAGGTCCGGGTCAAGGTGGTCAAGAACAAGGTCGCGCCTCCGTTCAAGAAGGCCGAGTTCGACATCCTCTACGGCGAGGGCATCAGCAAGGAAGGCGACCTGATCGACCTGGGGGTGGCCTGCGGCATCGTCCAGAAGTCGGGCGCATGGTACAGCTTCGGCGAGGAGCGCCTGGGCCAGGGCCGGGAGAATGTGCGCGTGTTCTTCAAGGAGAACAAGGACCTTTACGACAAGATCAAGGCGCTGGTCTTCAAGGAATACGGCATCGGCCAGGCCGCTCCAGCGGATGACGCCGCGAATCCCGCGCCCGTGAAGGACGCCGGGGATACCGACGACACCGGCGCCAAGGCGGCCGCCGCCTCGGCCGGCGGCCCCGACGCGAAGGGACGCAAGACCACGTAGTGGCTGGACGAGGGCAGTTCAGGCGGCGGGACCTCCCTCCCGTCGCCCCGGAAGAGGAGCAGCCGGATCCCCTGGCCGAGGGGGTCCGGCTGCTCGCCGTCCGCGAGCAGGACCGTTCGGTGGTCCTGTGCCTCGATGACGGCCGGGTCCTGGAGGTGGCCCCGGCCTCGCTGCCCCCGGGGTTGCCGCCGGTGGGGGAGGCCGTCCCCGCGGGGGTCCTCCGGGAACTCCAGGCCGCCGCGGACCGCAAGGGGGCGGCGCGGGACCTGCTGGCGATGATCGGCCGACGCCTGCAGCCGACGGCCCGCCTGGCGGAGAAGTTGCTGGAGAAGGGCCATTCGCCCGAGGCGGTCTCGGCGGTCCTGGAGGAGATGGAAGCCCAGGGTCTCTGCTCGGACCGGATCTACGCCGAGGCCTACTGCCGAGATTGCCTGCGCACCCGGCAGGTCGGCCGCCGGTACCTGGAAAACAAGTTGCGCCAGAAACGGGTGCCCTTCGCCGTGGCCGCCGCCGCCGCTGCGGAAAGCCTGTCCGGCGCCGAGGAACTCGAGATGGCCCGGAGCGCGGCCCGCAGCCAGTGGCGGAAGCTGCGGGGGCCGGCCGACCGGCGGGCCGAGGCCCGCGTCCAGCGGTTCCTGCTGAGCCGGGGTTTCGATCCGGGCACGGCGGCGCGGGCCCTGCGCGAGACCAGGGATTTCCTCCGGACTCGGGCGGAGAACGACGAAAGGGACGGGGATGAAGATCCTGGTGACGGGAGCTGAAGGGATGCTGGGGCGGGCCATGCTCGCCCGCTTCGGCCGGGGCCACATGGTGGAGGGGGTGGATCTCGATCAGGGCGATCTCGGCGACGCCGTCGTCTGCCGGACCCTCCTGGAGGACGCCCGGCCCGGCTGGGTCGTCAACTGCGCCGCCTGGACCGCGGTGGACGCCGCGGAGGAGAAACGCGACGAGGCCATGACGGCCAACGCCGTCATCCCGGGAAATCTCGTGGCCGCCTGCGACGCCATCGGCTGCGGGTTGACCCACATCAGCACCGATTACGTCTTCGACGGGAAGGGCGCCGGGTTCGCCGAAGACAGCCCCCGGGCGCCATTGAGCCATTACGGCCGGACCAAGGCCGTGGGCGAGGAGGCGGTCGAGGCCATGGCGGGTCCCTGGCAGATCGTCCGCACGAGCTGGCTGTTCGGAGACGGTCCCGTGAACTTCGTCAAGACCATCGTCCGGCTGCTCGAACAGCGGCCGTCCCTGAAGGTGGTGGACGACCAGACGGGGTGCCCGACCTACACCGAAGATCTGGCCGCGGTCGTGGAGTTCCTTGTCACCAGCGGCAGCCGTGGTATCTTTCACGCAACCAACGCCGGGTCCTGCACCTGGTACGAATTCGCCAGGGCGATCGCCGAGGGGCTGGGACGGGATCCCCGGCTGATCAGCCCCTGTCCGAGCAGCGAGTATCCGACGGCGGCGGTGCGCCCCGCCTGTTCGGTCCTGCTCAGCCGCCAGCTGGAGGAAGCGGGCTGTCCGCCCCGTCCCTCCTGGCAGGACGCCCTGGCCAGGTATTTGACATTGCTGGCTTCCGGCCGCGCCCGGTTCCCCTGACCCTACGGGTCGGCGGCCGGATGCGCCGACGCCGTGATCCCGCTGGTGAAAGGATCCGCATGGGGAACACTTCCGCCAATGACGCCGACTTCATGAGGCAGGCCCGATCGGCGTTCGCCGTCACGGTGGAGGGCCTCCGGACCGCCCTGGACGCCCTCGGCGAGGACCACCTGGCCGCCGTGTCCGGCCTGGCCGCAGCTGTCGCCCGCGCCTGGGCGCAGGGCGGGAAGCTGCTGGTGTGCGGCAACGGCGGCAGCGCCGCGGACAGCCAGCACATCGCCGCCGAGCTGGTGGGCCGCTTCCTGGCCGAACGTCCGGGCTATCCAGCGCTGGCCCTGACCACCAACACCTCGACCTTGACCGCCGTGGGGAACGACTACGGCTTCGACCACATCTTCGCTCGCCAGGTCCAGGCTCTCGGTTCGCCCGGGGACGTCCTGCTGGTCATCTCCACCTCGGGAAATTCCCGCAACTGCATCGAGGCCGTGAAGGCGGCACGGGAGCGCGGTCTGGCCGTCCACGGTTTCCTGGGGGGCGACGGCGGCAAGCTGCTGCCCCTGGTGGACGGCGCTCTGGTGGCTCCCAGCGCGCACACCCCCCGCATCCAGGAGATCCACATCACCATGGGCCATCTGCTTTGCCAGATCCTGGAGACGGCCGCCCAGCAGGACGCCGGGTGAAACCTCTGATGCAGACCCTGGGCAACGATCACTTCCTGCCGGCCGACGATCGGCTGGAGCGGGGCTCCCTCCGGGAGACCGTCCTGTTGATCCTCGTGGACATGGTCATGCTGGAAGCCGCCTTCCTGACGACCTACTGGTTCCGGTTCCACAGCGGCATCTGGCTGGTGCCCCTGGGCGTCCCGCCCCTGAGCATGTACCTGGTGGCGAGCCTGGTCGTGCTGCTCGTCTTCTTCGGCATCTTCTACTTCAGCGCGATGTACACCCGGCGCGGGGTCCGGTCGTTCGAGGACGACCTGGTGGGTCTGTTCAAGGGCGTGGTCCTGGCCAGCCTGCTGGTCCTCGCTTCCACCTTCTTCCTGCGGACCCTGACCTTCAGCCGCTCCTTCTTCGGTCTGTTCTTCCTGTCCACCTTCTTCTTCCTGACCCTTGGCCGCGTCGGGGCGCGCCAGCTCGCCAAGCGCTGGACCAGAGGCGGCGAAGGCCGCATCCGGACCCTGCTGGTCGGGGCCAGTCCCATGCGGGAGAGGTTGCTGCGATTGACGAGGGAACTGCCGGGGCTCGCGTTCGAGCCCGTGGGCTGGTTGCGCGTCGACGGCGGGGACGAGGACGGCCCCCTTGAAGCCGGCGTCACCCTGCTCGACGCCCGCGGTCCGCGGCGGGCCGCCTCCGCCGTCCCCGCGCTGCCCTGCCTGGGCGGAGTGGAGGAGGTCAGGTCCCTGGTCCTGGAGCACCGGATCGACCTGGTGGTGCTGACGGTCCCCTTCGACCGCCTGCCCCTGATCAGCCAGGTGGCCGCAGCGCTGGCCAACCTCAAGGTCGATCTCCAGTTCATCCCCGACCTGCCGGCCCTGCACACCAGCAAGATGAGGCTCCAGGAGATCGGAGGCATCCCGTTCATCTCCATCCGCGAGGGGGCCCTGAGCGCCGTGGACCGGATCGTCAAGCGCACCTTCGACCTCCTCGCCAGCGGCCTGGGCCTGCTGTTCCTGGCGCCGGCCCTCGCGGCGATCGCCCTGCTGGTCAAGCTGTCCTCGCCCGGACCGGTCTTCTACCGCCAGGAACGCGTCGGCCAGGACGGCCGGCAGTTCTCCATGGTCAAGTTCCGCAGCATGCGCACCGACGCCGAGCAGGCCTCGGGGCCCGTCTGGACCACCGAGGACGATCCCCGCGTGACGGGCATCGGCCGCATCCTGCGCCGGTTCAGCCTGGACGAACTTCCCCAGCTGTGGAACGTCCTGCGCGGGGATATGAGCCTGGTGGGGCCCCGCCCGGAGCGCCGGGTCTTCGTGGAGCAGTTCACCCGCCAGATGCCGCGCTACTTCGAGCGGCACCGGGTCAAGGCGGGCCTGACGGGCTGGGCCCAGGTCAACGGCCTGCGGGGCAACACGAGCATCGAGGATCGGACGTACTACGACCTCTACTACCTGGAGAACTGGTCCCTGGGGCTCGACGTCAAGATCCTGCTGATGACCCTCCATCACGTCCTGCGCGGAGAGAACGCCTACTGATGAAGACGCTGCTCGCATTCCTCGAGAACCTGCGCCCGCGGCAGTGGACCAAGAATCTCCTGCTGTTCGCAGGGGTCATCTTCGCACGCAAGCTCGGCGACGAGGCTTGCGTGGTGCGGGCGGCGCTGGGCGCCGTGGTCTTCTGCTTCGCCTCCGGCATCGTCTACGTCTACAACGACTACGTGGACCGGGAGCTGGACCGCCGGCATCCCCACAAGCGGACCCGGCCCATCGCCTCGGGGCGCCTGCCCCTGGATTTCGCGGCCAAGGCCGGCCTGGTGGTGCTGGTGCTGGTCCTCGGGGCCGGCTGGCTGCTGGGCCCAGTGTTCCTGGGCGCGGTGTCGTTCTTCCTGCTGTGGAACTGGTCCTACACCAACTTCTTCAAGAAGCTGCCCGTGCTGGACGTCCTCGGGATCGGCATGAGCTTCGTGATCCGGGCCACCGCCGGGGTCTTCGTCCTGCTGCCGGTCTGCCCCGAAGTCGGTATCTCCAGCTGGCTTCTGCTGTGCACGTTCTTCCTGTCGCTCTTCCTCGGGTTCTGCAAGCGGCGGGACGAGCTGCTGAAGATCAAACCCGAGCAGGGTGAAACCCGGCCGGCCCTGCGGGGGTATACCGAACCGGTCCTGAACGCGATGATCGGGTTGAGTTTCGGTCTGACCACCATGATGTACGCCCTGTACACGGTCTGGCCGGACACCGTCAGCCATTTCGGCACGCGCGACCTGATCTACACCTTGCCCTTCGTGCTGGCGGGCATGGGGCGATACCTGTACCTGGTCTTCCTCGAGGACAAGGGCGGCAGGCCCCACGAGATCCTGCTGACGGACATGCTGCTCCAGATCATCGTCGTCAGCTGGATCACGGTCGCCATCATGATCATCGGCATCTGATCGCCCCCCGGGCCGCTTGAAGAAGTGGTCCGGGCGGGCCGGGAGGTCCGACATGCGCCCTGTGGTGGCCCTGGTGGAAGCCAGGCCGGAAACCATCCTGGACGACTACCGCAGACTGCTGGATCTGGCGGGGCTGGAGGTGGGGGATTCCCGGCCGCTGTCCTTGATGACCCCAGGGGAGCGGGATTGCCCCGGGTTCGTGGCGCCCCCCTGGCAGATCGACGGGGTCCTGCGGGCCCTCGGAACCGGGACCTGGGCGGACGTGAGTGGTCGGGCCCTCTCCGGCGACGTCCGGCTGGAAACCCCCACGACCCGGACGGAACACGGGGCGGACAGCGCGATCGTGGCGCCGGGAAGGCAGGGGCTCCTGCTGGCCGCTCCGGTCCTCGAGGCCGGCTGGGGCATCAGGGGGGCGGTGGCCCTGGCCTGGCGGTTCGGGGGACGCGGCGCCTCCTTCCCGAGAGGAGCGCTGTTGCCCGATCTTGCGCGGGTCCTGGGGGGACCGGCGGGCGGAGACGCCATCCTGGGCGCCGTCCTGGACGGGGTTCACTGGGGAGTGGGAGCCGGGACCCTTGGCAAGGGCTACGTCAGGCGCAACACCCTGATCGCCGGGGCCGATCCGGTGGCCGTCGATGCGGTCGGCGCCCTCCTGGCAGGCATGGATCCCCTGCAGATCCCCTGGCTGCGGCACTGCCATGACCTGGCTCTGGGTACGGCGGACCCGGGAAGGATCCGGATCGCCGGCCACGCCGACCTGCTTGGCGATTCCTTCGCCGGCTGGAAACTCGCCGGCAAGACCCCGGGCGGGCGGCTGAGCCTTTCCCGCGCCCGTGAGGGCGTGTGGAAGGCCTGGCGGCGGCCCCGGTTGCTGAAATCCTACGGCGAAACCCCCTGGGGACGCCTGGACCACCTTTACCGATCCGGACGCTTTCCGGAAGAGGTCCGATGAACGCGCCACAATACGTCAAGGGCAAGCTGCCGGTGGGCCGGACCGTCGCGGTGCGGGCCCCGGCCAAGGTCAACCTGCACCTCGAGGTGCTCAAGCAGCGCCATGACGGGTATCACGAGATCGAGACCATCCTGCAGGCGGTCACCCTGTTCGACCGCGTGACGGTGGAACTGGTCGAGCGGTATCCAGGGGGAGAACCCCGCCTGGACATCTCCGTTTCCGCCTCGGGAATCCAGGCTCCGGGCGACGAGACCAACCTCTGCTGGCAGGCGGCCCGCCACTTCTGCCGCGAGGCCGGGGTCTCGGGTCATCTGAGGATCGCGCTCCACAAGGAGATCCCCATCGCGGCCGGGCTGGGCGGGGGCAGCAGCGATGCGGCGGCCGTCCTGGTCGCCTGCGACCGCCTGTTCGAAACGAAACTGGACGTCGAGGACCTCGAGGTCATGGCCGCACCCCTGGGGGCCGACGTGCCGTTTTTCATCCGGGGGGGGACGGCTCTGGGCCGCGGCATCGGGACCCGCCTGACCAGGCTTCCGTTGATCCGGTCGGGCCAATTCCTTATTCTCAAACCGGACTTGGAGTTAAGGACGAAAGAGGTGTACGCCAATCTCAAAATGGGATTGACAGTCAATAGCGCCAAAGCTAACATCCAGGTCATCAAGCCCCAGCTGGCGCGTTTTCCCAGGAAAACCTGGCCGGGGTTCAATCGGTTGGAGGACGTGGTCCTGCCATGGTCCCCTGCACTGCAAAGGTTGGTCTTCCAGCTGCGGGAGCAGGCTCCCATCGCGATGCTGAGCGGGAGCGGATCGGCCGTGTTCGGGGTTTTTCCCGATTCGACAGTGTTGTCGCCCATTGCCAGGGAATACGAAGTGACGGGGCTGTTCGTACGGATCGTCGGGCCGCATGCGGCCGGGGTCGAGATCAGGGACGATTGAGACCGACGGCCTGACCATGCAGCAGCTGGTTTGGGCTCGCCACCGAGAGGGAGAACCTTGAATATTTCAGAAATCAGGATCACATTACGTGATGACAACAAGCTGAAGGGGTTCGCCAGCATCACCCTGGACAACGCTTTCGTGATTCGCGGCCTGAAGATCATCGAGGGAGCGTCGGGACTGTTCATCGCCATGCCGAGCCGCAAGCGCAAGGATGGGACCTTCCAGGACATCGCCCATCCCATCAACATGGCGACCAGGGAGTGGATGGAAAGCCAGGTCATCGCGGCCTACCGGCAGGAAATCCAGAGGCTGGAGAACGGCGAGATCCCTCCGCCGCCGAAGCTCGGCTCCTATCACGATGACGACCACGACTCGGTGATGGAGGAGAGATACTAGTTTTCGAGTCGCGCTGGGGCGTCGTCAAGTGGTAAGACACAAGGTTTTGGTCCTTGCATTCGTGGGTTCGAATCCTACCGCCCCAGCCACCTTACCCTTGCCTGCCGGCAGCCCTGCCGTTTCCCTCTTGAAAACTCCCGCCGTCCGTGCTTTTTTCTGACCCGACGCCGGGTAGTCCCCCAACGGCAGGAGAGGTCCGACTTCATGGCCAACGAACTGGTGATCATCAGCGGCAACGCGCACAGGGAGATGGGGGAGCGGATCGCCGCCCACCTCGACGTCGATCTGCTGGAGGTGGACATCGACCGTTTCTCGGACGGCGAGATCCAGATCAAGATCCGGGAGAACATCCGGGGCACCGACGTCTTCATCATCCAGCCCACCATGCCCCCCGCCGAGAACATCATGGAGCTGTTGCTGATGATCGACGCCGTCCGCCGGGCCTCATGCCGGCGGGTCACGGCGGTGATCCCGTACTTCGGCTACGCCCGCCAGGACCGCAAGGACCAGCCTCGCGTACCCATCGCCGCCAAGCTCATGGCCGAACTGATCACCACGGCCGGGGCGCAGCGGGTGTTGACCATCGATCTCCACGCGCCGCAGATCCAGGGCTTCTTCGACATACCCCTCGACCACCTCTATTCGGCCCCGGTCCTGCTCAAGCACTTCGCGGACTGGCCGCGGGAGAACCTGGCGGTGGTGGCCCCGGACGTGGGCTCCATCAAGATGGCCCGGTCGTTCGCCAAGCGCCTGGACGCCAGCCTGGCCATCATCGACAAGCGCCGCCCGCGACCCAACGAGGCCGTGGTCATGAACTTCATCGGCAACGTCGAGGGCCGGGACGTGATCATCTTCGACGACATGATCGACACCGCGGGCACCCTGACCGACGCCGCCCGGGTCTGCGTGGAGAACCATGGGGCCCTTTCGGTCACCGCCTGCTGCACCCACCCCCTCTTCAGCGGCCGGGCCCTCGAGCGCATCAACGAGGCCCCGATCAAGGAAGTCGCGGTCAGCAACACCATCCCCTTCAGCCGCTTCGACGAGTGTCCGAAGGTGAAGGTGCTGGACATGTCGGCCCTGCTGGCCGACGCCATCCAGCGGATCCACCTCGAGAAGACCGTCAGCGCCCTGTTCCTCTGAGAGAGGGCGGCCGGCGGCGCCGCGGTCGGGCTCTCTTGACAGGGACGCCGCGCGGTGCTTACTTTGCGGGTCCTTTTTCCGGGATGGATGCCGAACGTCCGGAGTAGCTCTCCCTCGTGGCTGGCGCCAGGCGTCTTTTCCAAGCAGGTCAACGGGCCGGAAGGCCCGGGACCGCAAGGTTCCTTGCCGCAGCGGGCGGCGAGCCCTTCTTACGACCCGACAGGGTCAGAGACCGCGGAGGAGACGCCATGGGTCTCGTGAATCTCGACATCTTTCCCCGTTCCACCAAGGGCAAGAACGCCAATCGTCGCAACCGCGCCGCCGGGCGCATCCCCGCCGTCCTCTACGGCCGGGACCGTGAGACGAGCAACGTGGAACTGGATGCCCACAAGTTCTCGGTGGCCCTGACCCACCTGCACGGCCGGACCGCCCTGTTCGCCCTGAACCAGGAGGGCTCCACGGACGAGATCACCGCCCTGCTGCGCGAGGTCCAGCGCAATCCGGTGACCGACATGATCCTCCACGTCGATCTGATGGAGATCCCCCGCGGCGTGCCCGTGACGGTTCCCGTCCAGATCGTCGTCACCGGCGAGTGCAAGGCCGTCAAGAACAGCGAGGCCTCTGTGGCCCATTCCCTCGACATGGTCGAGATCAGCGTGCGGCCGCGAGACCTGCCCGAGTACATCGAGGTCGACATCTCGGACCTGGAGATCAACGACAAGATCCATGCCGGGGACCTGAAACTGCCCGCCGGTGAACTCGTCACCGATCCGGACCAGTTGATCCTGAACATCAAGGCCGTCGCGGTCTTCGTCGAGGAGACCGAAGAGGACGGCGAAGACGAAGATTCCGCCGAGCAGGACAAGGACAAGGAAAGCTCCGACGACTAGTCCGGGCCGACCTTCCGGATCCGATCCGGAGCAACGAGGCCGGTCGCCGCGGGCGGCCGGCCTCGTCCATGTCTTCACGGGGAGAGGCCGAGGCCATGACCGGTGAATTCTGGATGGTCGCGGGGCTGGGGAATCCCGGCGACCGCTATCGTGAGACCCGTCACAACATCGGGTTCAAGGTGGTCGAATCCCTCGCCGCCTCCCTGGGCCTTTCATTCGGCGAAGAAGGCGGGCTCTACCGGGCGGCGGCCGGCCGGTACGAGGGCCGTGACCTGATCCTGCTCGAACCCCTGACCTACATGAACCTGAGCGGCCGGGCCCTCGAGGCCTGGTCCCGGATCCACGGGCGTCCCCTGGCGGATTTCGGTCCCGGGGAGCCCGGGGCCGGGTCCCCGGCTGATGGGACGGAGGACCCCGTTCCCGGAGGCTGGGACCCTCGCGGGCGCCTGCTCGTGGTTTGCGACGACCTCAACCTGCCCCTGGGAGCCTGCCGGCTGAGGGGAAGGGGCGGCAGCGGCGGCCAGAACGGCCTGGCCTCGATCCTCGAGGTCCTCGGCCACGAGGAGGTCGCCCGCCTGCGGCTGGGAATCGCCATCCCGGGGGAGGGAGTGCCGCCCGCCGAATGGGCGGATTTCGTCCTCGAGCCCTTCACCCCGGAGGAGGCGCCCGCCGTGGCGGAAATGGTGGCGCACGGCGCCGCCGCGGTGGAGTGCTGGCTCGCCCGAGGCCTCGAGGAGGCCGCAGGGCGGTTCAACCGGCGGGCGGGCCCGGCCCCGGAGGCCCCGGAGGCCCCGGAGGGATGACCGGACGCGAAAATGCTTGCCAGAAAAGGGTCCCTGGGATATATTTCCCATCCGTTTTGCGGAATACAACGCAATAGCCAGCGTCAAGCTGATTGGATCCATCCCTACCTGGGCTGACGCCGCTGGCCGCTCGCACGAGCGGACGCGGCGAATAAGGACCTGGGTCGTTCTGTCCGAAGGGAGGTGTAACCAGTGAAGAAGTACGAACTTATCTTTATCCTGCACGCGGACCAGCCCGAGTCCGAGATGGAAGGGCGCGTCGCCCGCGTGAAGGAGATCGTCGCCCGTCACGGCGGCGAGATCACCCAGGAGAACCACTGGGGCGTGCGTCGGCTCGCCTACGAGATCGAGCACGAGAACAAGGGCAATTACATGTTCCTGAAGTTCCGCGCCGCCGGCACCGTGGTCGAGGAGCTCGACAAGTTCCTGCGCCTGGATGACAAGGTGCTGCGCCACCTCGTGGTGGTCGATGAGGAATGGGAAGAGCGCAACCGCAAATCCAAGGCCAAGCGCCAGGCCGCCGCTGCGGCTGCCGGTCCCCGGGCTGAGGACTAGTCCGCCGCCCCTGTTTTGCAACCGACCGGCCGGGTGCTCCCGGTCCGGCCCCAATTAAAGGAGAATCCGTTGGCTCGTAAGAATCTGCGGATCAAGAAGAAGAAGAAGACCAGGCGCCAGGGGAAGCAGAAGGTCTGCTTCTTCACCAAGAACAGCCTGGTCGCCATCGATTACAAGGACGAGGAGCTGCTGCGGCGGTTCATCACGGAGCGAGGCAAGATCGCGCCGCGCCGGAACACCGGGACCAGTCCCAAGTTCCAGCGCCACCTGGCCACGGCCATCAAGCGGGCCCGGCACCTGGCGATCCTCCCGTTCGTGAAGGAATACTACCGGTAACCCGGTGGTGCTCATGTCGCGATCCCTTCCCCCGTCCTGTATCGTGGCCTCCCTGGCCACGCTGGGCGTGGTGGGAGTGCTGGAAGCGGTAGGTCAAGGAGGCGAGGCCCCGGCCGCCGGCCTGCTGGTGGTCATGACTCTGCCTCTGCCACTGCTGATCGCGGTGGTCTGGGGATGGGCGCTGCTCGCCGCCGGGCGCGCCGATCGGGTCGTCGGGTTCGCCGTGGGGGCCCTGGCGATCGCTCTGATCTTCGGCTCGGGCCTGGTCATCCTGCAGGTGGCGGGGCACGCTGCGGCCGGGATCATCGCCGGTCTGGCCCTGGGCCGGAACTGGCGGGTGGACGTCGCGCTTCTGGGATGCTGTCTGGTCTGGCTGCCCGGGATCATGCTCACGGTGAACGAGGTTCCCGTGCAGGAACAGCTGGCGTTGCTGCGGCAGGACATCCTGGAGATGCGGACGGCGCAGTTCCCCGAGTCCGCGGACCAGGAGGAGCGGGACAAGGCCCTGGCGGCCGAGGAGGGGCGCATCGATCAGGCCCTCGATCTGGCAGGCAGGATCTATCCCCTGGTGATCGGGATCGGCCTGCTGGGTGAGGCCGCGGTCATCCTGGTGCTGGTCTGGCTGGCGGGGCGGACCCTCGGCCGGACGCGGATCGGGTGGAGGTTCGGATCCTTCTCCCGGTGCCGGCTGCCGTTCTACCTGGTCTGGGTGCTGGTCATCGGCCTGGGCCTGATGCTGACCCGCCGGCCGGAGTTGAGCGGCTGGGGACTGAACCTGGCCCTGCTGGCCGCCCTGATCCTGAGCCTCCAGGGGATCGCGGTGCAGGTTTTCGTGATCGGGCGGATGCTTTCCCCGGTGGGGCGCCTGGTCTTCTGGACACTGATGGGAGTGTTTTTCCCGCCTCTGGTCATCGCCAGCGGGGTCATCCTCGGGGTCGCGGACCAGTGGTTGGACTTCCGGCGCCTCGACAGGCCGGAAAACGACGAGGACGAAAAGGTGGTTTGAGATGGATGTTATCCTGATGAAAGACGTGGACGATCTCGGCCGCATGGGCGAGACCGTCAAGGTGGCCCGGGGCTACGCCCGCAACTACCTGGTGCCCCAGGGCATGGCCGTGCTGGCCTCCGACGGCAACCGCAGCCTGGTCCAGGAGCACATGAAGCTCGAGGCCAAGCGGGACGAGTTGCGCAAGACCACCGCCGAGAAGCTGGCCGCCCAGCTGGGCGAGCTGTCCTGCACCATCACCGTGCAGGCGGGCGAGGACGACCGCCTCTTCGGGTCGGTCACCGCGCGCGACATCGCCGAGGCCCTGCAGGGCGAGAACGTCGAGCTGGATCGTCGGCAGATCGTCCTGGACGAGCCGATCAAGCAGCTGGGCGTCTACTCGGTCCCCGTGCGGCTGCATTCGGAGGTCGAGATCACGGCGAAGGTCTGGGTCGTCAAGTCCTGACGGGCGGGAGTATTCCATGAGCCCTGGGACGAATCCTCATCCGGCGAAAGGCCGGGGTATCTGCGTGATCATGGCCGGCGGTCGGGGCACCCGGTTCTGGCCCCTGAGCCGCCGCGCCCGGCCCAAGCAACTGCTGGCCCTCGCCTCGCAGCGGTCCCTGCTGCGGGACACCTACCTGCGGGTCGCGCCCCTGGTGGGGCCCGATCGGATCTTCGTGGTGACCGGGGCCGATCTGGCGCCCGCCGTCGCGGCGGACCTGCCCGAGCTGCCGGCGAGCCACATCGTCGGCGAACCCGTCGGCCGCAACACCGCACCGTGCGCGGTCCTGGGCATGGGGCTGGCCGCACGGCTGGATCCGGCAGCTCCGGTGGCCCTTTTGCCCGCCGACCACCACATCCCCGATGACGAGGTCTTCCGTCGGCAGCTGGACCGGGCTTTCGGGCTCGCGGCCGGCGGCGTGGACGTCGTGACCCTCGGGATCCGCCCCACGAAGCCGGAGACGGGCTACGGCTACATCCAGGCGCGGGAGCCGGAAGCTCCGGGCGGACCCTGGCTCGGGGAAGGGTTCGTCGAAAAGCCGGACGCCGCCACTGCGGCGGTCTACCTGGCCGGCGGCCGCCATTTCTGGAACAGCGGCATCTTCATCTGGAATCCCGACCGGTTCGCCACGCTGGCCCGGACCCATCTGTCCGAGGTGGTCGGCCTCATGGAGCCCGTCATCCGGGCCCAGGGAACCGATCGCTTCGGTCCGGCGTTGGATACGGCCTACCGGGAGTGCCCCGCCGAGTCCATCGACGTGGCCGTGATGGAGAAGCTGGCCGGGTTCGGCCTCCTGCCCGCGGAGTTCTCCTGGTCGGATCTCGGCAGCTGGGACGCCTGGGGCGAACTGGCGCCGGAGCTCGAACAGGGCAACCGCGGACAGGGACGGTTGCTTCCGGTGGACAGCACGGGAAACGTGGTCATGGGTCGCGACCGTCTGATCGCCCTGGTCGGCGTCGAGGACCTGATCATCGTCGACACCGCCGATGCCCTGCTGGTGGGCAGGAAAGACGCCGCCCAGCGGATCAAGGACGTCATCGCCCGCCTCGAACAGGACGGTCCTCCCGAACTGCTCTGACGGGCGGGAGACCATCACTCTCAACCTCGCAAGGAGCGCTGCGCATGTCCGCTGCACCCCGAATCCTGCTGGCCGGCCTGTTGCTGGGCTCGGCCCTGGCCCTCTGCGGCTGCCAGGAAAGCACGTCCTCGTCCGGTTCCTTCCAGTACCTGCCCCTGTTCGGGGACGGCACCAACGACGTCACGCCCGTCATCGCCAAGGTGGGGGACGTCGAGATCACCGAAAACCAGCTCGATCTGTGGATCGACGAGCTGCCGGCGCCCAAGCGCTCGAAGTACCAGGGCCCCGACGGTCGCCGGCTCGCCCTCAAGACGATGGTGGAGGCCGTCCTGATGGTCAACGGCGCCGTCGAGCAGAAGCTGTACCTCGACCAGGACGTCGCGCGGATGCTCATCTCCCTGCGGCGCAACACCCTGGACACCGCCATGCGGAACTACGGCCTGCTGCGCGGACAGGAGCCCACCGAGGAGCAGGTCCGGCAGTTCTTCACCGACAACCGGGACAAGTACCGTCATCTGGGGATCGTCCACGCGCGCCACATCGCCACCGACTCGGAGGAGAAGGCCCGGGAGATCTACTCCCGTCTGCTCGAGGGGGGCAAGGGGAACAGCTTCCCGGAACTCGCCAGGGATTACTCCGTCAACATCGAGACCCGGAAGCAGGAGGGTGACCTGGGCTGGTTCAACAGGGGCGGTTTCATCGCCCACGTCCGCAATTCCCAGGTCTTCTCGGCCAAGGCCTTCGATCTGGAGAACGGTCTGAATCCTCCCATCTCGGTCTCCGATCGCTGGCACGTGATCGAGATCCTCAACCGGGAGAACGAACGGCCCCAGACCTACGCCGAGGCCCGCGACCAGGTCGTCAACGACATGCTGCCCGGTTTCCAGGACGCCATCATCAAGGACTATCTCCTGGAGGCCCGCGGGAAGTACGGCCTGGAGATGTTCGGGGAGTTCGCCCCGGGCAGGGGCCTGACCGCCGACGAGCTCTTCGTCCGGGCCATGGCCGTGGCCGACGCCGAGAACAAGCTGGAGCTGTTCAACCTGCTGCACACCGATTATCCGACCAGCGACCGCGCCGACGACGCCCTGTTCATGGCGGCCCAGGTCACCATCGAGACCTACGAGGACATGCGCATCGCCGAGCGCTACCTCAACATGCTGATCAGGCAGTATCCGGACAGCGAATTGGTGGACGACGCCACCTATTTGCGCGACAATCTGTACAACCCCAAGGTCATCCGCCCCATGCGGATCGAGGACCTCAGGCAGTAACAGAGGGAGCCATTGCCATGAAACCGATCGTCAAGACGTGGTTGCCGGTCATCCTGGCCGTGCTGGCCGTCTCCGGAGCCGCCGTCGCCCAGGAGCCGGCGGCGGGCGAAGTGGAGGCCACCCTGGCCTTCGGCACCGGAGTGGATCGCGATACCCGGGCCCTGATCGGCGAGGCCGCCGTGTTCGGCGCGGACGTGGGCAAGGTCTTCTGCCTGGCCAGGATCACCGGGATGGACGAGCCCGGCGAAGTCACCTTCGCCTGGTACCATGACGGCAAGACCATCGTCAAGGTGCCGCTCCAGGTCCGCTCCGCCGACTACCGGACCTGGTCTTCCAAGAACATCCTGGCGGCCTGGACAGGCCCCTGGGAGGTCAAGCTCCTCGACGCCACCGGCAGGGTCCTGGCCTCGGCCGGATTCACCGTCGAGTAGGAGGGGGCTCCCTTGCGCCGACCGTTCCGGTATGGACGCTGCCTTTCCCGGATTCCGCCCGTAGCCGTCCTGCTGGCCGCGGCGTTGATCTCCGGTTGCGCCGGGGGAGGACGCCGATCCGGATCCGCCCAGGAGCCCCTCGCCGGGACCCGCATGGAGCAGGCGGAACGGCATGCGGAAGACGCTCGCCGGCAGTTCGCTCTGAGCGAGTTCGGCAAGGTTCTCGACCAGGTCGGAACCCTGCTGGACTACTACCCCGAGTATCCGGGCAACGACGAGGCCCTCGGCCTTGCCGTCGCTTCGGCCCAGCGGCTGGGAAACCAGGAGAAGGCCCTGTCCCTGGCCCGGGAGCTGCGCGACCTCTACCCCGGGAGCGGGGATCTCGAACCGACCCTGGACCGGGCGGCTCGGTTCGCCCTGGCCGCAAGGGACACCCTGTCCGCGGTCTCCTTCCTCCAGTTGAGCCCCGCCGCCGTCGCCACCGCAGGCGGCAGCGGCAGGGGCGAGCTCCTGCGTTATCTCGAGGAGAAGGCGCCGGGGGACGGAGGCCCCGCGGCCCCGGCGGTCGGTGGCCCTGAGGGTGAGGATTCCGCCGGCCGTCCGCTGGGCCTGGCCGATTCCCGGCGGATCGGGTTGCTGGCTCCCCTGACCGGCCGTTATGCCGTTCTCGGAAACGCCTTCTACGAGGCGGCCCGTCTGGCGCTCGGCCATGTCGACCGCGATCTCGGCCGGAAGTTCATCCTGAAGGTCGCTGATACTGGGGGAGACCCGGTCCAGGGAGCCCTCGCCGCCCGCAAGCTCTGTGCGGAGGACAAGTGCCTCGCCCTGGTCGGGGCCCTGACCAGCGGCCCCACGGTGTCGGCCGCCCTGGTTGCCGACCATCTGGGCGTGCCTTTCGTTTCGCCCACCGCCACGAATGAACGGATCTGGGAACTGGGTCCCGGGGTCTTCCAGCCCAATCTCACCGGGGACCACGAGATCAGGCTGCTGTCCACCCTGGTGGTCGACGTCCTGCTGAAGCGGCGCTTCGCCATCCTCGCGCCGGAATCCCCAGAGGGGCGTCGCCAGGCCGATCTGTTCGCCCAGGAAGTCTCCAGCCGGGGCGCCGAGGTGGTGGCCCAGGAGTTCTTCCCCCCTCAGGTGACCGATTTCCGGGCCGAGATCCTCGACCTCAAGCAACATCGTCCGGAGGTCGTGTTCGTGCCGGCCTCGGCGGACCAGATGGTCCTGGTTGGTCCGCAGCTCGACTTCTACCAGCTCGGGGCCCTCGTCCTGGGACCGGGCTCCTGGAACGATTCCCGGCTCATCGAACGCACCAGCGGCACCCTCGAGCGAGCCGTCTTCCCGGACGACCTCGCCTTTTTCCCCGCTTCCTGGACGGCGGATTTCCAGGAGGACTGGGACGCGGACAATTTCCCCGGGGAGGCCGAGGCGGTCGCCCTGTGGGCCTATCAGGCCGTGCGGAACCTGCTGGAGACCATCGTCGAGGACGGGATCACCGGCCGGGCGGCCCTGATCGAATCCCTCGGCAGGAAATTTTCGGGAAGCCAGGACCCCGAATCCGGTTTCGACCTGATGGCCGCGAAGATCCGGGTGGTGGAGGACGGCGTGATCAAGCCATTCCCGGCGGGCAGGTTCGCCGCGGGGCTGGCCGCCGCCGCGCCGGCCGACTCCCTCGGGTCCGCCGGGACCGATTCCCTGGCCGGCATCGCCGGACCAGGCGACCGCTGACCTCCGTCCCGTCGGTCCGGCTCAGGGGTTGGCGCCGGAAGGGAGTAGGCTGCGACCCCCCAGGTAATAGGGACTCTTGAAGTTCCAGGTCATCTCGATCCAGCGCCCGGCTCCCGGGTCCACCCTCCAGCCGAACTTCCATTGCTCCAGGGCCGCGAGGACCTCCTCGGCGAACGGTCGTGACCCGTTGGTGGCCTGGATCATCCGCTCGAGGACGCTCCCGTCGGGACCGACGAAGATGGCGGCCTTGACGAAGATGATCGGAGTGCGCCGCTCCTCCTCGCGGACGTCCAGCGGGTACTCGGGCCTGACCTGGTGCAGGATGTACCAGTCGGGGTTGGACTGCGTGGGCAGGGACAGTTCGACCTGGTCCCTGGCGGCGATCTCCGCATCCGGGTCGGGGGTGACGGCGGGCTCGTCGACTTCGCTGGGATTGGATTCCTCCTCCCGGGGCGCGGGTTCGGTCCCCTCGGGGTCGGGCTTATCCTTCTCGATCTCGATCTCCGCGGGGGGAGGGGGCACGCTGAGGGACTTGGGCAGCTGGTGGACGCGGTCGGAACCGTCCTCGATCGAGATCTCAGGCATGATCCGCAACTCGCCGGGGGCGCCGTAGTACTCGAAACGCCTTTTGACGTCCTGCTGGTCCGGCCCGAGGAGCACCAGGAGGAGCAGGAGAACGAGGGTGGCGGCGGCCGCCCACCACATCCGCACCGAGGCCTTGCTCTTGAAGGCCGCATGGGCTTCCGGAGTGAAGGGTGAATTCCGCGTGTCGTGCCGGTTTTCAGGCATGCATCACTGTCCGTCCGGCGATCCGGACCGCAGCATCCGCGCGGACCAGATCCCTCCGGTGTGTTCGAGAAGCCAGAACTGCCACTGGGAGTCCCGGTGGATTTCCAGGGTGTGGCGGTCTCCGCAGGCGGGCCACCTGGTCGCCTGGGTTGAGAATAGGGAATTCCCGGCGGACGAGCCACCCTGCCCGTTCCGAGCGGAGGGCGCCCAGACGAAGTTGCCGTCCCAGACGGCCCAGAGGAGCGGATCCGCAGCGGCCGAGGGCGGCAGGAGCCGGAGCATGGATTCCGGCCGGACGAAGGCGCTGAACGCCTGCTCACCGGCCGCCTGCCCCACGAGCCCCTGCAACAGGAGCGAAGCTTCCGTCCTGGCGAGCCCGGCGTCGGCGGTCAGCCCCCTGCCGGTCTGCGGCTCGGGGAGCGGGAACTCCACCACCAGGGCGGCGCAGTGGGTGTGCCGCAGGAGGTAGTCGGAGCCCGGGCCGGCGAGGGAATCGGGAACGGCAACGCCGTCCTGCACCATGGTCCGGGCAGTGAACGAGGCCCAGGCGGAGCCGGCGGCGCTGCCGGGATAATGGCGGACCGCCGGACCGGCCGCCGGGGACCGCCGTCCGATCTGGATGAAGAGTCTGGCGCCGGCCCGCCGAGCCAGCAGGGCCTTGTCGGCATCGGCGAGGGGCTGGTCGTCCCGGCGGGTCAGGACCGCCTCGGCGCCGGCCCCCCTCAGCAACGCTTCCAGCTGGCGGGCCGTTTCGAGGTTCAGGTCGGATCCCCGGCGTCCCAGCTCGGTCTGGCCGTCGGTCATGGTCCCCCCGCCGCGGGGATCGATCACGACCGTCATCCCGTGCAGGCCCGTCCCGAGGGGATGGGCGGTCAGGGGGCCGGCATCCGCCTCCCCGCCCGGTGCGGGGGGAGCCAGGGGAACCCAGCCGGGCGCCTCGAACCAGATCTGGCCGTCCTGGGGGACGGGTACGGCGGGCAACGCGGTCAGGTCCGCGAGCTCCCGGTAGAGGGTGGGCAGGGGCGCGTCGCCGCGCGCCCGCCAGGCCCGGGGCAGGGGCGCGGTCGCCCCGTCTCCCGGAACGATTTCCCGCCAATGCCATCCCGCCGGCAGGCGGCGTGCGTCGAAGATCGCCTCGCGTTCGGCCGTGCCGTCATGAGCGCTCCAGGTTCCGCGACCGGATGCAGGTCGGCCCGGAGGCGGCCAGACCGTCCCGGCCGGACCCGGTCCCGTGGCCAACCGGAGGCCATCGGGGGTTTCCAGGGACCCCGCGGGCAGGGAATCGCCATCGCTGGTCCGCCAGACGAGCAGGGCCGGCGCGTCATCGCCCGTTCCCGAGGCCGCCTGCGTGACGATCAAGGGGCGCGCCGCATCATTGATGAGCAAGGTCAGGCGCTCAGGGGTGCTGCGGCCGGCGATGTTGCGTCCGTTGACCCGGATCTCGCTGCGATGCCCGTCGAGGGTCGGCTGGAAGGTGATGGTGGTCCCGTCGGCAGAGAGTTCGAACTCCGCCTCCCGGCCATCCACCGTCAGGTGGAAACTGGAGGGATCCGGGCCGGGAACCGTGGCGGGATCGGTCCCCGGCGCATCGGGCTGGAAAGTCCAGGTCAACAACGGGGGGCGGCCCGAGAGGTCGGTGTGGACCGTGTCGTGGGCGGCCCCGGACCAGCGGGGCGCTCCCAGGCTGAAGTACTCCAGCAGACCCAGGAAGTAGGCTTCGGCTTCCAGGCGGTGGCTGCGGGCCAGGGACAGCCGCCCGGCCATGACCGGATGGGAGATCATGGCGGGTTCACCCAGGACCGCGGGCACGGTGGCGTTGCGCAGGACGTGGAAATTGCCGGGCAGCAGGCGGGCTGGACGGATCTGCAGATTGACCGCCAGATGGCGGTGAACGGCCCGCGCCAGGTCGACCGAGGCCCCCGACGCGCCCAGGGGATAGTAGGTCTGGGTTTCGTTGATGACGGGGTCATAGGCTGGATTGCTGTTGTGGTGAATGGAAATGAACACATCAGGTTGTAGTGAATCGGTAAAGGAAACTCTGAAGGCGAGATCGCCGGCCAGGGTCGAATCGGCGGCCGTGGTGAAGTCCCGGTCGGTGGTGCGCGTCATGAAGACCTCGGAACCGGCCCATTCCAGCAGACCACGCAGGTAGAGGGCCACCCCGAGGTTGACGTCGGCTTCCTCGAGGCCGTTGGGGCCGACGGCGCCCCGGAAGCGGCCCCCGTGGCCGGGGTCCAGGACGATCCGGCGTCCCTGGAGGGGCCGGGTGTCGATTCCCGTCAGATCCTCCTGCAGGTCCTCGAAGCCGGGTACGCCGAAGGGGGCGCCCGGCCGGGGAGGCCCGCCGCATCCGGTCATGACCAGGGCCAGGAGCAGGATGGCGACCAAGGGCAGGGTCATCCGGCAGGATGCCGATCGCGGGTGCGGGACAGGGGATATTCGGATCATGGAGCGGCCTCACGGGTAGCTGCGGTCGGGAAGTGCCTCAATTATGGAGCATAACCCAGGAATTTTCCTTTGCCTACCGTCCGTTGGAGTCCTGCCGCCTAGACATTCGGTCCCCGGTCTGATACTTTTGCCCCTCTTATTGCGTTGCTCTGGCACCTGATCGCCCCTGCTTGCGGGATCGCATTCCCGTGGAGTTCCCCGGACATGACCGACCTCCAGAATCGTCTGCGCGAATTGCCCCAGATCAGCGTCCTGCTGGACGACCTGCGGGTGGCTCCCCTCATGCAGGGGCGCAAGCGGGACTGGATGACCAGGCTGGTGCAGGAGGTGGTGGCCGATCTGCGCCGGCGGCTGCAGGCCGATCGGGGGCCGGTGCTCACCCGCGACGAGTTGACCGATCAGGCCGTGGCGGCCATCGTCCGCGGTCACGAGGCCCTGTTGCGTCCGGCCTGGAGGCGGGTCCTCAACGGAACCGGGGTGGTGGTCCACACCAACCTGGGGCGTTCGAACCTCCCGGCCGCAGCCGCCGACGCGGCGCGCACCGTCGCCATGCGCAACAGCGACCTGGAGTACGACCTGGCGAAGGGGGCGCGGGGCCACCGCGGGCGCGGCGTGGAACGCAAGGCCGCCCTGCTCACCGGCGCCGAGGACGCCCTCGTGGTGAACAACAACGCCGCAGCGGTCTGGCTCGCGGTGCGCTTCCTGAGCCGTGGCGGGCCGGTCATCCTCTCCCGCGGGGAAGTCGTGGCCATCGGCGGGTCGTTCCGGATGAACGAGATCATGGCGGAGACCGGATGCCGTCTGGTCGAGATCGGGACCACGAACCGGACGGGCCTGAAGGACTACGATGCGGCCATCGAGCCGGGCGCCACCGTCCTGAAGGTCCACCGCAGCAACTTCACGGTCGAGGGCTTCACCGAGGAGACCGGTCTGGCCGAACTCGCCGAACTCTGCCGCGCCAGGGGTGCGCGGCTGGTCTATGACGCGGGCAGCGGGGCGCTGTTCCCCTTCGCCGAGGTCGGCCTGCCGGTCGGCGAAACCGAACTCGCCGAGGACGTGGCCACCGGGGCGGACCTGGTGACCTGCAGCGGCGACAAGCTCCTGGGCGGGTGCCAGGCCGGGATCATCCTGGGAAGCAGGGACCTGATCGACGGCCTGCGCACGCACCCCATGCGCCGGGCCTTCCGGGTGGACAAGACCACCCTGGCGGCCCTCGACGCGGTCCTCACGCAGTACCTGGCAGGGGAACGGCGGCCCGAGGTGCCGACCATCGCCCAGCTTGCCCTGTCGCTGGATGTCCTGCAGGAACGTGCGGAAAGGCTGCTGGCCGCCCTGGAGCCCCACGCACCGGCCGGCTGGCGCGGCAGCGTGGCGCCCGGCCGCTCGAGCGTGGGCGGCGGATCCTTCTCCAGCGCCAGCGTGGAGTCGAGGTTGGTCCAGTGGGACGGCCCGAAGGATGATCTGGAGCGTTGCCACCTGAAGCTCCGGCTGGGCGACCCGGCCCTGGTGGGGCGCATGAACCAGGACGGCCTGGCGATCGACGTCAGGACGATCGCCGGGGACGAGGAAGATCTTGTCGTGGCCGCCTTCGTCGCGGCCTGGAGCCAGCCATGAGCAACCGGTCGGATCTGCGCTACTGGGGAGAGGGGTTGCCTGCCGGGCTGCCCGACGCCCCGGACGGGGAGGACCTGTGGGCCGCGCTCGCGGCTTCGGGTTGCGGACGCCCGCTGGAGCCCCATCTCGACGAACTCTTCCAGGACCGGCCCGCGCCCCGCGTCTGGCTCCTGCTGCACCGGCCGGGCGGCGAACAGGCCTCGGCCGTCGCCGCGGCCGCCCTGGCTGCCGCCTGCGCCGCGAGACAACAGTCGACGGTCATCGTCGATCTCGACGAGGACGAGAGCCTGCTGACCCGCCGCTCGGGCCGCGCCGAACAGGACGGCTTGCTGGACATGGCGCGGTACGGAGCATCGCTGGCCGCCGCCGGCGTGAGGATCGGCTGGTCAGGCCGGGCCGGGTGGTTCCTGGGGGTGGGATCCTACACGCCCACCGAGATCACCGAGACGGAGGCCTCCGGGGTCCTGAGCCGCCTGCGCCATCAGGCCGACGACCTCATCCTGGTCTGCCCCTCGGGGGAGCCTGGCCGGCGCTGGTCCGCGTTCGCCGATCAGCGTTTCTTCTGCTGGGATCGGAGCACGGACGTCCGGGAGATTCCCGATCTCGCAGCGGCTGAACTGGCGGGGATCGGCCGTCCCCTGTCCGGGGTGCTGCTGTG